>Ga0209628_10000743_pt1 | contig 20289 bp, 16 predicted proteins | sample TergutCu122P4_FD_187285 | JGI IMG/M metagenome (GOLD analysis project Ga0209628, IMG submission 187285) | Cubitermes ugandensis P4 segment gut microbial communities from Kakamega Forest, Kenya - Cu122 P4 (SPAdes) (version 2) | ecosystem: Host-associated > Arthropoda: Insects > Digestive system...
GTTTGCCTGGGCGTGGACGAAGAGGGCGTCCTGCTCGTGCACAGCAGCGAAGGCACACACCGCGTGTACGCGGGCGATGTTTCACTGCGACCCGCGCCATGATGCTGCTCATTGATGCGGGCAACAGCCGGATCAAATGGCGTCTGGTGGGCGAGAACGTCTGTGCTTCGGGCGCATGCACGCACGACGCGCCCAATGATCTGGCCGTCTGTACCGCAACGCCGGGTATTACGCGGGTTTTGGGCTGCAACGTGGCAGGCCCCGCCAGGGGCGAAGCCCTGGCGGCAATCATTGCCCGGCGAGGTCTCTGCCTGGAGTGGATCAGTTCCGGCGCGCAACGCTGTGATGTTCGCAACATGTACACACATCCCGCGCGGCTCGGCGCGGATCGTTGGGCGGCCCTGATCGGCGCGCGCGGCTATCATCGCCACCGGGACATTCTGGTCGTGATGGCCGGAACCGCGACGACACTGGACATTCTGAATGCCGATGGCCGTTTCACAGGCGGTCATATCCTGCCCGGGGTGGAACTGATGCGACAGGCGCTTGGGAACAACACGGCACAGTTGTCGCCGACGGGGGGGCGCTACCGCAGCCATCCGCGCGACACCGCCGACGCCATCGTTTCAGGTTGCCTCAATGCGCAGGCGGGCGCGATCGAACGCATTTTCCGCCGCATGGACGCCCCCGGCGCCGTCTGCCTGTTGAGCGGCGGCGCGGCGGATGATATAGCTCCTTTGCTTGACATTCCTTTCCAGAGGATAGACAACCTCGTTCTCGATGGCCTGCACCGGATTGCGCGCGCCGCCTGACAAACCATGACTACGATACGTTTTCTGTTCATTCTTTTCTTGCTGCTCAATATCCTGTTTTTTGCCGCCTTGCACGGCTGGCTCGGCTTTGGCTCGTCGGGAGAACCCGGCAAGGTTTCCATCGAACTGAATCCGGAGCGCATCAAGATTCTTGGGCCGACGCCTCCGCCGGAGATCGCGCAGGTCGATATCCAGGTTTTACCGGATCAAGGGTCGGAACAACCTGTCTGTCTGGCATGGAGCGGTCTGAACGCCGCCCAGATCGCCAAGCTGACCTCGCTGTTTTCCGCCGCAGGCATTCAGGCTACCGCGCGGGATGTTCAGGTCTTGTCGTCGTGGAGGGTGCGCGTTCCGCCCCTGCCTACTCGTGAAGCCGCCGAGATTCTGACGGAAAACATGGACGAACTGGGCGTGGATAAAAGCGCCGTCCAGATCGAGGAGGTCGGAGGCAACAAGTTCGCGATCGTGCTCGGTGAACCGTTCAAAACCCGGCAAGGCGCTGAACGTTATCTCGAAGGAATAAAAGCCAAGGGTATCAATGCCGACATCGAAGCTCGCAATGCCCCCGAGCGCCGGGTGGAGGCTACTGTCGGCATAAAACAGGCCGAAACCTTGCTGAGCGGACAACCGTTTGCCAAGCGTTATAAACCGTGCTCGCCATGAGCAGCCCTGCCCTGAAAATCGGCCTGACCGGCGGCCTTGGCAGCGGCAAGAGCACGGTGGCGGCGCGCTTCGCCAGTCATGGCATCGAAATTGTCGATACCGACGCCATCGCCCGCGAACTGGCCGCGCCCGGTGGCGCGGCGATTCCCGCGCTACGCGTCGCTTTCGGTGAGGCTGTGATTGCCGCCGATGGCGGATTGGATCGCGCCCGTATGCGTGCGCTGGTTTTCGCCGACCGGGCGTCGCGTGCGCGCCTTGAAGGCATCCTGCATCCGCTGATCGAGGCCGAGAGCCTGCGCCGCGCGGCGAGCGCCCGCAGCCCTTATGTCATCGTCGATGTTCCGTTGCTGGTCGAAACAGGGCGCTGGTTTGGACGTTGCGACCGTATTTGCGTGGTCGATTGCCCGCTTGAGATGCAGATCGTCAGAGTCGCCGGGCGTGACGGGCATTCACGCAACGAGATCGAAGCCATTCTCGCCGCCCAGGTCAGCCGCGAAGCGAGGCTTGCCGTTGCCGATGACGTGATCGACAACAGCGGCACGCTGGATGCGCTTCAAACACGGGTCGATGCCCTGCACGCCCGCTATCTTGCCCTTGCAAATAGCGTGTTATCATCCTCCTGTTAAGCTATTCACCTTCGGTTGCTTTCAATCCCCGATTCTTTTTCCGGAACGCGCGTGATTACCTACGAATATCCCTTCAACGAGCGCATACGCACCTTCCTGCGCCTGGAAGATTTACTTCAGAGAAGCGTCCATTTTCGCAACAGCGACGAGCCGCTGCATCATCACATCGCCATTCTCGCCCTGTTTGAAACCATCGAAGTGGCTGGACGCGCCGACCTCAAGATCGACCTCGTCCAGGAGCTTGAACGGCAACGCCAGATATTGCTGTCGTTCCGCGACAACCCGGATATTTCCGAGGACGCGCTTCGCGACGCCCTCAAGGAAATCGAACAGACTTCGTCAAATCTGCTGGCGATGACGGGCCGCTTCGGTCAGCACATGCGCGAAAACGAATGGCTGACGAGCATTCGCAACCGTGCTTCCATTCCGGGCGGCGCGTGTGAATTCGATCTGCCTTCCTACCACTATTGGCTCAACCGCGATGCCCAGAGCCGCCACCGCGACATTGATGCCTGGGTCAAGCCGATGAAACCCATCGAAGAGGCGCTGGCCATCGTGCTGCGGCTGCTGCGTTCGAGCGGGCGGGTGGAATCGCAGGTTGCGCGCGGGGGGACGTTCCAGATGCCCATGAGCGGCAGCACCGCGCAGATGATTCGCGTCCGCATCGCCCGCACCGAAGCGGCCGTGCCCGAAATCAGCGCGAACAAGTACGCGCTCAACATTCGCTTCATGCTGCCCGAAACCCATATTCGGCCGCGTCCGCTCGAACGCGACCTGCCGTTTGAACTCACTTTCTGCGGCCTGTGAACGCATCCGATGCGCCCGGATCGGGCAAACGCCTCGTGCGCTGCCCCCGGTGTGGCAAGGAAATCGAATGGAGCGCAGAGAATCCGCATCGCCCCTTCTGTTCGGCGCGCTGCAAGCAGATCGACCTTGGCGCCTGGGCATCCGATGAGTATCGGATAGCAGGTTCGGCAGAGGGCGGAGAATCTCAAGCGTCCAATGCAAACAACGATTAGTCATAAGCCCGCTTCGGAAAAAGCGTGGCTGACCTCGTTGATGGTTGCGGCAATTCTCTTTGTCGGATTTTTGCTGCCCGACTGGTTTCTGACTTTCCTGAAACCGGAATACCACATTCGGTGGGAATACGACTTTTTCGCCTGGCTGGCGGGTATGGCCGTGGCGCTGGCATTCATCCCCAAAAGGTCGGTTTTCATTGCCGTCATCGGGTTTTTCTTCATTTTGCAGTCGGCTCAACTCCTGCATATCACGTTCTTTGAAAGCCCGCTGTCGCCCTACAGCATTGCCTGGGGTTTCGCGGAATACAAAGACGTAACCGAAGGCTTCCTCTCTGCCTGGAAGGAACTCGTACCCGTCTGGCTACTGACGCTGGCGCCTTATCTGGTCATGGGTTTTTTCTTCTTTCGCCTGAACCGTAGGCAAAGCCGGTTGGCGTACCTTCCGCTGTTGATTCTCCTGGCGGTTTTCCCCTACCGGACGATCAAAGGAGACACGGGGATCAACAACATGATGCCGATGAGCGGCCGCCTGTCGCTGTATAACGGCGTAAGAAGCGCCCCGGGGTACCTGTTTGCCATTCTTCCGAGGCAATTCAGCGGCACGGATTTGCCCCAAAACGACTACGCGGCCTACGACATCAAGGAAATTCGGACAGAACCGGAACTGACGGTCGTGCTGATCATGGGTGAAAGTCTGAATGTGCGGCACATGTCGCTCTTCGATTACGCGCGGCAGACGACACCGGAACTGGAGGCGCTTCAGAAAACCAGTCGATATTTCGCTGCCCGGCCAGCGATTGCCGGCGGCGTAGTTACGCTGGTCTCCATTCCTCTGTTCATGAACGTCCTGAGAGAACCCGGTTTTCACCAGATGCTCTCGAACCCTCAGGCCAATCTGTTTCGGTTGGCAAAGAAAAACGGCTTCAAAACCTACATTGTTTCAGCGCAGGCGAATTCGGCCTTGAATGGCGTCGGCGCCAGTTGGGTAGACAAAACCCTGACGAAAGAGGACTACGCCAAAGAACTGGAGGAAAAAGGCGAGATTCTTCTGCTGGACAAGATCAAAGCCATTCCGGCAGGCGGGCGGCGTTTCATCATGGTTCATCAGCGAAACATTCATACCCCCTACGAAAACGCCTACCAGAACGAGCCGGACAAAACACGCTACGAACAGTTTTTGACCCCCAAAGACGCTTCCAAAGACGAGGCGAAGATCAATGGCTACGACAATGCCATGCGTTATGCCGACATGGTGCAGGCGGAAATCATCCGTGCCTTCAAGAACGAAGGCGGAACCGCGCCGACTTATGTTTTCATGGTTTCCGATCACGGCGAACTGTTGGGTGAGCGCGGCAAATGGGGGCACGGCCACCTGCTGCCCGAAACGGCGGATACGCCCTTCATCTTCGATGGCGTGAACATCGACGAGGCGTTCTTCAAGAAGATCGAGGCGTTGGTCCACCCGACGAATTACGAAGTTGCCAAGCTCATTGCCGAAAAACTGGGCTTTGAAATCGAAAACCCAAACGAAGACGGTCGAACCTTCTTCATCAACGGTAACGAAATCTACGGCAACGCCGGCAAGCTGAAGGTTACGCGCCATGAGGATGGCGCTGTTACTTATGAGGGAGTGAAATAGCGGATTCAATCCCGCCCCACGCCCCCCGGATCGCTGCAATCCCATGCGCGCCGGACAGACGCGCGATTTCCATGTCACTCTCCTCCAGCCCGCCCAACGCAAACACCGGCAACGGCAATCCCGCTGTCAGCGCCTTAAAGCCTTCCCAACCCAGCGCCTTGCCGCCGGGGTGGGTTGCCGTAGGCTTTACCGCGCCCAGAAGCGCATAGTCGAGTCCCAGCGCGCCCGCATGTTCGAGCTCAGTGCGGGTGTGGCAGGAAGCGCCTGACCACGCAAAATCCGGGCGCGAGTCGCTCGCCAGCAATCGCGCCGCCGTCAGATGGAGACCATCGGCTCCGACTTCATGCGCCAGTTCCGGTTCGCCATTGACCACGGCCAGCGCGCCTGCCGCATGCGCACGGCGCACAACTTCTTTCGCAAACGCCCGCCGCGCGGGTATCGGTAAAGCGTTTTCCCGGATCAGAACGAAGCGCAATCCCGCTTGCAGGGCGTAATCGAGGGCAGCGAGTTGGGGTTCGATGCCGATCGTGGCGGCATGCGTGATCCCTAACCGGCGCGGCAGGGCAAGCGCCTTGAGAATGGGGCCATTGGCTGGCAACATTGGCGTGGGCGCATCCGGGGCGCCGGGCATCACCCACGCCAGGGCGTCATGGATGCAGGCGCGGATCTCGCCCTGCCATCGAGCGACTTCAAAAAAGTGCAACCTCACGCGGGCGTGTTCGTAAACATGTGTGCGCACGAGCCACGGATAAAGACGCTTGATCCGCAGTCCCAACTCCTCATCGAGCTCTCGGGTGAGCGCCTCGGCGGGCGATTCCCCCGGTTCGACCTTGCCGCCGGGAAACTCCCAGTAACCCGGATAAAAACTCCCCGGCGCGCGCCGTCCGAGCAGGAAACGGCCATCATCGCGAACAATGACTCCGGCGGCGACATCGACGGTTTCCGGGTTCAATCCATGCGCCCCGCAAAATCGCGCGCAAACTGCCAGGCCACCCGCCCCGAGCGCGCGCCGCGCAATAGCGCCCATTGCAGCGCCTCCTGACGCGCTTCCTGAATGCGCGTCTCCGGCACTCCGAAAACGTTCAGCCAATGGGCGGCAATCTCAAGATATTCATCCTGATCGAACGGATAGAAAGACAACCACAGGCCGAAACGATCCGAGAGCGACACTTTTTCTTCCACGGCCTCGGCGGGATGGATTTCGCCATCGGTATGACGCGTCAGCCGGTTTTCATCGTGGTATTCCGGCATCAGGTGGCGACGGTTGGATGTGGCGTAAATCAACACATTGTCGGCCAGCCCGGAAACCGAGCCTTCCAGCGCGCTCTTGAGCGCCTTGTAGGCAACTTCGCCTTCCTCGAAGGAAAGATCGTCGCAAAAGACGATGAACCGCTCGGGCCGACCGGCCACCAGTTCCATGATGTCCGGCAGGTCGGCAAGATCGGCCTTGTCGACTTCGATCACCCGCAATCCCTTGTCGCCGTATTCATCGAGCAGCGCCTTGACGAGCGAGGATTTGCCCGAACCGCGTGCGCCGGTCAGCAAAACGTTGTTGGCGTGACGGCCAGCGAGAAATTGCCGCGTGTTGCGCGCGATGCGCTCTTTTTGCTCGTCGATGTTTTGCAGATCCCGCAGACGGATGATGGAAGGCGCAACGACCGGCTGCAAGAGCGCGCGGCCATGATGACGACGCCACAGAAAAGCATGGGCTGCATTCCAGTCGGGAGGCAGGGGCGGGCCGGGCAATGCCGCTTCCAGCCGCGTCAGTACCCGCTCTGCGTGCGTCAACAGGGATTCAAATTCTTTCGTATTCATTGACTGCCTCATTTCGGGCGCTCGCCGGTATGCCGGTATACTGGGCGCCGCATCCATTCGTTCAGTTTACCCCTTTGCGCCATGATCTCGCTTCTCCGTCACCGATCCGCCTTTCTTGTATCTGTCGCAGCAGTGATTGCCGTTATTTCAAGCGGCTGTGAGCACACGCCGCCGAAAGCGGATTCTCCAGGTACACGTCGCGGCCCCCCGCCCTCCGTCATTTCCAAAACGCCAGAGGCCACGGTTCCCCCCGCCGGGCGCGAAACACATTGGGACGCATTACCGGGCTGGGCCAGCGACGATCTGGGCGCAGCCTGGCCAGCGTTTCGCGAATCCTGTCGCGCCATTGGCCGTAAACCCGTGTGGGCAACAGTCTGCGCGACCGCCGCTGCACTGCCCGATACGTTGTCTGATCAGGAAGCGCGCCAGTTTTTCGAACGGTATCTCGTACCCCGACAGGCTGCTGCGAACGATGGCAGCGTACAGGGGCTTGTTACCGGCTATTACGAACCTCTAATTGTCGGCAGCCGGACGAAATCACCCGAAACGCCATGGCCGATTCTCGCGCCGCCCGCCGACATGGGCAGGAAGGGCGCTCCTTACCTGACGCGCGCGGAACTGGAAAAGCGCCGCGCCGAGGGCCGACTGCCTGCCCGAGTCCTGTTATGGGCGGCCGACCGGATTGATTTGTTCTTCCTCCAGGTGCAGGGTTCCGGGCAGGTTGAACTGCCCGATGGCAGCCGGGTGCGCGTCGGCTTCGCCGAGCACAACGGCCATCCATACCGTTCCATCGGGCGCTGGCTCATTGATCGCGGAGAACTTGCCGCCCATCAAGCCTCGATGCAAGGCATCCGCCAATGGGCGCAACGCAATCCGCACCGCGTCGATGAAATGCTCAACAGCAACCCGCGTTACGTTTTTTTCCGCGAACTGCCTGCCGGGGAAGGCGGGCCGATCGGGGCGCTGGGCGTGCCGCTCCACGCCGAACGCAGCATCGCCGTCGATCCGGCCTATGTTCCGCTTGGCACGCCGGTATTTCTTTCCACCACCTGGCCGCTGTCGGACAGGCCGCTCAATCGTCTGGTCATGGCGCAGGACACCGGCAGCGCGATCAAGGGCGCGGTGCGGGCCGATTTTTTCTGGGGTTTCGGCGATGAGGCGGGAGAGCAGGCCGGAAAGATGCGCCAGCAGGGAAGAATGTGGATCTTGTGGCCTAAGTCAAACTGATCTTGTTATTTCGCCGCTGAAAGGCAATCCAGGCACGGTGAAAGACATCTTCCCGCCATATTGCGCGCAGGGCGCGGCAGTCGGGAAGACACGCGCCCATTCCCGAGTTCTTGTCGATGATTGGCATGTCGGTGGGCAGAGCATCCTTGTGTTTTTCGATGAACTGGCGCCCGTAGCGCGCATGTACTTTGTCGTAACGGCCCATCGAAGCGTGAATGACCGGGATGTCGCAACATACTCCGAGTTTCTTGCCTGCACGCCACGCTGAATAGCTGAAATCGAGATCGTAGAGATGAAACCCGTCGAAGGTGGCTTCGTCGAAACCGATTTCTTCCGCAACCTCACGGCGTGCCATGATGCACAGGCCGTCGAGACCCTGGATATTGTCTATCACGGGCCAGGGTTCGGGATTCCAGACGTTCAGTAAGAGCTTTTTGCCAAGAAGGTGCGTGACCGCGCCGGATGCCCAGGGAAATCCTGCATTCCACCAGTTTTCCGCGACGACGCGGCGCGTGCCCACGAAGCCCAGAATGTCGAAATGATGCAGGCGATGGCTGATTTTATGGCCGAAATCCGGATCGAGAATGAGGATGTCGTCATGAGGAAAAATCACGATGTCACCACGCGCGCGCCGCAAGCCCCGGTTGTAGCCCTCGGCCAGCGAACGCGCGTCACGAATGCCAATGATCTCATGCGGAAAATTGGCAAGAAGCTGCTCATAACACGCGCTGGCCTGGGCGAGTCTCAAAGCGTTGATGCTACAGATGACGACGGAGAAAGAGGGATTGCCTGGCAGATTCATGAAACTTCTTCCTCGTGACGACGGGCAATGGCCACTGTGGCGCGGCGAAAGACAGCCTCTGTCCAGAGCTTGATCAGGCTTTTGTGGTCATGGACGAGACACTGTGTAGCGAGCGCCGAACGCAGATTGAAAGTTGGCATCTCGCGTTGATGTTCGTATTTTTTGATGAAACGTTCGACGTATTTTTGATAGTTTTCGGAGATGAAGGCGCTTTGAACACCTTGGACGCTCGTGGAGGCGTGGATATAGGGAATGTCGCAGCAAACCCCGATTCTGTAACCGGCAAGATGCGCCGCAAAACTGAAATCGCAGTCGTACAAATGCCAACCGTCGAACGTATCGGAATCAAACCCGACGGCTGTCGCGACCTCGTGGCGGGCAATCATGCACAGGCCGTCCAGTACCTCGATGCCGCCCGTGACGGGCCAATCCTGCGCCCCATAGATTGTGAGCGAAAGAAGATTGGCTTGGCGATGATGCCAGTGGCAAACTGCGCCGTGCAGATGTTCGCGCGCGGCAAACCAGGCAGGATAGATCAGGCGTGAAGCCCCGGCAAAACCGAGCATGTCCCACGATTGCATTCGCGCGCCGATCTTTTGCGCAAACTGCCCATCGAGAAAAGTCATATCGTCGTGGGAAAAAACCACGATGTCGCCGCGTGCGCGGCGCAGCCCCCGGTTGTAGCCCTCAGCCAGTGAGCGCGCATCGTGGATGCCGATGATCTCGAATGGAACTTCGGCAAGCAGGCGCTCATAGTGGGTACTGACCTGGGCGAAATTCCACGGGTCGATGCTGCAAACGATGACGGAAAAAGAAGGTGCGCTCATGGCCGTCATTGCTCACCAGGGGTGCCGGGAGGCGTGGGGTTCCAGGACAATTCCGCCATGACGTCCGCGAAGCCCCGCGCGAAGCCTTTGGCGTCGGTCAGTCCCAGTGCCTTCATGCGTTCGCGCAGGGCAGGATCGGGCTTCACTCGGGAGGGGGCGAGTTGACGGGCGAGGTCGACAAAATGCGGCTCGCCGATGGCCATCCATTCTTCCCTGCCAAGCGCCTTCAGCAAGGCGGCGGGACGCTGTGACCAGGGCAGGATGGAGCCGGGAATCAGGCAGGGTCTCCCCATCCACAGGCAGGTAGGCAAGGCAAGACCACCGGGGTTGACCGGGGGCAGCAGCCCCAGGTCGATGGACTGCCACGCCAGGCAAAATTCTTCCGTGGTGTAGACGCTGATGAAAACGAGCCGCGCTGGATCGACGCCTGCACTGGAAAACTGACCGCTGATGAAGGTTTGTGCCGCCAGTCCCAGTTCATCCAGATTGATGACGAGCGTGGCAGAAGAATGCTGACGCAGCGTTTCGGCGAAAAGCTGCCAGCCGTTGCGCCCAATCCCTGCTGCGGGCACGAGGCACCCGAGCACCGGCGGCTCTCCCGCTTTGCGCGCGGCATCATCGGTGAAGGGCAGTTCCGGCAGATCGAACACTTCGCCCATTCCGGGAAGTTTCAGGGTGGGCAGCGTGTGTTCCACGGAGAGAAGTTCGCCCGCCAGAGTGCGCACATCGGGCGCAATGGGCGGCATGGGCGCTTCTGCCCACAGGAATTTGTGGGGCGCAGGCGCGCCCAGAAAGGTGGCCAGACGGGACGAAGGAGTATAAACGTCCATGTTGATCAGGATATCCGGGGCGAGCGTGCGGAGTTTTTCAACCACGTTGTCATCTTTGTCCTCATGAATGTTCAAGGGCGAATCGGTCAGCAGCGCGCACATCTGAACCACATCGTCCCTGGGGGAATGCGTGTAATTGAAAATGGAAAGAGTGAAGAAACGCTCTGCTGGCAGATGGCGGAGGAGAGCGTAAAGCTGTTCGAGTTGATGGTATGAAGTGAAGTCACCGATCATGAAAGCGATTTTTGTCAATTTGGCGGTCTGACAGACTGCGGTATTTTTGTCGTTTTTGATGAGAGAAATATCGTTGTTGGGTTTTAATTCCGGTAAATTGAAAGATTTTGATCGGATAAAATCTATATCCTGGTATTTCCAGAATGGAAGCTCAATATTCACATTTGCGCCTGAAATTTCGGCATAAAGATCTCTTGCAAAATGGAGGAGTTTTCGATATTCCTGGTTTGAAGTATTGTACGCATTTATTTCGGGAGAGATTTTAACTCGTGTAATACGTGATTTTTCCAGGATGTTAACAAATCCACGAATATCGTCCTTGCTGTTTGCATAAGGGCTAATATTGAATTTTAAAGCAATATCGCCACCTGTCTGAGCATAGCGAATAATATTTTCCGAGACAGCGTAAAACAGATTTTGCCCTTTTACACGATGATAACTTTCTGCTGTTCCGGCATCCGGACTGATCGTGACACTAAATCGACCTTGGTGACGTAACGCATCAAAAATTGCTTGTGAGAAAATAACTGCGTTGGTATTGATGTGGCAGTTCATGTCATGCGAAAGAGCAAAATCAATAAGATCATCCAGATATTCATAAATAGAAGGTTCGCCGCCGCCAAAATCAAGAAGAGCACTTTTTTGTATCCAGTTTTTGTCATATAAGCTTTTCAGCGCCGGAAGCGGATTGTAAGGCGTGATCTTGCTTTTTCTCCATGATGCTTTGTCAAGATCGCAATAATAACATTTCAAATGACATGATGCCCAATTATTGATAGAAATGTAATTAAATCCGTTGAACTGAGTTGAGTATTGCCTGTATTGTAAATATTGACAGCCCTTGCAAGCTCCTTCCAAACGTAGATTGTTCTGTATGTATTTGCTTGCACTTTCTAAATATTCATCAAATGGAAATTCACCTCCATTAAATGGAACAACCAGCGGACGCTCTGCTGCGCCAATATCAACACAGCAATGGTAAATACCATCAGCGCCGAAATCAAAGCGAGAGAGAATAAGAGGGCATGAATATCCTTTTACATTTTCGATCGTCCTTGCCTGAATGCATGACAGTGCCTCCAGAAACTGTTCGCCGCTTTCATCAAAGCGCGCCAGACAACGCGCTGCCAGTAAGTCATCGGCCAATCCCGTCGAGAAACGCAAGGTAAACTTCGTGAACTCGGATAAGTCACCGCATTCGGCGAGTATTTGCAGCAAAGCGCCCTGGATGTTTGTTTGGGCGCTGGATGGCAGAGTGGCAACGGTTTGTAGGAGTGTTATCGCTTCCTCGCTTTGTCCGGTCAAGTGCAGGCTTTGCGCAAGCGCCGGGTAGGCTGCAAACAGATCTGGCTGTATATGGACGGCTTCTCGTAAATATTTCACTGCTTCGGAAGGTCTCTTGTTTTTCAGAAAAGTTTCACCCAGAGCCGCGATGAGATCGACGCGATTCGGGGCAATTTTGGTCGATTGCACAATGAAATCGTACGCCTCTTGAAGAAGCCCCTGACGCGCACAAATGAAAGCCAGATACGCCGACGGCAATGGATTATCCGGCTCCTGTGTCATGGCTGCAGAGAGGCATTCAATGGCAGTCTCGTTATCTTCATCATTGAAAGCCTGAATGCCACGCGTAAGTGGAAAGGGGGACTCCGGCGTCTGAAAAGAAGTGGAGGGGTCTTGTAGCGCAAAAATTTGCATCTGCTTTGAGATGTTCATAAAATCCATATAGCTAAAGTGATGAACTTCAAGGATTTTTCTGGCTCTTTCAGGTGAAGTCATCAATTTATGCAATAATTGTAGTCCGAACAAACGATATTTTGAGGTTGAGTTGGTTTCTATCACCGTCATGGCCAATGCAAATTCAAGATCCGAATCGGGATGTATGCAATATTTTTCCGAGAATGGAAATATTTTTAGAAATTCTTCAATGCTTGCAATGCGACAGTAATTGTTCAGCACCATGTAATACTCAAAACCAGTTCGGTTGAGTGTTTGTTTGTTGACAGCGCTCGTATTTGTCCCATCGGGTTTCCATCTGAATTTTACGAGATACTCGGGCAGTACGTGTATTTCATGCCTGAAACACAGACGAATCCACATGTCGAAATCCGGGAGTTGCCACAGCGCCAGACTGTACAGACCGCAGTCAGCATAGCATTGCTTGCGTATCAAGACGGTTGGATGACATAAGCTATTTCCTTCAAGAAAGAAAAGCCTTAACCATTCGTACCGTGTTTTGTTGTTTTGTTTGAAAACCTCATGAAGATAAACACCATTGTTGATATTCCCGTTGTCGTCAATAATATTGATCCATGAAAAAACGGCCCCGGTCTCCGGGTGTTGATCGAGAAAGTTTGCCTGTTTTTCCAGCTTTTCTAGCTCCCAAACATCGTCCGAATGATGAATGGCAATATATTCGCCCTGCGCAATTTCGGAAATGACCTTGTTGATGCCATAGGCCCCATAGCGCTGGACATCGTTTTTGAACGCCCGAATCCTCCTGTCGCTGTACTGCTGTATGATTGACCAGGAGTCGTCGGTGGAAGCATCGTCCCAGATGATCAGCTCAAAATTCCTGTACGTTTGTGCCAGCACGCTCTGAATGGCTTCGTCCAGAAACTTCTCGTGGTTCCTCGATGTCAGAATGACGGAAACTTTTGGCATGGTCATTTCTCGCCTCATGGACGGATCGCTTGTGGTGGATGGTATCGATGCCCGGACTGCTGTCGTTGCTTTGCGTGGCAGGGCCGCTACGGCGCGTGCAGATGGTTTGCTGACCACGTACAGGATGCTGGATGGTTTTAGCCCAAGCTGATGAAAAACGTTTTCTCCGAAATCATCCCGCGTCATTTGCTGCAACGAAAAACCGTTTTCTTTGATTCTGTCCGCATAGTCATCGTGGCTGTACAGCCGCAGATGGTCATCCTGTCCAAAAAGCCGCCAGCGTTCCCCTGCATCCGTAATGGAGAGGTCTTCGAGCGTTGTTTCGATAGCGGAATCAACGGGGGCCATGAGAAGGCCGGAGCCACCAGGTCGGGTGATGCGATGTAATTCCCGGATGGCCTTTCTGTCATCCGGCACATGCTCCAGGACATGTGAGCAAATGAAGAAATCAAAAGTGCCGCTCTCAAAAGGCAACGATTGCAAATCAGCATGAAAGTCCACACCAGGCATGGACATGTCAGCCGTCTGGTAAGAAGCAAAATATTGTTTCTGGCGGATATGCTTGGAAAGTGCAGGCTCCGGTGCGAAGTGAATCATCCGCTTGGGAGAAGCTCTCCGTTTTGTTTTCATGTTACACAGGAAAAGCGCATAAAGACGCTCTCTGTCGGATGCGCCACAAGCAGGGCATGAGTAAGTGTACAGCGGAGTCATTTCGCTTGATCCAATGCGTTTGAATCCGTAATGTCTCCACATATTGAGATATTGATTTGGCAAAGGTTGCCAGTGAATATTCGCGGCATTGCAAACAGGGCAATAGCTACGGGCTTCAGCAGGTATGGTGTTGTGAAATACAAGGTTCATCAGGAGACCTCGCTTGACATCTGGGTGTTATGTGCCCGTGAGCTGTTTTTCTTGAGTTCTTCTTCAAGCTCAAGGACTTTCCGTGACCGTGCCTTGATGACCTTGCATGGGATACCTGTGCAGATTGTCCAGGGCGGAATGTTTTTCATGACCAGACTCATTGCGCCTATTGCTGCGCCTTCTTCAATGCATACCCCTGGCAGGATGACGCATCCTGCGCCAATCAAACCATGACGCTTTATCAATACACGCCCGCCGTACTGAGCGCGATATTTGTCGGGACACATTGGATTGCTCATACTGTTGCCAGAGTAATCATCGCTTTCAGCGTAAATTGAACAGTGTGAGGAAATTCCGGAGAAATCCTCCATTTCAATACCATGGCAGCCAGCCATTAGTGAATTATGTGTCGCAATGTGAATGTAACTGCCGAGTTTGATATTGCCGCTGAGGACACAGAAATCGTCGATTCTGACATTATTTCCGAATTCCATTTTTTCAGGACTATATAGAGAGGTTTTTTTACTGATGAGTACATTTTGCCCATAGGATTTCAAGCCTAGGGCTGATAGTTCATCAGGGCTATAGAATGAATTCATCGTTGACTCCCAAAACGTTGGTTCATGGGTTGATGATTTGACAGATTTCGTCAACCTCTTCCAGCCTCAAGGCAGGATAGATAGGCAGACAGAGTATTTGGCGTGAAACGGTAGTGGCTTGTTGTAAGTTTCTTTGCCGCGCACTGTTCAGAGCGCGGTACATAGGGAATTCCGAAATCAATGGATAGAAATAACGGCGTGGATGGATATTCTTTTCTTTCATGCGAGCATAAAGCTCATCGCGCGAAATTGGATGCTCTGGTTTGACATAGATGGGACAATAGGCGTAGTTCCATGTGGTGTCTGCCGGTATTGTTATCATTTCGATGCTGCTGACTCCTCTCAGATGTTCTGCGTAACGCTGAAAGATTGCCGCACGGGAGGTAAGCGCCTCATTGATATGCTGAAGTTGTAAGAGACCCAGGGCGGCGGAGAATTCATTCATTTTGCCGTTGATGCCCGGCGCGACAACGGTGGTTTCGTCCGCGAACCCAAAATTCTTGAGAAAGTCGATTCGGTGCTTGATTTTCGCGTCGGGGCAGACGATGGCGCCGCCTTCAAAGGTGTTGAAGACTTTGGTGGCATGAAAGCTGAGAATGGACAGGTCGCCGTTGGAGAGGATGCTCTTCCCGTTTTGCCTGACGCCGAATGCGTGTGCCGCGTCATAGATGACTTTCAGGCCGTAAGTATCTGCAATGTGCTCGATGCGTTGCGTGTTGCATGGAATGCCATAGCAGTGCACGGGGAGGATAGCGCTCGTATTGGGGGTGATTGCTTCCTCTATTTTGTCCGGATTGATATTCCTGTTCTCAGAGTCGATGTCGACAAATACGGGTTTCAGTCCGTTCCATAACAGGGAATGCGCGGTAGCCACAAAAGAGTAAGGCGTGGTGATGACTTCGCCGGTAATGCGCAGCGCCTGTAGGGCGGTAATCAATGCCAGGGTTCCGTTGGTAAAAAGACTCAGGTGCTCTACGCCGAGGTGTTGTGCAAGTTTCTTCTCGAACTGTTCATGAAAGGGGCCGCCATTGGTGAGGAGACGGCTATCCCATATTTTTTGCAAACTCGGAAGAAACTCTTCCAGGGGAGACAGGAAGGGTTCGGTGACATAGATGTTTTTGCGCGCCGTGTTCATTTTATCTCCGTGCATTGTCAAGGTAATGGATTGCTATAGAATTCACCGAATAGTTCGAAAAACTCCCGCCGGTGCGCTTCGCGCTCTGGCGCAAGTAAAAGACATTGTCGGTAAAACTCTCTTGCTTCGACAAAATGCCCTGTTTGAAAGAAAAGCAGAGCGGCTGCGTGCAAAATGGAAGGCTGAAAAAAATCGAAAGACAGGCTCACTTTTGCTGCCAGTAAGCCCGCTTCATATTGTTTATTCCTGATACACTGTTCGATGAGCAGAGAGGCATCGAATTCCAACATGTCGTTGGGTCGCATTTTTCTTAAAACGATCGTGTGACCATTGCCGATTTTGCTGTCGGTTTCTTCCACTGCTTCTACACAAAAGGCAGCCAGTTTTTGCCGATTGACCCAGTTTACGAGCTTTATCATGGACTGAAGGGAATATACGTAATAATGACCACGCCAAATGACCGATGCACCGGATGACTCTCCAGGAGGAGGAAAATTTTCAGCAGTTCGGTTTTCCATGTAAGCGGAGATAAATTCTTCCTGCAGGGTGAGTGGGCGAAAGATATCGAGAGTTTTTTCCGCTGTTCTTTTTGGGAAGATGCAGAAAAATATGCCGCCTTCTTTCAAAACACGCGCCGATTCCAGTAAACCCGCAATGGGATTGGGTTCGTGTTCTATGACATGGGAACTGACAACAAAGTCAAGGCTTTCTGTGTCGAAAGGGATGTGCTGAAAATCTCCTATCTTGTCGACAGGCATGACATTTCCAACATATTTTTCCTGTTCCTTGACGGAGCGCAGGTAATCTTCCTGGTCGCGCGGGTGCAGGAAATTGATGCCATCGCAGGGTGCGATGTTCAGACAGTTTGGCAGGCAAAACGGATTATGCAGGGATGCGCCCAGCTCTACGCCGTTCCCGGTGCAATATTCAAGCGCTAGAAGCTGTGCCCTGACCATTTTTTCTTATCCAGAGCGTTTGGTTTCGCACCAGCGCCGCCACATGCCACGGAAGGCGTCTTCCAGGCTGCGAGCCATGCGCTGACCATCGAGCAATGGACTATTGATCATGCGTTCGCGCAGATTGGCGCGCAGGCGCTTCAAGCGGTCATGATCATTCGCAAGGGCGACGGCGATGTTCACATAATCGTCGGCGCTGTTTGCGACGAGTTCATGGAGGCCGACGTTTTCGAGAATCGCTTTGCCCATGCGGGCGGACAGATGTTCGCCGGGCCAGGTGACGAAGGGTACGCCCATCCAGATGGAGTCGTAGCCGGTCGTACCGCCGTTGTATGGGAAGGGGTCGAGTCCGAGGTCGATTTCGTTGTGGCTCTCGTAGTATTTCTGCTTTGCGACGTAGCCCCGGAATTCCAGTTGTGCGGGATTGACGCCGTGGCGCTCGAACTGGCTGGAGAAAAAGCGGATGGTTTCATTGTCCCGCCCGCCGATGGCGACGAGGATCAGGCGGGCTTCTCGACACTGAACGAGGATATGGCTCCAGAGTTCGATGGTTTTTTCGCTTGCCTTGCGGAAGTGGTTGAGACAGGCAAAGGTGAAGGGGGCGGATTCGCGCTCGCAGGGCAGGCCGGGCAGGATGGCGGCGTTGCTGATTTCGGCGCGCGCGCCATAGCAGTCCGGCAGGGGCCAGGGGGTTTCCAGGCACCAACCCGGTTTTTCCAGCACGGGATCGGGCGGAATGAAGATGTAGTCCATCGCGGACATGCCGCTGGTTCCGGGAAATCCGAGCCAGGTGACTTGAATGGGCGCGGGCTTGCGCGCAATGACATCGCTGCGGCATCCATCGGTGAAACCGTTGAGATCGACGAGGATGTCGATTTCGTCGCCCTCGATGAGGTCGGCCAGCCCGTCGTCGCCGATGCCGACGACCGCGCGCCATTGTTGGGCGCATGCCTTGATCCGGCGGGTGACGTCGTCTTCTTCCGAGAAGTTGTAGTAGATGAAGGTTTCCAGTTTTTCACGGTCGAACTGTTCAAGAAACGGCCACACGAAGGCGGAAACCGGGTGGCTGCGCATGTCGGAGGAAAGCCACCCGATGCGTAGACGTCGTTCGGGGTCGCGGTTGCGGGCGGCGAAATCGTTGCCGCGAAGCTGGGGGCGGAAAATGCGTTCATCGAAGGTTTGTGCAAGCTGGAGAATGTCCGCCGCGCTGACCGAGGAGGCGGAAACCATCGCCCATAACGCCTTGCTGTACGCGCTGCGGTGATAGGGGGCGCGTGCGCGGGCGCGGGCGAGCAGTTCCAGGGCTTCATCGTGGCGACCCTGGTCGTTGTGCCAGGTGGAGAGGTTCATCAGCGCGTGGGGGTTGTCCGGATCTTTCTCCAGAATGGCATCGGCAGCCTTGCGTACCTTGTCGCTTTCCCCGCTCTTGGCGTACACGATGAGCAGGGTGTTCCAGGCGCAGAGGTTGTCTGGATTGCGTTCGACCGCCATCTCCAGGTTTTCGCGCGCCATCGGCGTCCAGTACTTGATGGCGAACATGGTTCCGAGTTTTTCGAGAATCCAGTCCTCGGCCACGCCCAGCGCGTGCGCGCGATCCATCGCGTCGATGGCGGCCAGGGCCTCGCCGCACATGATGAGAGTGACGGCGAGCTTGGCCTGAATGTTGCAGTCATCGGGGGCAGAATCTGCCGCCTGCCGGTAAAAACTTGCCGCCTCAATGTTGTCGCCCCGTATCCAGGCGAGTTCTCCCGCGAGATCGAGCGTGCTGACGGCATCCGGGGCCAGTGTCAGCAGTTTTTTCAGGCAGGCGTCGGCTTTGCCCATTTGCTGTTTTTCAATGTAAAGATGCCCGAGGGAGAGCCAGGCATCCGGGTAGCGCGGCGCGAGCGTCGTTGCCGTGTTGAAGGCTTTCAGGGCTTCGTCGAGTTCGCCGAGTTGCTGGCAGGCCATGCCGAGCAGACAGTAGTGCGCGGCAAGAGGATGGGGCAGGCGGACGACTTCTTCCAGCAGGCGGCGGGCCCGTTGCCAGTTGCCTGCCTTTACGTAAGCGCCGGAGAGGCTGCACAGAATGCCGGCGTCTTTCGGCGCGAGTTGGCGGGCGGCGAGCAGTTGCTGAAGGCTCTCTTCGATCTGGCCGAGCTTGCCCAGCGCTTCCCCAAGCCTTAAGCGATAGCGGGCGTTTTCCGGCTGCAATTGCGCTGCGTGGTCGAAAAAGGTGGCGGCGGTGTCCTGTTGTCCGATGCCCTGCGCGACTTCACCCAGTCCGAACCACGCCTGATGCATCTGTGGCGAGAGGGTGGCGAGTTCCTCGAACAGCGCGCCAGCGTGGTTGTAATCCCTGACGGCAAGCGCTTTTTGCGCCTTGCCGAGCAGGTGTTTCTGCTTGACGGACATGCAAAGGGTCTCCGCGGGCGGCTTGTCGGTTGGTTGCAGTGTATTGGGCCGATCCGTCCGGTTAAGGGCGGAATAACGGAGGAATAACGGGGCATATCCCCTTGATCCGGACGGGTGATTTTCACCTGGCACGATAGATGCTTGGTATCGCTCGAAGGTTCCGCGTGGTTGTTCCGTCAGGGGATGGTCATGAACGTGTGACCACACGCGGAAAGACACCGATAACCCTTCGGAGGAGGCATGAAATGCCACAAATCATCAATACAAATATTTCGTCGCTGAATGCACAACGAAATCTGGATACCTCGCAGGGCGCATTGTTTACCGCGCTGCAAAGGTTGTCTTCCGGTCTGCGGGTGAATAGTTCCAAGGACGATGCCGCCGGTCTGGCGGTGGCGGAGAAAATGAACGCGCAGGCGCGCGGCATGACGGTAGCGATTCGCAACGCCAACGACGGCATTTCGCTGGCGCAGGTCGCCGAGGCGGGAATGAACGTCATCAGCGAGCATTTGCAACGGATGCGCGAACTGGCGGTGCAGGCGGCTTCCGGTCAGTATGATGCGGACAACCGTAGCGCGCTGAATACCGAATATCAGCAACTGAAGAGCGAAATCGACCGGGTTATCAGCGCGACCAATTTCAATGGGCAGAAGCTGCTGGATGGCACGTTCTCTGCTGGTGTGATTTTTCAGGTTGGACCGAGTTCGACCGATGAATCGCGAATTCTGGTAGAGATCAGCCCGGTTTCCGTCGATACCGCTGCGATTACCGGCACGGATGGCTGGAACGCCGTGAGCGAACTTTCCGCGCTCGATGCAGCCATCGACAGCATCAACAATAACCGCGCGGCGCTTGGCGCGATCCAGAACCGATTTGAAGGCGTACTCACCCAGTTGGCGGCATCGAGGGAGTCTACCGAGGCCGCGCGCAGCCGGATCATGGATGCGGACTATGCTGCTGAAACTGCGAAGCTGGCGCGCGCGCAGGTGTTGCAACAGGCCGGGGTTGCCATGTTGTCGCAGGCCAACGCCTTGCCGCAGAACGTATTGCGATTGCTGCAATAAAGACTTACGCCCTCCCTCCTTGCGCGCCACCGCGATCCTGACCTGCGCGGGGCGCGTTTTTGTATCCCTCTCCCTCCCCCGCTTGCGGGGGAGGGTTAGGGTGGGGGTATTCAGCGGCACCC
>Ga0209628_10000744_pt1 | contig 20280 bp, 20 predicted proteins | sample TergutCu122P4_FD_187285 | JGI IMG/M metagenome (GOLD analysis project Ga0209628, IMG submission 187285) | Cubitermes ugandensis P4 segment gut microbial communities from Kakamega Forest, Kenya - Cu122 P4 (SPAdes) (version 2) | ecosystem: Host-associated > Arthropoda: Insects > Digestive system...
TTATTTACTTTTCCGCAACTCGACCCCGACAAATTCATCAAATTAAATAAAGGAACCATTTCTGCGCCCACCACCGACACTGCTAAAATCGAGAACGTTTATTTTCAAACCACATACACACCTTCTGTAAGTAATATTCATTTCAATAATGTGAACTTCACACGTAAATACGCTAATAATTATTTTGCAGATACTTCAGAATATACCATATCGAACTGTCATTTTACCGACTGTACTTTTAAATTAGAAAACTATATTAAAAGCGCTACCGTAAAAAACAGTTCCTTTACCGATACTGAACTTACTCTGAAATCCGATTATTTTCCTGATATTAAAACAATGAAATTAAGCAACACCCAATTCACAGGTTCTAATATTTGGCATACCAATCTCCTTTCCAACCATAATTTTGATGCGACTGGCTGTACTTTTACCGATTGTATCGTCAGTTTGAATATTGAAGACAGTGAGGCATCTATTACTAATAGTTCATTTACAAACAGTATACTGAATTCAACATCATCATTGAGCAATACTCCTGAACTAATTGAAATTAATAATACTCAATTTATTAATTCAAGAATTAACCCTTCCCAGCACAAAATAAAAGCGATGAACTGTGCATTCAAAAATCGTAGTGATATTTCGACTTCATTCTGCATCGTTGATATCAACAAATGTGCATTTCAGAAATCGGCTTTCAAAGCCGGACTTCTTTCTGTTCTAGTACCAGTTGAGCCATTTACTCCTTCGATAAAAATTGCCAACTCTTCATTTCGTAATACCGGAAAATATTTCATCGGTATGGATCTTGCAAACGGTGATTCCATCTTTTCCACTGCATCTATTACGTTGCACGAAATTAAAGAATTTGAAATCGTTGGCGATACCATCATCAACACCAATGCAGGAAAAGGGAATGATCCGGGTGGAGGTCTGCAAAATGCCCCATACGGCGAAGGCATTTATCTTGGCGGAGCCGGAAAAGGCGCTGCCAATAAAAATCTGATTTCGGGAAATGAAATTTTATGGTGCGAAACAGGTTTGAAATTGTACAACTCCAAAGCGCAAATATTGGGTAATGAAATATACAACAACACTTACGGCGCCCGACTGTTCAACAACAGTCAGAGTACTTTCATGGGGTCGGATGGAGTAGGTGCATATACTTATGGCTATCAAATTATCCGCGACAACACATCTTATGATGTTTATGCTACCAACAATGCTTTTCCCTCTTCGTTTAAATACAATCAAGTACTTAAAGGTGTAAATCCTAATAAAGATCCGAGGATTTATTACGATGTAACAAGAGGTGGAGATCCAGGAGGTCTAGGTTTAGTGATGAATTTGACTTGTAATTACTGGGGTTCTAACTTTGTACATAACGACGATATTTATCCTCCAAGATTATTCGCGACTGCTCCTACTTGGTCTCCTCAGGGTCCTCCCTGTACCTCCAAAGGCAAAGGTCTCTTTGACGACGGCATGGAGTATTTTGAAAACGAAAACTACATTGCTGCAAAAACCGCTTTTATAGAGTTAATCTCAACCTATCCCGACGACCCCTTCTCCATCGCCGCCTTACATGAACGGTTCTCGTTAGAGCAATTCTTGGATAACGACTACGCCGCCCTGCGCGACTATTACGCCTCCTTCACCCCCACCGACAGCGCGCTGTTCGACGTAGCAGACTTCTTAGCAACGCGTTGCAACGTTGTCCTCCAAAACTGGCAACCGGCAGTTGATTGGTACGAAGGGCGGATAGAAGAGCCGCCAAGTTACCAGGACAGCGTTTTCGCCGTCATCGACTTGGGCGACATCCACCTGATGATGGAAGACGACAGCCTGAAAGCGGCGCGTGTTTTCCGTTTCCCCAACATCAAACCCAAATCGCGGCAGCAATACGAAGAAAACAAATCAGCCCTCCTTGCCACCCTGCCCAAGATAGACCAGCCGCGACCTCAACATCCGCTTGCCGAATCGGGTAAAAAAGGCGTCCTGAGCCAAAATATACCCAACCCCGCCAAAGAAAGTACTACGATAGTCTATGACGTGATAGAGGAAGGCTCGGTACATCTACGCATTTACAATCAGTTGGGACAACTGTTGCAAGACCTTCCGCAGGGAACGCAAAAGCCCGGCAGTTATCGCTTGGAAGTGTCGCTTGTCGGCATGCCTGCGGGTGTCTATCACTACGTCCTCTTTATCGAAGGAGAAAAAGCGGATGGAAAGAAGTTAGTGGTGAATTGAGACTGTTAGACTTTTAGACACAAGACTGTTAGACAATTTTGAATTGATTAAAGAAATCATAGAAATAAATCTAATCAAGTTGAAATCACAGTTCAGACAAAAGAAAAGTAAAAGAGGCGTTTCTTGTAGGGAGCGTCTCTTTTTTTACCGTACAAAACAACATGGAAATCATCGAATTATATGATGGGAAGTTGTGGGATGGGGGCGGTATTTTGTTTTCATTAAAATATTAATTTCCGTATTTTCCACAATTTTAATCCGTATATTTCCATCATTAAATATTTATAAAAATTTATTCAAGTTTATGTGCATATTTATTCTAATTTTGCAAAAAAATCTAATATACATACATCATGGCAAAAGAGATAAAATTAAGCCTTATTTATCGAGATATGTGGCAATCGTCGGGGAAGTATGTTCCACGCGTTGACCAGTTGACAAAGATAGCGCCCGCCATCATTGAGATGGGATGTTTTTCGCGGATAGAGACACATGGCGGGGCGTTTGAGCAGGTAAATCTGTTATTTGGTGAAAACCCAAACATCGCTGTTCGGGAGTGGTTGAAACCGTTTAACAAAGTGGGTATTCAGTGCCACATGCTGGAACGGTCGTTGAACGGACTGCGGATGTTTCCTGTTCCTGCCGACGTGCGCCGGCTCATGTGTAAAGTAAAAAAGGCACAGGGGACCGACATTATTCGCTCTTTTTGCGGATTGAACGACCATCGTAACTTGGAATTATCCATAAAATACGCCAAAGAAGCAAAGATGATAGCCCAAGCAGCCATGAGCATCACTTATTCGCCCATCCATACGGTAGAAAACTATATGTTGCTGGCTGACAAAATGGTAGAATACGGCGCCGACGAAATCTGTTTAAAAGACATGGCAGGAATCGGACGACCTGTTTTCTTGGGTAGATTGGTAAAAGCCATCAAAGACAAATATCCGCATATTGCAGTTCAGTATCACGGCCATTCAGGTCCCGGTTTTTCTGTTGCTTCCATCCTTGAAGTAGCACGCGCCGGAGCCGACTATGTGGACGTAGCCATGGAGCCGCTCTCTTGGGGCATGGTTCATCCCGACCTCATCACCATACAAGCCATGCTGAGAGATGCCGGATTTAAAGTTGCCGACATCAACATGAAAGCCTACATGGAAGCACGCTATCTGACCCAGACCTTCATTGACGACTTCCTCGGATATTTTATTGACCCTTCCAATAAACATACAACCTCATTATTAGTCGGATGCGGACTCCCCGGCGGCATGATGGGTTCCATGATGGCAGACCTGAAAGGAATGCACAGCGCCATCAACTTGGCATTGCGTCAAAATGGAAAACAGGAAGTGTCGCTCAACGAACTTGTTGTACAACTATTTCAGGAAGTAGAATTTGTATGGCCCAAACTCGGTTACCCGCCTTTGGTAACTCCGTTTAGTCAATATGTAAAAAACATTTCGTTGATGAACATTCTCGGAATGGCAAAAGGAGAACCACGTTTCAGCAATATTGACAAAGACAGTTGGAATATGATTCTCGGTAAAATGGGTAAACTGCCGGGCGAATTAGCCCCCGAAATCATCGAATTAGCCAAGAAAAACAACTTGGAATTTTATACAGGAACGCCGCAAGACGCCTACCCCGATGCCTTAGACGATTTTCGTAAAGAGATGAAAGAAAACAATTGGGACTTCGGACAAGACGACGAAGAACTCTTCGAGTTGGCAATGCACGACCGTCAATATCGCGATTATAAATCAGGAATCGCCAAAGAACGTTTCAACAAAGAATTAGAACAAGCACGTGAAAAAGCCGGAGCGCCGATTTTCGTTTCTCGTCCCGTCGTAGAAGTACCAAAATTCGATGCCGCAAAAATACAGGAGATGTATCCGACCGCACAACCCGTTCAAGCCCCATTCAAAGGAAAAGTATTGTGGCAGGTATCCATTGGAGACGAATCTACTACCCCTGCCATCGGATCGGCATTTAAAACAGGAGACATTATTTGCTTCGTACAAACATACTACGGATTAGACCCCGTCGTCGCCTTAAAAGACGGGAAATTGATACAAATAGAAGTAAAACAAGGCGAAGACGTAGTGAAAAATCAAATTTTGGCTTATTTGGATTAAAATAAATATTTCATAAATGGAAAAAGTAGAACTTCAAAACAAAGTAATAACCGTATTAAATCAAATTCGTCCTTATCTACAACAAGATGGCGGCGATTTGCAGTTTGTTGAACTGACAGACGACAATATTGTAAAAGTAAAATTGACCGGCGCATGCGGATGTTGTCCACACGCTGTTATTACGCTGAAACAAGGCGTTGAGCAAGCCGTAAAAAAGGCGTTACCGGAGATTAAGTCGGTAGAATCGGTATAATACGATGCTCGTTCTCGCCACTGCTCAGGAGTTGCACAAGCAGATTTCCAAGATAAAAGGAGATACTTGTTCGGTTGGATTTGTGCCTACTATGGGCGCATTACATCGAGGGCATATTTCATTGATTGACAAATCGGTAAAAGAAAACGACATAACGGTTTGCAGTATCTTTGTCAATCCGATACAGTTTAACAATCAGGAAGATTTGGCAAAATATCCGCGCACACTGCGAAAAGACCTGACGCTACTCAAAAAAGCAAGTTGCGATTTTGTTTTTGTTCCTTCTGTTGAGGAGATTTATCCCGACGATGTATTGGAACATTACTATTTCGGAGCGCTCGAAAATGTGATGGAAGGCGTTTTTCGCCCCGGACATTTTACAGGAGTGGCGGTGGTGGTAAAACGGCTTTTTAACATAGTACAGCCCAATAAGGCTTATTTCGGGAAAAAAGACTTTCAACAGTTGGCGATTATTCGGGAATTGGTAAACATTGAAAATCTGCCTGTTGAGATAGTAGCATGTCCTATTGTAAGAGATCATAACGGATTGGCAATGAGTTCCCGAAACCAGCGCCTTTCGCCCGAAGAACGCACCATCGCCTCGAAAGTTTATCGAATTTTAAAAAGTACATTACAACTTTTTCAACATCAAACCGTTTATGAAACAGAACAGTTTGTTGTTTCGGAAATAGAAAAAGAAGAAGAAATCCGTTTGGAATATTTTAAGATTGTGGATAAAAAGACGTTACAGGATGACAACGATTGGAATAATCCAAACGGTTTAATCGGATGCGTCGCTTTTTGGGTAGGAGATGTTCGCCTGATTGACAATATTGAGTTTTTAATAAAGTAAAAATTTCGTTTAAAATGATGATAGAGGTTTTAAAATCGAAGATACACCGCGCCACCGTTACACGCGCCAACCTGCATTATATCGGAAGCGTTACCATTGATGAAGATTTGATGGATGCCGTTCAACTTATTGAAAATGAACGCGTACACATCTATAACATAAACAACGGCGAGCGATTCGATACCTACGTAATCAAAGGCAAGCGCGGCTCAGGAGAAATAGGAATCAACGGTGCAGCCGCAAGAAAGGTAGTCGAAGGCGATTTGGTTATCATCGTCTCTTATGCCACAATGGATTTTGAAGAAGCAAAAAAACATAAACCGCTGATAATCTTTCCGAACGGGGAAAATCACGTGAAACCATGAAACAAATCACCATCTACTGCGAAAATACCGGCTCATATAAGATGTATCCGGTAGGTACAAGTGCACAGGACATCTTTAACGACCAAAACATAGCGCTTTCGTCTCCTGTTTTGGGCTGTTATATTAACAATTTGGTCAGCGACATGAATTATGCTGTTAGCACTCCTATCAATATTCGTTTTTTCGATTTTACCGACCTTTCGGGTCAGCGCATCTATTTCCGCAGCCTTGTTTTTGTGCTGCATAAAGTGTTAAAAGACCTCTATCGGCAGGCATCGCTCACCATTGAACATGCCGTTCCAAACGGTTATTACTGCACATTCTTAAAACTTCCGGTGGATGTTGACAATGATTTTCTTACCGCATTTGAAAAACGGACTAAAGAGATTATTGCCGCCGACCTGCCTTTTGTAACACAGCAAATACTTACCACAGAAGCCGTCAGACTTTTTCAGGAACACGGATTGTCGGAAAAAGCACGCCTTTTTCAATCACTCAACCGTTTATATACCATTGTAAACCGTTTGGACGATTCGGTCAATTACTTTCACGGCTATATGGCTCCCTCAACAGGATGTGTAAATATCTTTAAAATAAATAAATATCACGACGGCATCCTATTACGATTACCAAATCCTCAAAAACCCGACGAAATTGTAGGTATGGAAGACCATCCCAAACTTTTCACCATTTTCCGCGAACATAAAGAGTGGGCAAAGTTGGTACAGGCAAAAAATATTCCCGACGTTAACACCATCGTTGACCAAGACAAAGCATCGAACCTGATAAAAATATCGGAAGCGTTGCACGAGAAAAAAATAGCCCAAATCGCCGATGAAATTTGCCGCCGTGACGATGTTCGCTTTATCATGATTGCAGGTCCTTCTTCTTCCGGTAAAACCACCTTCGGAAAACGCCTTTCCGTGCAGTTAGGCGTAGCAGGAAGACATCCATACAACATCTCGTTAGACAACTACTTTATTGATCGTGAAAAAACGCCGTTAGACGAAACAGGAAATTACGACTTTGAACGATTGGACGCATTAGATTTGGAACAACTCAACCAAAACCTTGTTGATTTAACCGAAGGAAAAGAGGTATTGCTGCCAAAATACGACTTCAAAACCGGAAAACGATTTTACGACGACGAAAAAATCACTATGAAAGCCGACGATGTCATCATCATCGAAGGCATCCACGGATTAAATCCCCAACTAACTCCAAAAATTGACCCTAAACTTAAATATCTGATTTTCATATCAGCCTTAACACAGATTTCTATTGACCGTCAAGACTATATCTCCACTTCAGACAATCGGTTGATTCGCCGTATTGTGCGTGATGCCCGTTACCGCAACTATTCTGCTTTGGACACATTGAGCCGTTGGCGAAGTGTTCGGTCGGGAGAGGAAAAATATATCTTCCCCTATCAGGAAAATGCCGATGTCATGTTCAACTCGGCGCTGATTTACGAGTTGGGTGTTTTAAAATACGATGCCATACCGTTATTGGAAGAAGTCCCCGAAAATACATCCCAATACAACGAAGCACAACGCCTTATGCGCATCCTTTCCTACTTTAAACCCATCGGACTGCGGGAAATCCCGCCGACATCCATCCTGAGAGAGTTTCTGTCGGGAAGCAGTTTTAGATATTAAATAATATCTTATAAAAATCGTACTTTTGCAATCTAAAATTTGTAAACAACCATGGATATTAAACGATTTTTCGACCGTACTTTGTCAAAATCTTTTCTTCACCAGATAGGGTTGGTGTTGGGTTTGGCTGTTATTGTGTTCGGGTCGTTGATAGCACTGCGATGGTTTGTATATGGAGCGGCAGAAAAAGATATCCAAAATTGGATGTTGCATATTATCAATCCCGCCAATTCGTTTGAAGCGCCGACAGGTTCGGACAGATATTGGGCTTTAGCAATCGGACTGCTCGGCATGATTATTCTAAGCGGATTTCTTATATCCGTATTCAATAATATCATTGCACGCCGAATAGAAAGAATACAAAACGGACAGATAGGATATCGCTTTAAAAATCATATAGTTATTATCGGATACAACCATCTGTGTATCGGATTGACGCAGCAATTAGCAGAAAAATATAAAGGAACCGATATTGTTTTACAAACGGTTAAAGAAGTCCCTCAAATCCGACACGAGTTATTTTCAAACTTAAAATCGAAAACCGAAAAAAACATCATTTTTATCAGCGGAAACCGTACATTTGAAGAAGATTTACAAAAATTACATCTCCATAGAAGCAAAGAAATATTTATACTCGGTGAAACGGAAGAAGAAGACAACGACTCATTGAATATCATAAGTTTAAAAAAAACAGACCAACTCCTTCAAAAAAGTAAAAGAACGATTCGATGCAATGTTTTGTTTCAATACCAGTCCACCTTTGCTATTTTCCAGCAGCAAGATATTGAAATTAGCGATGCTATTGATTTTATGCCTTTTAACTGTTATGAGACATGGACGCAGAAAGTATTGGTTGAACGGAAATACAGCGATATTGAATACATGCCCTTGGATCATTGTCCGATAACTGCCGATTCGGAAAACTGCGTTCATTTAGTCATTATCGGCATGTCGAATATGGGCATAGCGATGGGGATTCAGGCGGCTCGCCTGTGTCATTTTCCCAATTTTATTACCAAAGGGATAAAAACCCGCATCACTTTTATTGACGAACATGCCGACCGTGAAATGAACTTCCTGATGGGAAGGTATAAATCTCTGTTCAAAGAGACAGATTGGCGTTTCAGAGATTTTGACAACGCAAAAAACAACTGTGATAACCCATCTTCAAAAACAAAATTTACCGATATCGAATTTGAATTTATCAAATCGCGAGTAGAAAATCCGAAGATTCAGGAAGAGTTGGCAAAATTGAGTTTCGACGCCCATTCTTATCTCACCATTGCCGTATGTTTTTCGTTTTCGCCGGTAGCCATTGCAGCAGGATTGTATCTACCTGATGAAATATATGAAAACAAGATACCGGTGCTTGTACAGCAGGAACTCTCTAATTACATGCTGTCAATGCTCTATAGAAAGAATCCCAACGACTACCGCAAATATGAAAATGTAAAACCATTCGGCATGTTGGACAACTACTACGAATTGAAACACACATCCGACCGTTTGCCCATGATGATTAATTATATCTATGAAAAAACAAGAGAAAACTTTATTGTAAACGCAATCCCTGACGACAGCGAATTAGAAGCATTGTGGAAAAGATTGGAAACCGCCAAAAAATGGTCAAACCGCTATTGTGCCCATTCCATCTATCTAAAACAACGGTCGTTTAACATTAATCCGAATGAAGAATTGACATCCGAACAAATAAATCTGTTAGTACCGACAGAACATAATCGCTGGAATATTGAAAAACTGTTGATGGGTTATCGCCCAACTACATCCGAAGAAAAAGAAAACATCACAACAGGAAAGCAGACAAAAAACTACTACAAAGAACGCTTTATTCACAACGACATCCGCCCATATCAAACACTTACCGAAGACGATAACGGCATCCATGTAGGTTTATACGATAAAAACATCGCAAAATCGGTACCGTTAATATTAAGAGAATTAGAAAAATAAAACTAACCGAATGAAAACACCCTATATTCCCAACCCGTTAGATACCGGTAAAGTAAAACTCTCTACCGATGTGCTGAAACTTATCGAAGTATTGGCAAAAAACACACACGAAGTCTGGGCAAAGCATCGCATCGCCGAAGGATGGAAATACGGAACAAAACGCAACGACGAACAAAAAGAACACCCATGCCTCGTGCCATACAATGAACTGCCGGAATCCGAAAAAGACTACGACAGAAATACAACAATGGAAACATTAAAAGTGATTAGTTTACTGGGCTTTAGAATAGAAAAATAAAAAAAGGAAATATCATGGCGCACGATGTATTTATAAGTTATTCAACAGAAGACCAGAAAATAGTAGAAGGACTGTCTGCATATTTGGAACAGAATGCGATTCGTTGCTTTATCGCCTACAGAGACATCCCAAAAGGTATTGACTGGGCAGAAGCAATAACCAATGCCATCGAAAACTGCAGGCTGATGATTATTGTTTTTTCCGAAAACTTTAACCGTTCCAAACAGGTGGACAGAGAGATTACATTGTGTATCGAAGAAAACAAACCCATACTTACATTCAAAATCCAAAATGCCGCATTCTCAGGGACAAAAAAATATTACCTCCAAAACTTAAACTGGATAGACGCCTTCCCAAATCCAGAAGAGAGTTTCGGAGCATTATGTAACAATGTATTGCAACTGATACCGGAGATTCGTCTCAAAAAAGAAAAAGAAGAAAAGGAAAAAGCAGAAAGCACGAAAGCGGAAAGGGAGAAAGCAGAAGGAGCGAAAGCACGAAAGCACGAAAGCACGAAGGCGGAAAGCAATCTTACGGTCTCTGAAAAAAAGGCTACCCACAAGCGTTCACGTAGGTTTTGGTATTATCTTGCTGGAGGCGTGGCAATTATCTCCGTTTTATTAATTTGGTTATTCCTCCCATCAAACAAATCAATTGAAGAGGCGGATAAATTTTTACTCAATGAAACAACTGTTATTGTGGATACAACGAACATTGAACTCTTATCTCAAATAACTATTGCCGACTCAAACGAAACGAACCCTGACAACACTACAAATTCAAAACCGGAAGAAAATATCACTGCTTCACCACCAAAAGAGAACATCCCATCCCCGAAAATAAAGGAACCTACCGAAACCAATCCGGAACCTAAAAAGCCCGAAAATAAAGCCGTATATACCGAAATCACCTTCACCGCTGCCACAACCCTCACTTCTACCTCCGGAGAGCAATTTACCGCACTCGAAGGCGACGTTTTCAAAGGCAAAATGGAAGATGGAAAAGTAGTTCAAGGCAATGTCGTTAGAGACGGCAAAACAGTAAAATCATTTTTTGAAAAACGAAATCATTAGGTTTACCTATTATATGACAATTTAAGACACAATTGTTGCAACAATAGGTGAATGTTATGTTAACTTAAATATAAAAAAAAACGCTAATTGCGAGGTTAGCGTTTTTTTAGGTAAAGATGATTATTGAATAACATACATCATTTTACAACTAATTTTCCCGTCCGAACCTCGCCATCTTTCATCATCACCCGAACAAGATATACCCCTGTGGATAATGTACCGGAATCGAAATCAACCTGATTACCTACAGGTGATTGACTGTTCACTAACCTTCCGGTGATGTCAAAGATATGTAATTGTAGTATTTCAACAGTGGAAGAAATAGTTACATTTCCCGAAACGGGATTGGGATAGATGGAAAAGGTAATGTTTTTTGTCAAGTCGTCAACAAACAGTTGAGTTACATTGATATAAGAGATGGTTGCTGTTTGAGCATTAATCCACAACTCGCTTTGCATATTATTGTAAAAACAGGCGCTTCCGTAATAAATCGGTTCCCATTTTTTATCTTCAATGTTCCAAATCCAATTCTCTATCTTTTCCGTATTGTTGTCTGCGTTGTAATGATTTACGATTTTATATTCATCAACCCATCCTTCATCATAATCCCAACTTTTGATTAACACTTCGGTCTGATTATTATTACCGTCGTAAGAATAAATATATTCCATATAACCAAACCAATTGGGTTCTATCCACATTTCGTGCAATTCGTTGAAAAGATGATTGCTTCCGTCGTAACTAAACAATACGCGTTCAAGATTTATCCATTTTCCTTTTTCCCACATCTGCCCAACAGATTCCGATAAATTTTCACCTTCGTACGTTGCGCTTACCTGAAATGAATTTACCCAGTTGTCTTCCCATTCTTGAAACAATACGTGGGTTAAATTATTACCGGTATAAGAACATGTTGTCATATCAATATTCATCCAACTTTCACCATTCCATTCCTGATACAATTCCGTCAACATATTATTGCCTTCGTAGGTATATGTCGCAAATGCTATGTCCATCCATCCGAAACCATCATCCCACCATTGCCACAGCATTGTTGACATATTATTATTTCCGTCGTAAGTGAAAGTTAACAAATCCGTATTTACCCAAGTATCATCCCTCCAAAATTGACTTAAAATAGTTGCAATGTTCTTGCCGTCATAAGAATAGGTATCTAAGAAATAATTCTCCCAACTGTTCTCATAGTTCATCTGTGTTAAACGGGTTGTCACCAATCCTTGTTTATGGTATCTGAAAATTTCACGATATTTTATTTCTCCTGCATCCGATACAATAGTATCCGGCTCCCACCAGTCGTCGCGTTGTTGGACGGATGGTATTTTACGCTCCGTTTTTTGTAACAACGCCGCATGTTTTTGAGACATTGGAATGTGTGTTTTTGTGTATTGTCGGATGTTTCTCTGTTCAATACCAAAATTTTGACGTGCCATTTGTGCTGTTGCGCACAGTCCTACCGTCATAAAGACTATTAAAATAATGTGTCTGTTCATTTTGAAATTATTTTTATTGCTAGTTTTTTTTAGGGAAGACTCATGTCAACTGTACAACCAGTAATATATGCACTTCCAGAAGCACCATAAATATAAATTAAAGGGTTTCCATAATATGTTACGTCACTTGTAGAAATCAGTTTCCTCTCTCTTTTAAATCCTCCATTCGAACCAAAATCAGAACCTGTTTTAATTGTTCCATTTACATACAACTTGCCAGTAAGAGCATTTGTATAAGTTCTTTGTGCTATCCACCATATTCCAGCCCATTTATGATGTCCCCACGTTCTTACCCAAAGACCTCCATTTACAATCATAACACCACTTAGGAAAACAATACGTTTGTCTTCATGGTAATCTAATGCACTCAATACTCTTATCTTACCGCAAGTTGATTTTCTTTCTACATACCAACCATAATAACCCTTTCCACCATCATCATATTTAAAAACATTATATATACTATCACTTTGCAATGTTGAAAAAGTACTTTCCGACATACTTAATAATTGATTAAAATAAGTTGCTCCACAACTTACATGACCTCCTTCAAATACTTTGAAATAAAAAGTGTCTACTTTAAACATTCTATCAGAATTCATAATATAGCGATAATGAGATCGAAAATATTTTGTTTCACAACTTACTTCTCCGGATTCATCAGAAACTAAGTGGATATATTGCGAACTTGCGCTAACCAGTTGCTCAAGTTCAGTGGAAGTTATCGAAGAATCCTCATCTTCTTCCATTGCCTGTTCTACTTGTTGTAAAATCGGCATCATCGCTTGGTCTGCCAATTTCCCAAATGAACTAAAATGAAGAGTTGCTTCGTAATCAAGCAATTCATCATACGTTAATTCATTAATTAATTCTATTTCTGAATGAAGTTGATTAAAATCTGCAAAGGAACGTATTGATAATACCGGACCTTTAAATGGCGGCATGAAACCGTCATTTCTTGTTTCTTCCATTTTGTTGCAGCCTGCAAATGTAATTGCTACTGCTGCTATTATTGTTAAAATTCTATTATACATTTTTTATAAGTTTTTTAATTATTTATTATTAAATTTATTCTGTCCGAAAATTTGCATTTCGGGTTTCGCTTTCAGGTAGCGTCTGTGATATGTCCGATTTTCTTTTTCACGAAAAGAGGTTCAGTGTTTCTTCCGGTCAAACGTTTGCAGCGGTTGTTTTCTCACAGAACGAAAAACAACATACTCCGGTTCTATAATATGGTCGTTGCCGTGCAATTCCCGGAAGTGCGCTTGCACCGGCATAGTTAGCCCAAGTTCGTTTTGCACAGAAACCATACATCGGTATATTGATGCCAAAACTGTACGACAGTTCGTTCTGCCTGCAACCGTTCTGTGTGAAACTTTTCTGACCTGTCTGTTAATAATAAAAACGAAAACAGATGTATGGGCTGATTATCAGTGAGTTGCGAAAAAAGGCGTGGCAGGAAGTATAAAAACAATCCTTTTATCCGTTGAAAACGGAGCGCCACTTTCCTGTTTTTGCTCACTGTGTTCATTATTTTATAAAAATTTCTGTGGTAAAAGTAAATAGAAAAAGCAATCGTTTTGCAATAAGGCAAAACAATCTAATAAGCGGGTGATTTTCGCCGAAAAACGGGCGTTTTTGGCAAATAAGCGGGAAAACGACTTTTTTGGAAATAGAATTTTTTGGAAAAAGAATACGTGTTTTTTTTCGTTTTACTCCAACTTTCTTAAAAAATCTACGCACTTTCAGAATCTTTTCGGAAAAGATGAGCATTTCTTTTTGAAACTTTAAACTGCTTTTTGTGTACAAGGATATATTTCACTTTATCTTCAGTCCAAGAACTTGAAAGGTATCTGGCGTTGATTAAGGTATTACGATTAATTCTGATGAAACCGCCGTATTGTTCCAACTCTTTTTCAATATGTTTTAACAACCGCGATGTAGGATATTTTTTTGTTTCATCTGTAATATAAAAAGTGCTTACATATCCATCGCATAAGATATATGTGATGTCATCTGCATTCAGAAAATAATTTCTTTTTTGTTCGGAAACTAAAATCTTTTTCCCTTTTTGATTACTGCAATCCCACTTCATTGTCTTTCAATATTTTATTATATATAATTTTTCAACTGCAAAGGTAAGGTGTGTTTTCTTACAAAACAAATCGTTTTTTGTTGATAAACAGCAACATAAATGACAATTATTGAGTAAAGACATACTGAATCGAATCGTTTACACAATTCGAGTGTTTATCGTAAGAATAGTACTCTTAGAATGACACAAAAATCTTTTGTTACCGAATAAAGGGACTGTTTTTGAATTTGTTTTTGTGAATTTGTGCGAAAAATAATTGTTGTAATTATTCTTTGAAAAAGTTTTCAGGCGAGATATTTACTTTTTCATTATTATTCCAAAATTAATTTACCTTTGCAGAAAGTTTATTAAAGATTATGTCCAATACAGATTAGGACAATTATTGATAATCATTTTTTGAAAAACGGAATCACTGATGAAAACACATTATTTTTCATCAATTATATTACAAAGTAGAAAAAATTATAGATATTTGCACAGTGATTAAAAGTAAAGGATTATGGCAGTTATTTCCATGTTTTATGGCTTAGTTGTTTATTTGTATTTTACAGATAATAAGCGGCATCATCTTCCAAATATTCATGTAAAGCATCAAGATGAAGAGGCATCATTTTCCATTCCTGATGGCAAATTGATAGAAGGAAGTTTAAAACCAAATAAAATGAAACTTATTCAAGCGTGGATAGTTATTCATGCCGAAGAACTACAGGCAAATTGGGATTTGGCAGTTAGTGGGCAAAGTATTTTTAAAATTGACCCTTTAAAATAACAAGATATGAATCCAAGAGTAGTAAATGTAAAACCTGAGAAAGATTATATGCTTCATGTGTGGTTTACAAATAATGAAGAAGGTATTTTCGATGTAAAACCTTATTTGGAATATGAAGTTTTTCGTGCTCTAAAAGATGAGGCTGTTTTTAATTCGGTACGACCAGATGGATTAAGCGTAGAATGGATAAATGAAGCATCTCTCTGTCCCGACACAATATATTTAGATAGTGTAAAGATTTAAAAAACAACCATAAATGCTGTTCAGCAATTTATTAACTAAATCAATAAAGTGGAAATATATTTGAGATGAAAAGAACTTTCTTTATTATATTAACAGTTATCTGCCAATTTTCATTTATCAACGGTATTGCTCAGGTTTACTCTTCTAAAAAACTGATGGAGACTGGCGAACTGTTTCCAAAGACTTGTTTGCCTTCAACCGACAGCATTTTCAACTGTTCTCAAATCACCAAAGACAAATCGTTTGTTGTTCAATACAACAGCAAAAAAGAGATTGAACATTTGGGCGTTTCGCTGTTCAGTAGCCAAGCCAAAGAGATGATAAATACGCCGGTATGCGATTTTATCGAAAGACTTTTATTAGAATTAGCGCTGCAAAAAAGCCCTGCTGCTGTGAAAGAAAAATTGAAAGAATATGATGTGCGTTTGGAAGCCAAAAACACTATTTCGGCAAATAATACTACACCCACCATACAAACCCTGCTCAGTAAACTACAACCGCCGGTACATTTTTCATTGCAACAGGAAGATGTAACCTATTTTGCAAGTTGGAGATTGGAAACAGGCGAAGTGTTTACTCTTACTTTTCCTGCCTCGCGGGAACTTATTTTTGGCACCAATAAAAAAGAATCGGACAAAACACTCAGTGAACTCCTTCCCATAAACAGATGCGACAAACTTTCGGAAACTCCATCAACTTTTCAAAAAAACAAATTAGAATCCATGCCGAACCATACCGGCATTTTTATCCGAAAAGGAGAGACATTTACACTCCCCGAATTAAATTCTGACACTTATTACTCGCAAGGAACAAAAGAAAACTTTTATCCCGTTACCGATGAAAATCATCCCGCCCTTTTTCTGAAAAATCTCTTATTAATACCCACCCTTCAATCCAATCTGAAACTCCATATCAAACACCGCATGTACGGAAGTTTTACGCCGGAATTTGACATGAAACCAAGCGATTTTACCTGCTTTTTTCAACCCGATTTCGACATATATTGCCATGTGGACGATACAAAACCCGACGTTTTAAAAGCAACCGTAATCCTCTATAGCAGAATGTTTAGTTATATGCACCTGTTAAGTATAACCACAGATGTGAAAACGCTATTTCAGAAAAACGGAGTATTGCAGGCAGATTTTTTTTCCAATATTCCGCAACATAATATTAATAACCTTTTTGAAAATTAAATATTTAAACGATTATGCGCACAAAACTATTTTTAATGATGTCAATCATGTTTTTACTTGGCGGTAGAATATATGCACAGATGGGAACGCCCCGTCTGATTATCACCGACGGTTTGGATAAACCCGATGTGAAAGCCCAGATTGAACGAAACACTTCACTCCTGCTCACAGCCATGGCGGCGGCTCAGATGGAAGAAAGAAACCCCGACCTGTCGAGGATTAACATCACCGCAGAAGCCTCCAAGTCGTTGCTGGCAATGTGGGAAACAAGCGACATGGTTTGTCCCGTCCTCAGAGTAGAAGGCAAATGTTTGCAACGTCCGCAAAGCGGCGGTTATCAAGTACGCGACATCCCGATAACAATGATAGATGCACCCGAAGATGAACAAAATCAATATTTGGTCATCAATTTCACCAAAGAAGGTAAAATTGACGATATCTTTATCGCAGTTCATGGCATCATGGAGGTGTTAAACAACAGCGCCACCGTATCGGATTATGTCAGGAAACAACGAATCTTAGAACTCGTTGAACGTTTCCGAACAGCCTACAACGAAAGAGACATATCCTATCTGCAAACTATTTTCAGCAATAACGCCGTCATCATTACAGGAAAAGTCATTAAAGAAATACCCAATTCCGACCAGATGATTAAAGGAAACCTGACCACCGAAAGAATAGAATATGTAGTTCAAACAAAAGAACAATATCTGAAAAAACTCAAAATAGTTTTCAATATCGTTAAATATATAAACATCACCTTTGACGATATAAAAATCTCAACCCATCCAAAATATCCCGACATCTACGGAGTTTCTTTAAAACAGAAATGGGTTGCATCCAACTATAGCGATGAAGGTTTTTTGTTTCTTCTGATTGATTTCAAAAATGAAGATGAGCCTGTAATACATGTAAGAGCCTGGCAACCGACCGTGTTTAACGGAAGAGAATTAAAACCCGAAGAAAAATTCCATACTGCTTCTTTCGGAGAAATAACAGGAAGATAATTTGATAAATAATAATTAATAATTAAACAATGGAAAATTTTAAACAAAAAACAACACGTATTAGTATTTTATTATTGATGTTTGCTGCCGCTCATTTGTCGGCGCTGTCTCAAGGTTTATCGGTTGTGGAAGATAAATCTTCACAAACGTTTAACTGCATCGGGCGAACCGAAACCGAAGCCTGTGTGAGGATTGTCGCCAACAAATCGCTTGAACTCTCGTTCAGTTCATCAGTAGATGCAGAAGTTTATATTGCTTCAAAAACAGAAGTCGGAGCCAATATCGTGTATGAATTGAGTTTCCCTACTGATAAAATCGAATACACCGAAAGGAGGTTGACCATCCGTTGTCAACTATTTCCCAACGGCGAAACAATTTCATTACTGTTAGAGCCAAAGGAGTCGCTGATATTTAATGTCTCTGTATCGGAGTGTTATAAAACGGTAATGAAAGATGCGGCAGATTTATTTCGTCAAAGTTTATATAAAGAAGCAAAAGAAGAGTATAAAAAAGCCAAAGAATGTTTCGATGCGCCGGCTGACGGAGAAGCAACAGTGAAAATTTTTGTAATAGACAGCATCTTAAATTGGAAAAAACAGGCAGATGCAAGTTTCGATTTATTAGATTATCGAGAAGCACGCGAGTATTACAATAAAATCATCAAATATAACTTTCAGGACCAGTATGCCTTAAACCGTTCAAAGGAATGTGCCAAAAAATACGACCAGCATTGTTTAGACTGTTTTTCAAAAGCGGAAGTTTATTTCAGTACCGGCGAATATCGTCAAGCCAAAATTTTATATGATAAAGTAATAAAACAAAACTGCGACCAAAAATTTACAGCCAATTCGAGACTTAAAGAGATGAAAGTGGATTCGATAAAAAGATTAGACCAATCAACAGTTTTCACCTACGAATATGCAAATAATGTTCCTATCGGTTTTTCAATAGGAAGTTATAAAAACAAAAAAGGTGGTTTCTTCATCACTTTTAAAAGCAATACCGCATTTTTCAATATGATACGCTCACAACATAAAAAAGGGATGCGCCACGAGGCAAATCTCTCTGCAGGAGGAAATTTCAGACCGGTAAAAAACAAATACGTCCCTGTTTGGATTAACATCGGACTTGGTTATACCGGCATAGGAGATTATTATTCCTACGACATTATTATGGAAGGAGGCGCTGCAAAAAAGATTGATGTTCTTTTTACAGGCGGGGAATTACCCGAAGATTATCGTCATATTTTTAAACATGCCATCTCTCCCGAAATAGGATTGTTGGGCAAAATTCCTTTCGGACCAAAATCAAGCGTAAGCCTTGCTTTACGTTATACATTCCAATATCGTATCGCCTTAGAAGTTGCATCACAGGATTATATGAAACCGGTTGCACATGGATTCGGAATAGGGATTTGTTTTTAAAAATCAATTTTTTTAACCTTCACTTACTTCTCTCATCGAATAAAACTCAAAAAACTGTTGGTAGTACAACAAAAAAACCGTTCCGTCGGGAAGTACAAGTATATATTTGACAATTATGCCATTGCAAACGTACTATTTTGTTTTTTTATATGTTGATAGACTGCTGGACGAATGTGTTTTGCTTGTTCAATATCAAAATCGTTCTGTAATCCAAGCCAAAATTTTGCTGAATTACCGAAAAAAAGGCTAAACCGCATTGCTGTATCAGCAGTAATACGCCTACTGCCGTTAATTATCCCTCCAATTCGTGTTTGTGGAATATTCAGTTCTTTTGCTAAACGATACTGTGAAATGTTCATTGGAACTAAAAACTCTTCCTGCAAAATTTCACCTGGTGTTATATTTCTCAATCTTTCCATATTGTATTATATTATATGTATTAATGATAGTCAATTATTTCTACTTCCGAACTATTAGAATCTTCCCAAACAAAAGCAATTCGCCATTGGTCGTTTACGCGAATACTGTATTTGGTTTTCAAATCGCCTTGCAATTTTTCCAATCTATTACCGGGCGGTATTCTTAAATCATTTATATTTTGCGAATTATTAATCATTCTTAATTTTCGTCGAGCCGTTTGTTGTATTTCAAAAGGAAATTTACTTGAAATTATTCCGTTCCAAATTTTTTCTGTCTCTTTGTCTTTGAATGAATTAATCATCGCTTCTTAATTACGCTACGCATTACTAACGTCAAAAGTAAGTATTTATTATTATTCTGCAAATAAAAGGGGTTATCTTTTCGTTTCAAATTTAACATTCACCTACTTCTTCCATCGAATAAAACTCAAAAAACCGTTGGTAGTACAGCAAAAAACCGTTCCGTTGGGAAGTACAACGGGAGATGAAAAAATCTTTCCGTCTAATCTGTGTGTCCCGACTACTTCGCCTTTTGCGGTGATGAAATAGAGATTTTTGTCGTAAGACCCTGTAACAATCAGTGTATCGTTGATCATAGCAGGTGATGAGATGATTTTATTACCGGTTTTTATCTTTTTTATTAAAGTTCCTTCGGTTGACAAGATATAAATATTGCCGTCGAAAGAGCCAAATACGATGGCGCTGTCGGGCATCTGAATGGGAGATGCATGGATACGACCCTTTGTTTTATATCGCC
>Ga0209628_10000746_pt1 | contig 20267 bp, 20 predicted proteins | sample TergutCu122P4_FD_187285 | JGI IMG/M metagenome (GOLD analysis project Ga0209628, IMG submission 187285) | Cubitermes ugandensis P4 segment gut microbial communities from Kakamega Forest, Kenya - Cu122 P4 (SPAdes) (version 2) | ecosystem: Host-associated > Arthropoda: Insects > Digestive system...
GACGTGGATTTTGAGGAGGTGAAATAACCACCCGAAAAAACCACATACCAAAAATAAGTAAAAAGCGGTATAACAATGTTTTACCGCTTTTTTGTTAATAAATATTTTTTGATATTTATGCTTTTATATTGTTTTTTTATAGTATATTTGTACCAAATTTGTATCGGGCGTTAATAAGATAGTATGTGGCTCTTATCACACCTTATAGAATTTAGTTTATACTTAAAAACAGTAAAATATGGCAGTCAGTAAGTTAAAAATTCCGAAGATTTGCGAACATTGCGGAAAGCCTTTTGAGGCGAAAACCGTAACCACACGCTTTTGCGGTGTCGTTTGCATCAATGCCGCAGCGCGGCAGCGCAACAAACAGGCAGTAGAAGAAGAACGCAACAAAAAGGTTCTTCAAGAAAACGCGGCAACCATTGCCGAAATCCAAACCCGACCTTACATCACTATTGCGGAGGCAGTTGTATTGTTTGGCATATCCAAAAACACCATTCACCGCCTCATACGAGCGGGCAAAATCCCCGCCGTAAATTTGGGCGAGAGGCTGACAAGAATTAGCCGTGCACATATTGAAGCGATGTTTACCGCCGTTGCCATTCCCGAAGAAAAGCCGCAGGAACAGCAACCTGTTAAACTCCAATACGAGACGGGCGAATGTTATACCATTGGCGAAATATCCGAAAAATACGGCGTTTCGTTATCTACCGTTGATAAAACCATACGCAAAAACAGCATACCCAAAAGGCAGGTCGGCAAATTTGTATATGTTCCCAAAGTAATGATTGACAAAATTTTTGGAGGCAAGTAATATGAAAGAAATAACGAAAACCAAAGTAACAGTCCGTTTGCGCAAGGTCGAAGACCGCAAAGAATGGTATTTATACATAGAGAGTTATCCTGTTTTTGCAGCAGGGAAAAAGCCGCCGCAACGAGTGCGGGAGTACCTTAATCGCACCGTTTCAACTGTGGAATGGGACAAAAAACGTACCGCCCGAACCGAAGCCGACGGAACGAAAACCTATAAACCCAAGCGCGATGATAACGGCTTAATCATTTGTCGCAGCGAAAAAGACCGCGAAACCATTCTTTACGCTGATGGCGTTCGCAAACTCCGACAACGCGAATACGACAACGCCGATTTATACAGCGACACCGAAACCGCCCAAGCCGAACAGAAAGAACGCTCCGGGCACAATTTCATTGAATATTTTGATACAACCATTCAAAAACGCCATGCCCGCAGTTCGGCATCAATCCGCGTAAACTGGAAGCGCACCCTTGAATTGATAAAACTTTTTGCAGGCGACACGCTGCCATTCTCAAAGATAGACAACCGTTTTGCGGAAGATTTCAGAATATACATCATGTCAGCCCCTTGCGGTGGTACGAAAAGCGGCGCTATTTCAAGAAACACCGCCGCAACCTATTTTTCAATTTTCAAAGCCGCATTAAAACAGGCATTTGTGGACGGATATTTAACGATAGATTTGTCCGCAAAAATCAAAGGCATACAGGAACAGGAAACGCGCCGCGAATTTTTAACGGTCGAAGAATTGAATACACTTGCCGCCACGCCTTGCGAATACAAAGATTTGAAACGCGCCGCCCTGTTTTCTGCGCTCACAGGCTTGCGGCATTGCGATATTCAAAAAATGCAATGGAAAGAATTGCAAATTGACGGCGACCAAGCCCGCCTCAACTTCACGCAGCAGAAAACCAAAGGAGTTGAATATATGCCCATTTCGCCGCAGGCGTTGGAACTTTGCGGCGAGCCGCGAAAACCCAATCAATTAGTATTTGAAGATTTGCCCGACCCCTCATGGATTTCCCGCCCGCTTAAAAAGTGGCTCGAAACCGCAGGTATTACAAAGAAAATCACGTTTCACGGTTTCCGTCACACATTCGCAACCCTGCAATTATCAAGCGGCACGGATATTTACACCGTCAGCAAGATGTTAGGACATACCAATGTAAAAACCACGCAGATATACGCAAAAGTGGTTGATGAAAAGAAAGAAAAGGCGGCAAATGCTATCAAATTGAATATCAATAGTAAATGAAAGTAATTAACAAAAAAAGTTACGTGTGCTTGTGCACAGTACAAGTATTTCCAAGCCCCACACTTCCCGCAAAATAGTTGAGGTTTTGCGGGTGTGGGTTTAGAATAACTATATTTTGCAATGTGCTGATATGAAAGTAGTTATAAGTGTTTCAGCAGTATTCCGCAACACATTGAATATCAATTAGATACAACCTTTATCCCTTCGTCTTATATTCACTCGGCGACATCCCTGTTACCCGCTTGAAATATTTCCCGAAAAACGATTGCGACGGGAAATTCAATTCTTCGCTGATTTGCTCAACGGTCATGTTGGTTGATTTGAGCAACGCTTTGGCTTCTAATGCCACGTGTTCGTCAATCCAGTCGTTGGAGGGTTTACCGCTGGTTGCCTTAATAACTTTCGAGAGGTGTTTTGCCGTAACGCACAGTTTATCGGCATAAAATTCCAATCCGCGCTGTTCTTTAAAATACTTTTGTACCAATGAAAGATAATTATTGACAAGCGCCTCGTGATGCGACAATTTAGGTTTGTCGGCAAGTTTATGAAAATAAGCGCCGGCGCCGTAGAAAAACGCAAGTGTCAGATGCTTCGCCACTTCTAATCGGTAAGGATGGTCTTCTACCTGAATGACCCTTTTCAGCATTTCAAAGTACTCAATCATTCCTTGCAACGTTTCATCGTCCAATTGTATGGCAGGATTATCGCGGACGGAAAGATGCAGCGGAAGACGGTCGGCGGCGTTGGGCATCAAACTGTCGGTAAACTTTGGGGACATGACAAGAAAAAGTCCCTCAAAATCTTCGCTGATAGACTTGTACTGCATAATGTGACCGGGTAAAATCGTAATCAAACACGCCCCGTCGGTAGTGTACGGTTGAAGGTTGATGGAACCTTCCGTTTTTCCCCTGATACAGATGATTGCCGCAGTAACGTCCACTTTGAAAGGATATTCAAAAGTAGAGGTGATTATGGGCTTATCAAGTAAAATAACGTCGTTATCAATGGTATAAACCGCCTTGTTTTCGATTTCGAGTTCGGTGCGCCAGTTAAAAGGCAAAATGGATTTATTCTTGGTTCTCATACACTTATGATTTTAAATTTTTTGCAAATGTAAATCTATTTTTTACACAAAATTTACTTCCCTTTCTTCCCCCCATTCTTATACTCTACCGGCGTCATTCCCGTGTGTTTCCTGAAAAACTTCCCGAATGACGATTGGTCGCCGAAATTCAATTCATCGGCTACCTGTTTGATGGTGGCGTCGGGTTTGCGGAGTAGTATTTTGGCTTCGTTAAGCAAAGTACCGCTAATCCATTGCATCGGCGATTTTTTGCTGGCAGACGCTATGGTGCGAGAAAGATTACCTGCTGTCATGCGCAATTTATCTGCATAAAATGCGACTTCGTGCTGTTCCTTGAAATTTTGGGCAATCAACCTGACAAACTCACTGGTTATTTCGTCCTTACGGTTTTTCTTTTCGTCCTTTTTCTTTTCAACGCCCATTCTTTGCAGAACAATATTGAAAACTTCCATCAAAAAAATACTTGTTTCGCTTTTGAGCATCTGGCTTTGAAAAGCATGGTCGGGTATATTCAGGCATTTTTGGATACGCGAGATAATGTCGGAAATATTACGCATCTGGTTTTCATCGAGTTGAAAAATCATTTCGGGACGAGAACGTTTATTGGAAGCCGCTAATATTTTTTTGACAATAGGTATATCGCGAACACAGGTCATCGCAAAATCACGCGAAATAATGATTACTACCGCTTCACAATTACTGTCGATACGAATATTGTCAATGATTTGATAGGGTGACAACATGAGCAACGACCCTTTTGATAAGTGATGTGTTTCGTAATTCACGCTGAATGACGCTTTCCCATACTTGCATAATACGCAAGCCGAAGCGCCATCCAAACGAACAGGCGACATGGTTTCAGGATTGAGGATATGCTTTGAAATCAGGGTTTCGTGGTTGAAGATAATCACTTCGTCGGTCAGTGAATAGGGAAGTTTACCCTTCTTGAAAAAATCAGCAAATCTAATATCGGTTGGTTCCATGATGAAAAATTTTGGCAAAGATACATCTTTTGAAACAAACAAATGCTAAAAATGGACGAATATTTGTCAAAAATGGACGATAGGGGTATCAAGAAAAGATGATTTTGCACAATTTAGACGAACAAAAGACAAAAACGGACGAACACCCCTCTTTATTAACCCCGTAATTTTGCAGAAAAATTTAACCAAAAAAAGTTAATCAATAGATGTAAGATGAAAATTGGACGATTTTTCTTCAAATTGGACGATTTGGCTCATATTTCCATATTAAATATCATTTGGCGCAATATCGTCCAAATTTGGCGAAGTTTTGACCTTTACAGCGTCAAAATACCCCGTAATTTTGCAGAAAATTTTTAAACCATAATAAAATAAATTTTTAAACCAATGAAATCAATATCATTATCAGTAGTTTGCATCCTGTTCGGCATCGGTGCGATGGCGCAGGAAAAGGAAGCCGTCACATTGTCGTTGCAGGAATGTGTGCAAATGGCTGTCGAACGGAACATCAACGTGGAACGTGTCCGTATCGACCTCGAAAAAAGCGGTCACAGGATAAGCGAAACCCGCTCCGCCCTGTTGCCGAAAGTGAACGTCAACGGTAGTTTCATGGACTTTATCGAAAAGCCCAAAACACTGTTGCCGGGTATCATCTTCGGGCGCGAGGGAAACATGCCCGTCGAGATGGGAACGCAATACAATACAAGCGCGTCGGTGGGCGTTACGCAGGTATTGTACAATCAGTCGGCGCTCGTCGGGTTGAAAATCGCCCTACAGATGGAGGCGATGACCGGACTGGGCGTGGAAAAGGCAAGCGAGGAACTGGCTGCCGAAGTAGCGAAACTCTATTTCCTGACTTTGACCACCGCCAAGCAGAAAAACCTCGTTGAAGAAAATATCGCCCGCGTGAAACGGTTGAGCGATATTATCCAACTTTTGGTGGAAAACGGCATGGGCAGGGAAACCGATTTTGAACGCATCAGCGTGAGCCTCGAAAATCTTTATACACAGCAATCTAACGTCAATGCCGTACTCGAAATGCAACTGAACATGCTCAAATACACGCTGGTCATTCCGCTCGAAGAAACCATTGTGCTGACGGACAATGTAGAAATGTCCCTGCTGCTGCAAATGCCCGGATTAACTTCCGATTTTTCGGGACACATTGATATTCAGATGCTGGAAGCGCAAATGGAAATGAACCGCCTGAACGAGAGCATGATAAAAGCGGGATACCTGCCTTCGCTTGCGTTCGTTGGACAAGTCGGTTGGACGGGCTACCGCGACGAGTTCAAGGATTATTTCCGCAGCAGTCCCGGAAACGACTGGTTCAGGTCGTCGTATGTCGGGGTGAGCCTTTCGATACCTCTTTTCGATGGTTTTGAAAAGCGTTCAAAATCGCGGCAAGCCGCTCTGGATTATCGCAAAACTGCCATGACATTAGATAATACAAAGGAGCGTTTCAGCGTGAATTATCAAAACGCGCTGAACAACTACCAAAACCACAAAAACAATGTGGAACGCCAACAAAAGAACATCGCGCTTGCCGCAAAGGTGTATCAGGAAACGGCGTTGAAATACCGCGAAGGCTTATCCACGATGAGCGACGTATTGCAGGACGAAATGGCTTTAAGCAGCGCACAGGCAGCCTATTTAAGCGCCTTGTACCAATTCCGTGAAGCCGAAGTGAGCATCATGTCCCTAAATGGCGAAATCAAAAATTTAATAAGTAAATAAATAAATTTTTTCATAAACACTTAATTTTTAATAAAATGACAAAGAAAATCATCAGTATCGGAGTAGTTGTTTCAGTAGTCGCCTTGATGGGCTGGACGTTAGCAAGCAACAAAAGTGAAATCGAAAGTCTGAAAGAAGTAAAAACTTCGGAAGACAGAATTGCAGTAAGCGCAGTATCTGCCGGACTGCGAGCAACAGGCAACCAATTGGAACTGGTTGGAATGACCGAACCCGACAGGGAAGTGGTCGTAGCGTCGAAAAGCGCAGGCGAAATCGTACAGGTCAATTTCAAAATTGGCGACGTAGTCTGGCAAGGCGCAGTGTTAGCGTTGGTGGACGATACCTACAAAAGGTTAGCCTACGAAAACGCGCAAATCAATTATCGTAAATTCGAGGAAGATTACGAGAAATTTCAGGTATTGCGCAAGGGCGAGGCTGTTTCTGAAAATCAGTTGCGCGACATCCGAATTGGTTTCGAGAACGCAGCCATACAGTTGGAAAATGCGCGTAAACAGTGGGACGACGCTAAAATCGTCGCTCCGTTCAGCGGCGTGATTGCGTCGAAAAGAACCGAATTGGGCGCATACGTCAATCCGGGCGTACCTGTTTACGGAATAGCCGACGTGTCGCGGCTGAAAGTGCGGCTGACTGTATCCGAAGCCAATGTGTACCAACTTCGCGAAGGCATGGAGGTAAACGTATCGGCAAACGTCTATCCGGGCGTTTCGTACAAGGGCGTGATTACGGGCATCAGTCCGCAGGGCAGCGGCTCGCACACGTTTCCGGTGGAAATAACGATTGCCAACAGCGACAAAAACCCGCTGAAAGCAGGCTCGTATGTGAATGTGTCGGTAAGCATGGGAAAAACAGGTACCGCGCTTATGATACCCCGCGAAGCCATTGTCAGCAGCGTAAAAGACCCTTCTGTGTACGTCGTGCGTGGCGAAACTGTTGAATTGGTCAAAATCACCACCGGCGGCGATTACAATTCATATTTGGAAGTGATTGCAGGCATCAGCGAAGGCGACCGCGTTGTCACCAACGGACAAATCAACCTGACCGACGGCGCAAAAGTGACCATCATCAACAATCGCACTGAAAATGGACTTCCCAATCAGTTAGCATTAAATTAATTCGTAATTTTTTAATTCATAATTTAAAAACGTTCTTTGACTTATTGGTTTACACGAATATTTCGTATCTTTGCGGTCTGATAATTTTAAATGAATATCATTATGACCGTAGAACAAATAGAGGATGAAGTAATTGTTCGTTTGCCTAAATTCATGGATTTTGAAGCGATGCAACGAACGATTGACTTGATATCGTTACGCGAGGCAACAGCCCGCAGTGTCGCAACGCAGGAGGATATTGATTTTCTTGCCAAAGAAGCAAAAAGCGGTTGGTGGGCAAAAAATCGCAGCAAATATATAAAATGAGAATTGTAGTTGATACCAACGTTGTGTTTAGCGCTTTGATAAGTGCGAACGCTACCATTCCCGATATTATTATTGCGCCTTTTAGTCGTTTCCGGTTTTATACTTGCGAATTTTTATTTGAAGAATTGGATAATCATAAAGAGAAACTGCAAAAAGCCTCAAAATTGTCCGAAAAAGAAATAGACAGGGCAAAAACAAATCTTTTTAAGTACATAAATGTCATTTCGTTAGGGGTTATTCCGCAAAATATTTGGTTAGCGGCAGAGGCTCTAACCATTGACATAGACCCCGACGATATTCCGTTTGTAGCATTGGCAATGTTTGTAGATGCTCATCTTTGGACAAAGGATAAAATATTGTATAATGGATTGAAAAACAAAGGATTTAATAATGTTATTTCTACGTATGAATTAAGAAATATGTAGATTAGCGATATTTCAACCATACGATTAAAAGCGTGTAAACCAATCTCAAAGAGTTTACACGCTTTTTTCTTAATCTTTAATTCTTAATTTTTAATTCATAATTCTTTAAAGCCATGTCAATAGTAGAAACATCCATCAAAAAGCCCTTGCTGATTGCCGTTATTTTCATCATCTTAACGCTGGGCGGCATCATCAGTTACAAGTCGCTTAACCTCAATCTTCTTCCCAAGTTTGAACTGTCCATCGTAACGGTGCAAACGATTTATCCGGGCGCGGGCGCTTCGGAAGTAGAAACATCCGTCACACGGAAAATCGAAGACGCGCTTTCGACGCTTGAAAATCTGAAAAAGATAACCTCTATCTCGCTCGAAGGCGTATCGTTGGTATCGGCTCATTTGAGCGATGCAGCCGACGTCAATCAGGCTGTTCAGTTAGCGCAACGCAAAATCAACGCCATCAAAACGCAGTTGCCGCCCGAAATTTTAGACCCGTCTATTGATAAGGTGGCGTTGGACGAGCAGGCTATCCTGAACGTGGCTGCCGCTTCATCGCTGCCTTCCACAGAGTTTTACAAATTGGTGGAAGACCGTATTCAACCGCGATTAGCCAAAATACCCGGCGTAGGCGCAGTGAAAATGACCGGCGGTAGCGAGCGCATCATCAAGGTAAACATCGACGCGCAGAAATTGAAGGCGTATAATTTATCTGTTTTGCAGGTGTTGAGCGCCATCCGAACATCTAATATGGAAATTCCCGCTGGTAATGTCGAGAGCGCCGACGCGGTTTACTCGGTTCGCCTTGCCGCCAAATATGCCAATCTCGACCAACTTCGCGAAACCGTCATCGCCATCACGCCCAACGGCGGGGAAATAGCAGTAAAGGACGTTGCCGAAGTTGAAGACGGCGTTGCCGAGCAAAAACTCATTAACCGCATCGACCGCCGCGAAGCCATCGGCATTTCCATTCAAAAACAGGGCGATGCCAACGCCGTATTGGTTGCCGATTTGGCAAAAGCCGAACTTGCCGACATCGAAAACGAATATGCTGCCGCCGGCGTGCATTTCGAGATTGCCACCGACGAAAGCGTTTATACCAAATCATCATCAAATGCTGTGGTATTCGACCTTTTTCTGGCGATTATGATTGTCGCGCTCATCTGCTTCATTTTCCTGCACGACTTGCGCAGCGCCATCATCATTATGTTTGCCGTTCCGCTTTCCATCGTACCTGCTTTTATCGTGATGTATGCGCTGGGATACTCGCTCAATGTATTATCGCTCATGGCATTATCGTTAGTAGTGGGTATTTTGGTGGACGATAGCATTGTGGTTGTCGAAAACATTTTCCACCATTTGGAAGATGGAAAAACCAAACGACAGGCAGTTTTAGACGCATGTAAACAAATCATATTCACCTGTTTGACGATGGCGTTAGTGGTTGTTGTGGTGTTTGTTCCGATGATTATTTCGGGCGGCATGATTGGCAATCTGTTAAAGGAATTTTCCGTTCCCATTGTGGCTACCGTGCTGTGCAGTTATTTGGTTTCGTTCACCGTAACGCCTCTTTTGATGTCGCGTTTCGGGAAAATTGCCGACAACACGCGCAATACGCTGTCTGCACGTTTTTCGCGTATGGTCGAAAACAGTTTTAACAGCGTCAGGGATTGGTATTCCGATATCCTCACTTGGGGTCTGCGCCACAAAAGGGTGGTATTGCTGACGTCGTTTGCCCTTCTGATTGCTTCATTTTCATTGCTTACCAACGGATTTATCGGTTTTGCCTTCATGCCCGAAGTGGACAAGGGCGAATTTTTGGTGAAATTGGATATGAACCCGCAATCAACAGTATATCAAAACAATCAACTGACCATGCAGGCAGAAAAAATCATCGCCGACAAACCCGAAGTGATGAGCCTTTATACCAATGTGGGCTTGTCGAGCAACGGCAGCGTCAAAAACAACGAAACGACCATTACCGTGAAAATGGTGGAAAAAAAGAACAGAACCATTGGCGTTGAGGAATTTGCCAATCAAATTAAGTCCGAAATCCGTCAATCGGTTCCCGGAGTGCGCGTACAGACGATGGTTTCTTCCATTAGCGGAAATGCCACAGAACCCGTTCAATACATTGTACAGGGAGCAGAATACGAAAAAGTACAGGAAGCGGCAATCCTTATCATGGACGCCGCACGCAGCATACCCGGCACTGCCGACGTAAAACTGTCCATTGACGACCCGCGTCAGGAAGTACAGATTGAACTCGACCGCGCAAGAATGGCACGATTGGGTCTGTCGGTTGCCGATGTAGGCTCGACGCTTCGGGTTGCCCTTGCGGGAAACAGCGACAGCAAATTCCGCGAAGGTACTTACGAATATGACATTCGTATCGGCATCGACAATTTCGACCGCAACCGCCCCGAAGATGTATCTAAACTCACAATCCTCAACCGAAAAGGCGAACTCATTGAATTAAACCAAATTGCCGATATTACCTACGGTTTGGGTGCATCGGCGCTGGAACGCACCGACCGTATTTCGTCTATCACCGTCAAATCGAATGTGGTAGGACGTGCAACGGGAACGGTAGGCGCAGAAATTTCAGCAGCCATTAAGGACAAACTGCCCGATGGCGTTACCGTCAGAGAAGGCGGGATGCTCGAACTGCAATCCGACGCTTTCGGAAATCTTGGTTTCGCGTTCCTTGCAGCCATTGTGTTGATTTATCTGATTATGGTGGTGTTATACAATTCGTTGCTCACTCCGGTTGTAGTACTGTTTTCCATTCCATTAGCGATGATTGGCGCATTTCTCGCGCTGGCGCTCACCATGAACGACCTTACCCTGTTTAGCATCATCGGTTTGATTGTCTTGATAGGATTGGTTTCCAAAAACGCTATCCTGTTGGTAGATTTTGCCGAGCATAAACGCCGCGAAAAAGGGCTGAACGCCTTTGACGCTATGATTGAAGCGGGCAAAGCGCGTCTGCGTCCCATCCTGATGACCTCGTTTGCCATGATGTTCGGTATGTTGCCCATTGCCCTTGCATCCGGCAACGGCGCCGAACTGAAAAACGGCATGGCTTGGGTCATCATCGGCGGATTAGCAAGTTCCATGATTTTGACGCTGGTGGTCGTGCCGACTGTTTATATGGTTTTTGACAGGATGAAGGCGAAATCAAAGGCTAATCGTCGGTAGGCGTAAAATACCACCAATAAAAAAAGTAACAAACGCTATAATTTTGAATATCAATAATAAACCATTAAAAAAGAAAGTAAAATGAAAGCGAAAAGCGAAAAAACCGAAAAAAAACACATCAACAATTGATGTAAGTGACATTTTAGAAGTGTTAGGGCAAAACAGTTTTTCAAATCAAAAACAGATTGAATTGCTTCAAATCTTCAATTATGCTTTATACAAAAAGCAGTACCCGCAAGACCTTTGCGGAATTTTAGACAAGAAAATACAAATCCTGAAACAACCGCCCGAAACGGATATTGAGCGAAGTCGAAATAAAGACAATCCCGAAAAGAGCGGAACAAGGCGCACACAGAAAGTAACTACCGATGTTTTGATGGCGCTTTTGCAGAAGTCGGGCATTAGTTCCGTTTCAGACGACAAAGCAAAAATGGCTCGTTTGATAAGTTACCTCACCGATTTTTCCGAAGAAAAAATCAGGCAACGCCTCTCAAATCCCGATGAATTAACCTCGTACCATAGGGAAGAAGTCGAAGCGCTCAATAAAATTCTTTCGGAATTAAACTGTGATGTATCAATCAAATACAATAAACAACGATAATTTGTAACCGGTTACAGTAACCGGTTACACCCTTGTTTTGCCTATTCTTTTGCGCCACGATTTTTATTGAAGTCGTGGTTTTCTTTTTATTGGCACAAAAGAAAATCCAACCGCCGAAAACGATAAAATATGTTTTCCGATGACCTTTCTTTTAACGATGTGCCGCGAGCCGTAGCACATTTGATTAACAAGGTTGATAAAATAGAAACCTTGTTATACGCAAAACAACCGCAGACACAGGAGGGCGACCAATGGCTAAACCTCAACGACCTGTGCCGTTATCATCCCGACCACCCTGCAAAACCTACGGTTTACGCTTGGATTGGTCAGCGTTCAATCCCCTACCACAAAAAGGGTAAAAAGTTGATGTTCCTGAAAAGCGAGATTGACAATTGGCTCAAAGAGGGCAGGCGCAAAACCGCCGCCGAAATCCAAGCCGAAGCCCAACAGTTTGTAATGAGCAGGAAAGGAGGTGCAAAATGAGCAATCCCCGAATTTTAGCCGACATTCTGAAAGACTATTTTCAGAACAGCCAAGAGCCGTTAGCCGTTGAGTTTCGTAAACATTTCGCGGGAACAGGTAACCCGCTTTTAACAGAAAAGTCAAATGTAGGGGCAAACCCTCATGGTTGCCTATCAGACGACGAAACGCCGCTCGAAAATTGGTTGGACGGTCAAAATGTAATGCAGGCATTACACATTAGCCCGCGCACCCTGCAAACCCTGCGAACAAACGGCACTTTACCGTTTTCACGTTTAGGTAGGAAGTTATTTTACAAGCGTTCCGACATCCTGCGAATTTTGCAGGACAATTACACCATGTACAAAATTCGGAACTCAAATACTTCAAATACTTCAAATTCCAATGATTAGCAAAGAAGCAATTTTGAGCAAAACCCACCACGGTTTAGGTATTTACAGCCACATTTTACGGTTGTACTATCCCGATGATATTGTGTTACGATTGGTTGGTAGGGATTGCGGCTTATGCCGCAATCCCTTCAATGCCAATAAAGAGACATTACACATTTGGATTGAATGTATGCCCCGAAATTGTGATGTAGAGACGTGGCGTGCCGCGTCTGAATTTGCCCGCCACGCCGACACCGAAAACGCAATCCCCGCGGGCGATGCGTTCGACTTTGCCGAACTGCATTACACGCAGCAAGGCGCCGAACTTTTGCAGACCCTCAACAAAGAACTGTTTTTGCGCATTGGCGAAGAACGAAATTTTTACAAAAGCAAGCCCCAAAGCCTGCACAGAGCGCAAGCGTGGTGTCCCGAAAGTCCCCCTTTGCTTGCACTTTGCGCAGCACACGTGGGGAATTTAGGGGGCTGTTTATTTTCCTTTTTCCGCGCCCCAATCACCAACACAAAACCACATAAAGCGGTTAGTTTGTTGCAAATCTACAACGCCATCAAAGGCGATTATTACCGAGAGCGGACACAGAAATTGCAAGCAATTTCCGATGTCGCACAAGCCCGCCAATTCAAAGCCGCGAACTTCGATTATTGCACTTTTTCGGGCGTTTTCACCACCCGCAACGACAAAGCGTTGCTAAAACATTCAGGCTTGTTATGCCTTGACTTCGACCACCTGCAAAACATTGAAAAACTGCGTTTTCAACTTTTGCAAGATGAATATTTTGATACGCAAATGCTTTTCGTCAGTCCATCGGGCAACGGTCTGAAATGGATTATTTCCATTGATGCCGCCACCATGCCGCATGGCGACTACTTCGCCGCCGTTGCAAACTACATCAAAACAACTTATAATGTTGAGGTTGATAAATCGGGACGCGATACTTCCCGTGCCTGTTTTCTACCACACGACCCGCAGGCATACATCAATCCCATTCTTTTGAAACAACCATGAAACGTACAAAACAACTTTTTCAAGAATTGCAGGCAGGAAACATTTATCAGAAAATCGACCACGCCATCGAAGTGATAGAAAGATTTTGCGCCGAGATAGACAACCCGACAATCGCATTCAGCGGCGGAAAAGACAGTACCGTACTCATGCACCTTATTCGCGATGTGATGAAAAAGGATATACCCGCAATTTTTGTAAACACAGGGAACGAATACCCGGAAATTATCAAATTCGCAACAAAGAAGTTCGGCAACACGACCGTCATCCGACCGAAAGTCAAATTAAAACAGGTCATCGAAAAATACGGATTTCCCTTAATTTCAAAGGAATATTCAAAAATGATTTATGAATTAAGAAAGGGTACAAAACACTCATCACGGTATTTAACAGGAATACAGCAGGATGGAAAATATACGTGTTTTGTGCTACCCCAAAAGTACCATTTTTTGATAAATGCACCTTTTTCGTGCAGTGATGCTTGTTGCTCATTTTTAAAGAAATATCCAACACAAAAATATAATTCCATAACAGGCGAAATGGGAGTTGAGGCAGTAATGCGAATGACGTCATGGCTTCGTACCGGATGCAACGTATTCGGAAAAAGACGCTCAAAATGCAAGCCGTTATCAATTTGGACAGAACGCGATATTTGGGAATACCAACGACTTTTCAATGTCGAATTTTGCGAATTATACAATGATTATCGTGTATCGCGAACAGGCTGTATGTTTTGCGGTTTTGGCGCAACCTTTGAGAACATAAGCCGCTTTGAAATCATCAAGGAACGACACCCCAAAATGTACAATTATTTTTTGAAAATCGAAAACAGCGGAATAACGTATCGCCAAGCGCTTAACACAGTCGGTGTAATTCTACCGGACGAAACCGGATACCAACGGAATATTTTCAGTCAACAATCCTTTTGAAACAGCCATGAGCAAGAAAAAATTTAACCCCAAAGATTGGGCAACGGAAACGGCAACACCCCGCCCATCCTCAAATCCCTCAAATTCTTCAAATTCCTTACATCCCGACCCCGACATCGAAACCATCACCGCCCGCATAGAAGCCGCCGCCACCGACATAGCCCCCAATTACACAGATTGGCGAGATTTAGGCTTCGCCCTCGCTGATGCCTTGGGCGAAAGCGGGCGCACATACTACCACCGTTTAAGCCGTTTTTACCCGCGTTATACCGAAAAAGAAACCGACAAACAATTCAATAAATGCCTAAAAGCCCACGGACACGGCGTAACCATCAAAACCCTCTACCACTTGGCAAAGTCCGCAAACATTGATGTTTCGGTAGGGGCGCATCCTTGCGGTCGCCCTGCTCCAAAAGTCCCCCCTTGCGCAGAAAAACAAACCCCCAATGATGAAAAAGAAGACCCACCCGAAAAACCTCTACCAACAATCCCCGAAACTGTTTACCGCAACCTGCCCGACTTCCTGCAATCGGCAACCGCCAAAGCCACCACCGCAGAGGATAAAGACCTTTTATTACTTGGCTCACTTGTAGCGATTTCACCCTGTTTGTCAAACATTTACGGCATTTATGCAGAACGCAGCGTATATCCGAATTTATTTTTATTCGTAACCGCCCAATCCTCCGCAGGCAAAGGAAGATTAACCCTTTGCCGAAAATTAGTTGAGCCGATACATCGCTCATTACGTGAGCAAAACAAAGCCGAAAAGGAAGAATACCAACGCCAACTAACCGAATACAACGGCACAAAAGACAAAACCGATATGGTACGACCGCAGGAACCGCCCTTGCGAATGTTAATCATTCCTGCCAACAACAGCGCAACAGGACTTTTCCAAATTTTGAATGACAACAAAGGCATAGGCTTGATTTTTGAAACAGAGGGCGACACGTTGGCGCAGACATTCAAATCCGAACACGGCAACTATTCAGACGGTTTCCGAAAAGCGTTTCACCACGAAATAATATCATACAACCGCCGAAAAGACCGAGAATATGTCGAACTCGAAACGCCCCGCCTTTCGGCGCTCCTTTCGGGAACGCCGAAACAAGTTTCGACACTCATTCCCAACGCCGAAAACGGCTTATTCAGCCGTTTCATCTTCTACTATATGAACATCTTACCCGTTTGGAAAGATGTTTTTTCGGGCGATGATAGCCAAACTCTTGATGATTATTTCCGATATTTGGGCAGTCAGTTTTTCGATTTTTACAAAATCTTACAACTCCAAACAGAGCCGTTGCGCTTTTGCCTCACGGCAACGCAGCAACAGGCATTTAACGCCCATTTCACGCAAGCGCAAAATCAATATTTATATCTGTGCGGTATTGATTACTTGGCAACCGTTCGCCGTTTGGGTTTGATAACTTTTCGCGTGGCAATGATTTTAACTACCTTGCGGATAATGGAAACAGGACACATTGAAAGTCCGATGATTTGCAGCGACACCGATTTTAACACCGCCTTGGAATTAGTAAAAATCCTAATTCAACACGCCGCCCGCATTTATGAATTATTGCCCGCCGAAACCGAGAAACCCAAGCAACCTAACCCGAAGCAACAGTTTTTAGAAACATTACCGCCCGAATTTTCCCGACAGGACTATCTCACCATCGCCAAACAATTAGGTATTACCGACAAAATCGCTGAAAAACAGATTGAAAAATATGTACAAAACGATTTGATAAAACGTATTTCGCACGGCATTTATCGCAAAAGTTAAATCCCCAAATCCCCATTTCCCCAAAATGGGGATTTGGGGATTTGGGGAAATTGTCCCCACCGTCCCACACATTCCACCGTCTGACTAAAAGCGGTGCTTCGCGATTTTTCAATAGGGCTGCTCCTATAAAAAGGTGCGGGCAAGCCCGCGAATTTTTTTACTGCCGTAGGCGCAAGGGGGGAGCAGCCCTACGCCGCGCCCCATGCTAACTGCTGCGGGCGTCCGGTGCGGGGCGTCTGCCGCAGGCGCAACACAGCCGACCCCTTCCGGAACGCACACGCAGCAGTAAGCAGGGTAAACCGCCGCTCCCCCCTTGCATCCCCCCCACAGCGGCGCGGCGTAAGGTGCGGGCAAGCCCGCGATTAGTTTATCGCCTGAAAATCGGCGCTCTTTTTACTCCTTACAGTCGGCTGATTTAACGCCTAAATCGGCGCTTTTTTAACTCCTTGCAGTCGGTTAATATAACGCCTAATCGGCGGTAGTTCTCGGCGATGCCGCCGCATATTCCCACCCGCCCACCCAATTAGGCGCAAAAGCCACAAGCCAAAAAGCCAGCCGGAAGGCTGACTATTTTGGTACGCTGCGCCTTGCTTGCACTTTGCGCAGCACACGTGTCGCTTTTGCGCCGAAAGCGGTGTTTGTCACCTTGCGGCTTGCAATAGATGAATTATTTTTAAAGGTATTGCAAGCCGCCGGTCACAAACGCATTTTTTTAATCCCCGCCCACCCACCCCCGCCCGATGGCGGCGGTTGTGTGTCCGGCAACGTGTACGAAAGTTCGTCAAAGTCTTTAAAATCATTACTTACGGAAAAAAGGGTTTTGGGTTTTTTAAGGCATAAGACTACCAAATTATTCATTATCAAAAGGGAAAAAATAAGGTAATAAGGTTTTTTGAGTTTACCTTCGGTGATAAGGTTTAGGTCAAAATTAGGTTTTAATGAGGTGAATAAGGTAAAGCCTTAACTTCATGAAAATAAGGTGTATTAATAAGAAGAATGAAATAGGTTTTGGTACGGTTCGGAACAAAGATTGGTTTTAGGTTTTTTTAGGCATGTGGCTCAACAAAAATATCATTTTTCAGGTTGTCCCTTAAATCCTTAAAATCCTCAATTTCTTTTTTTTGGTTGATAGCGCGTCGCTTCGCTTTGCATTTAGGTATCTATACTTTTTAGAAAAGTATCAAAATCTTTTTTTGCTCCCTTTTTTCCTTTTCTTTTTTGTAAAAAAGAAACACGTGTGCTGCGCAAAGTGCAAGCAAAAAACTTTTGTGATATCTGCCGCTTCTTATTTTGGGTTAGTTGTTGCTTTTTTCGCTCTCGAAATCCTAAAACATCTCAAATTCTTGGTATTTTGCGAAGTTATTTCCAAATTAACACCACATCATACAAAAAGATTTTTGTTTTTGTAAAAGGTGTTAATTTAGAATAACTTCGCAATAAGGGACGCAAAGCGACGTAATCGGGCTGCTGCGGGGTGGGGGAAACTGCCAATAACGTCGGTTTGGCGCAACGGCGGCAGGAAGCCCGCGACAATGGCAGTGCGTAATGAAAGTTTATCGCCCGCAACATTGGTAGTGGAAGCCGCCGCTGCGCCAAGCCGTGGCAACCGTTATTGGCAATATCCCCCACCGCCGACAGCAGCCCGTTGCCCGCCGCCAACGTTTAGTGCAGATTGAAAGTGAGTACAACGGCGGGCAGGAAAACGATACAAAGCAACTTGCAGCAACAGAAAGCATAAACCGCTGAAATCCAAAACATACCTGAAATATACCGTATCTTTGCTTTTGGATAAGGTCAAAGCCATACCAAAGCCGTACCAAGTCCAAGTAAAAAGAAGTTCAACAATAAAATTTTTCAAAATGGGAATAATTAAAAAAGGTATTTTAGGCGGTTTTTCGGGCAAAGTCGGAACCGTCATCGGCGCAAGTTGGAAAGGCATTGCTTACATGCGCTCGCTTCCGCAAAAAGTCAAAAATCCCCGAACTGAACCGCAAATGATGCAACGCACCAAGTTTGCCGTTGCGCTCAACTTTCTCAAACCGATGAACGGATTACTCCGTACAGGTTGGAAACTCTACTCATATCGGCAATCGCCGATTAACGCCGCGATGTCCTACACGATTGCCAACGCAATCACAGGAACGTATCCCGATTATGCCATTGACGCAAGCAAAGTGTTCATTTCTCGCGGTTCGCTCACGCCCGCGCACAACGCCGCGGCAACCGCCGCCGCAGGCAGAACCGTCAACTTTGCATGGAGCGATAATTCGGGGTCAAGCGTCGCCAAGCAAACCGACAAAGCGTTGCTTGCCGTTGTCAATCCCGCCAAGTCGGAAGCCGTTTTTGACGCCGCAGGCGCAGAGCGTACCGCAGGAACGCAGAGCCTAACTCTGCCCGCCGATTGGGTCGGCGAAACCGTCGAGGCTTACATCGGCTTCATTTCCGAAGATGGCAAAGATGTAGCCAACAGCGTGTATTTGGGAAGTATTGTCGTTGTTTAACAGCAGGCAATCAAATGAAAAGAGCCGCCGCAAGCGGCTTTTTTTGAAGTCAATAACTTAATAATCAATAAAAAATGTTACTTTTTATTCCGTCAATAATCAACGAAGATTGGAGCCGCTTTAACGCGCTCGTTACCGTTTTGGTTGTCCTGTATGCCTGTGTTTTCGCGTCTGTACTGATAGATTTGTACTTTGGCGTAAAACGCGCCAAGCGGCTAAAAATAGCCCGCACAAGTTTCGGCTATCGCCGCACCATCACCAAACTAACAAGTTATTTCGGATTGATGCTGATGCTCACCATCGCCGACGTAGCAGCAAGCGTTATTCTCAAAATGCCGTATTTTACCGTAATTGGTGCGATGGGTATGATAATAGTTGAGGCAAAATCGGTGTATGAAAACCTCAAACAGGAAGAAAAAAGCGTTGAGGAAGTCCAAAAGGCGTTATTAAAACTCTTTGAAAACAAGGACGAAATCAAATCTCTTATCACTTTTCTAAACGCTCAAAAACCATGAAGCCAAGAGGGTACAGAAATAACAATCCCTTAAACATTCGGCACAATGCCGATGTTTTTCAGGGCGAAACAAAAGGGAATGATAAATCATTCAAAACCTTTTCAACGATGCCTTACGGCTATCGTGCCGCGTTTGTAACGCTTGCAACCTATCTTTCAAGAGGTTGGAACACCATCGAAAAGATAATATCACGGTGGGCGCCGCCCATCGAGAACGACACCGAAAAATACATTGCCAATGTAGAAAAGTGGTCGGGAGTTCCCCGCAATAAAGTATTAACCGCCGCCAATGGCGCGGATTACGTTATGATTGTGTCAGCAATGAGCGCGGTAGAAAACGGCGTAACCGCCGATATTAACCAAATCATTGAGGGTTTTAACCTGCAAAGCAAAATTACCATGCCATGAAAAAGACCGTTATTTTTTGTGCCATTGCGCTGTTGTTCGGTTCCTGCGGCACAATCAAATATGTACCCATCGAAACCATAAAAACAGAGTACAGGCACACCATCGCACGAGACAGCATATTTTTACGTGATAGTATTTTCGTCAAAGAGAAAGGCGACACCCTGATAGTGGAAAAATACCGCTATTTGTACAGGGATAGAATTTTACGCGACAGCGTAATCGTTCGGGACACCATCCGCGTACCCTATCCGATAGAAGTAGCCAAAGAAGTAAAAAAGCCTTTGTCGGGTTGGCAGAATTTTCAAATATGGTGCGGGCGCAGCGCTCTTGTGGTCGCATTCCTTTGTATAGTGTACTTTGTACGGAAACGGTAAATAAAATTACCACCGAAAAAAGCCGCCGCCGCAAGCGGCTTTTTTCGTGCCTCAAAAGCCCGAAATCCAATAAAAACTAATTTTCAAGTCGTTTTTATTGTTGCTTATCAAAAAGAATTTATACCTTTGCCGCAGAATATTTTAGAGGTTATGGATACTTGTATTATATTTGTACCATATTTGTACAGAACATTTGTATGTCATTAAGTATCAATATCAAATAATTTTGAAGAAGTCAAATAGTTCATTTTGTGATTATTAATAGGACGGCAGGTTGATGACTTGCCGTTTTTTTTGTTTCAAAATATTTTGATTTCAAGCAAATAAAATGTATTTTTACAAAAAATTATATAAGAA
>Ga0209628_10000747_pt1 | contig 20265 bp, 16 predicted proteins | sample TergutCu122P4_FD_187285 | JGI IMG/M metagenome (GOLD analysis project Ga0209628, IMG submission 187285) | Cubitermes ugandensis P4 segment gut microbial communities from Kakamega Forest, Kenya - Cu122 P4 (SPAdes) (version 2) | ecosystem: Host-associated > Arthropoda: Insects > Digestive system...
GTCGCCGACGCGCTTGATTCTTGGGCCTATGACTTCCCTGTAAAAATCGACCGATACGATCGGGCCGTTCTTGAAACATATATCTTCCCAGCCTGTGGCGAAATCCAGATTCACATGGGGCAGCACGGCGTCAAGATAATCCTCGACCATAACCGTGACGGTTTCGATCATATCCTCGACCATATCGGGATAATCGTAGATCGCGTATATAAGCCCCTCGAAAGTGAGCATATCTCTGATCCTGCCGATAAACGACCCGCAGCCTATGCCCATGGGGATATCGCGGTCGTCGGGACAAATCTGTTTTAACCGTTCGGGGGACGGCGGTTTTCTGGCGGGGTCGTCCCTGCGGAAACGTTCTTCTTTCACTTTTTTCCAGTCGTCGGGCGTGGTGATCGAGCTTTTTATGTAGTGGGGGATCGTGCTGTGGTTGTTTTTCGGCGATTCGGCGGTGAGGCCGTCGCCGTTCTGATATATGACTTTGTCGCCGTCGTCGCTTATGATCTTATGTTCAAACGGCGGGTTCATCCAGTAATGCCCGCCGATGCCGCCCATTACGTCGAAGGCGAAGAATATATTCGCTTCCCATTCGTTCGTTATGCCGTTATCGGTAAAAAGATCCCATTGGTGATAATTTTCTTCCCAATATCCGAATTCCATATTGACTGTCCTGTCAAAAGGCTTGTAGTGCATTTGCGAGTTAAACCGGTCGCGCGGGGTCATCGTGCCTTTCCACGGTTTTTTCATCGGTATGATTTCTTTCGCCATATGTTTTCTCCTTTAAAATAATATATTTTGTTGTTTTTAATTATATTTAACGTATCAAGAAAGGAAACTTTGGTTTGATAAATAGCGTTGCCGATTCGTCATTGCGAGCGCATTTTAACGTGAAACATGGTATTATCTTTATACGCGAAACAATCCAGAGTACGCGGGGTTGGTATTTTATTATAAAGATTAAGTGTTTGGCGAAGAAAGTGCTTAAACTGCGAAGTTAGACAGATTCTTTGAAAACATTTAAAAGAGATGGGTAAAAATCATCTAATGTTTTATATTTTGCTCTGTTATCTTCATAATATTTATATAATTCGAGTATCGCAGGTATATATCTATATCCGCAATATAAATCATCTTTTAAATATTTATCAGCCCACTCTTTCCGGTCGCATTTCGTCAGCAAATATATCGCCATAGCTCTTACGAAATGCTCATTTATACACTCTTGCCAATCACCGTAACCTGACTTGTAATCAGGAAGTTTATATTTTGCCAGCAATTCATACGAGCTTGAATATTCTTCCGCTATGTTATAATATTTTTCTGTCAGTGGATTGATAAACGGGTGTGAAAATTCATGGAATAAGACATTTAAAGATAAAGCTCCTCTGTTAAATTCATTCGTTTCTTGATTATCGCTTACATCATATAAACAAAAAACAGAAAATAAATCCGATTTCATATTTTCTTTGCTGAAAAAATTTATTCCGAAGTTACCGACCATCAAATTTGATACTATATAATTATACGAGTTTTGTTCTTTTCCATATATATTTTCAAGCGTAGAAATAACCGGGTATGCTTGAACATGATTTTCAACTTTTGGCAAGTATGCGTCATAATATGATTTAATAGTTTTAAAAAATTCAAAATAATTTGTTTCGTTTGAAAATTCATATAGCTGTTTCAAAAAAGATAATATATTTTTCATTCCGCCGCAATATTGCACGCATAAATCTGAAAGAGGATATTGAATTATAAAATCTTTTGAATTGCCAAGCGATAACATCAGTTCCACAGGTCGGGAAAAAGTAAATCCATTCGGCAGCATATTTTCTATTGTATTATAAATTTCCGATGTTTTATATCTGCTAAAAAATTGTTTTATTGCCTCTGTATATTGATTTATTTCTTCTGTCATAAGCCCATATCCGATAAACGGTTTTGTCAATTCATTATATTTGCTTGTCAACAAAATACCGTTGATAAATTCAAGATTCGGATTTATTCCGATATTTATTTTTTTCATTCTTCTCTCCTGTCGATAATATAAATAATCTTCGTTTAATTTACTTCATTTAACCGTTTATAAAATATCAAATTTGTGATTACTGGATTGCTTCGCGCATAAAGAGAGAGCTATTTTTTATGTTAAAATGCGCTCGCAATGACGAAATATGAAAGTTTTTATATTTTTTATTTTCGATTGACATTCGTTGCATTAATTGTTATAATTAAGTATAACATATGTGATTTTCATTGTCAATAAATATAAATCAAATATAAATTATTTTGGAGGTATAATATGTCTGAAAAAATATTAAAGACCCCATTGCCGGACGGCGGCCTCGGGTGGACTGCAATTGACGAAAAAGAAATCGAGGCGGTCACCAACGTATTGAAAAAACCCGCGCAGTTGTTCAGGTACCCCGGACAGGGCGAGACGAGGGAATGCCCGTTGTTTGAACAGGAGCTCCGCGATAAACTCAACGTGAAAGGCGCGCTGATGGTCGCCTCGGGCACGAGCGCGTTGACCCTCTGCCTCTCCGCCAACGGCATAGGCCCGGGCGACGAAGTAATTGTCCCGGCTTATACATATATATCAACGGCCTCGGCTGTGACAAACGCCGGGGCGGTGCCTGTCGTGGCCGACATAGACGATTCTTTGGGGCTGGACCCGGAAGACGTCGAAAGAAAGATCACGCCGTACACAAAAGCCGTCATATTGGTCCATATGCAGGGGATACCGGGCAGGATAAACGCGGTCAGGGCGGTTTGCAAAAAGCACAATCTCGCGTTGATAGAGGACGCCTGCCAGGCGATCGGCTCGAAATATTTCGGCGAATACACGGGCGTCAATTCCGACGCGTTCGCGTGGAGCCTGAACTTTTATAAAATAATAACATGCGGGGAGGGCGGCGTGTTTTTCGCCAACGACGAGGATATATTTTTACGCGGCATATACGCGCACGACCCCGGTTCGCCCATGTGGAAAACCGGACTGGCGCAGGGCTCGAAACTTGCGCCGTACACCCAGATGGGCATACGCGGCAACGAAATCTGCGCGGCGGTGGCGAGGGTGCAGCTCTCAAAGCTCGATTATATACTCGGCAAGACGCGCTCGCTTAAAAAATTATTGTTGTCGAGCCTCAATAAGCCGGTGAATTATAATCTGCAGCACGTTGACGACCCGGAAGGCGACTGCGGCATATCGTTCACTATGATCGCAAAAGACGACGAATCGGCGAAAGGGTTGGCGAAACTGATGAGGGACCAGGGGCTTTATATAGGTTCTGTGTATAACGACGGTTTCCCCGACAGGCATATATATAAATATTGGGAAGCTATAATCGAAAAACACGCGCCGACGGCCGCAGGCTATCCGTGGGGCGATCCGAGTTATAAAGGCAACGTGCAGTACGCCGCCGATATGTGCGAAAAATCGCTCGATATTCTTTCGCGCTGTTTGAGATTCACGGTCAATATAAATATGGCCGATATCAACATGGAAGAAGTCGCGCAGGTGATAAACTTCGCGGACAAAAATCTGTAAAGGGAATTTTGTAGGGGCGAACTGTGTTCGCCCGCGTAAAAATTAATAAAATGGAGGAAACAAGATCATGGATATGGAATTTTTGGACTGCAATTTAAATTACGGGCCGCAGTTGGCGACGGAAGATTTGAAATGCTGCGCGGATATTGAAGGATTAACGGGCGAAATGAAACGCGCGGGTATTTCGGGCGGTTTGGTTTTAAAAACAATAAACGAAGCGGCGCTCGCAAATACTTCTCTGGCGGAAGATATAAAAAGAATCAAAGATTTTAAAGATTTTAAAGATTCTTTTATGGGCAAAGACGGGTTAAAAGGCGTATGGCAGATACTCCCGTCATGTACGGGGGAAACCCCTGCGCCGGACGTTTTGCCGAAAGTCATGAAAGAAAATCATTTTGCCGCCATTACGGTCAATCCGAAAGGACATCGGTATCTTCCGAGAAAAAACGTCATAGGCGACTATCTTGAAATGGCGGCGGAACGGAAAATCCCTGTTTTATTAAATACATCGCGCGGATTAAGCATTGAACAGGCGGACGATATCATGCAGGATTTTCCCGATATGACTGCGATACTCACCTTTGACAACTGCTGGCCGAGCGACAGGATCGTACGCCCGTTTCTCGACGCTTACCCGAATCTGCGCGTGGATATGACGTATATGCTGACGGATTGCGGATTGCCGGATATGCTGAAAAAATATACGGCTGAAAGGATTTTGTTCGGCAGCGGATTCCCGGTATCGTATATGGGCGCACATATGCTGGTGATCAAACATGCCGAAATAGGCGAAGAAGATAAACGCAAAATCGCCGGGGATAATTTGAAAAAACTTTTGGAGGGAGCTTGCTATGATTAACAGTAAATCAAAACTTGCCCAAGATTTCTGGGAAAAAGGCAGGCTTGAAGATTGCTGTATATTGGATTTTCATGCGCATATGCACAATTCGTCAGGGATTTATTTTCCGTCTGTCAGCCCCGAAAAAATGATTGAAACCATGAAACGCTGCAACACGAAACAAACGGTTTTTTGTTCGCATTATGCTCTGGATTACGCCGAATATGAAGAAGAATATAATTTAAACGTGGCAAAACGGTATCCCGAATATTTTAAAGCGTATCACAGCGTGATCCCAAACAGGACAAATTTTAAAGAAACTTTTGAAAGAATGGAAAAAAATAAAAAATATTATTTCGGGTTCAAATTTCACGCGGATTTTCACCAAACGCCTCTCACGGACGGCGCATACGCCCCGTTTCTGGAATATATGGACGCGAATCGTTTGCCCGCGTTATTGCACACGTGGGGGAAAAGCGCAAACGACGGGGCGGACGTCGTGAAAAAAATCGCCGGCCGTTATCCGAACGCGATTTTTATATGCGGCCACAGTTTTCACGGCGACTGGCTGTACGGCGCGGAAATGGCGAAAGACTGCCCGAATATTTACTGCGAATTGACGGCTGTGATGGACAACTGCGGCGCGATCGAGTTATTATGCGAAAAAGTCGGTTCGGACCGGATTTTATTCGGCACGGATTTGCCGTGGTTTGACACGCATCACGGCATAGGCGCGGTTCTTTCGGCTGATATAGGCGACGGCGACATGAGAAATATCTTTTACGGGAACGGCGAAAAATTAATAGAAAAATTATCCGCAACCAACGGTTGACGCATTTTGACAGGATCGTAAATTACGCCTCTATTGCGTTATTTTGAAATTGATGTATAATAAATATCATACCGGTATGCAAATATAAATCAAAAAAAAATACTTACGGAGGATTAATTTTATGATAGATAAAAAAGATTTCGCGCAGAAACTTGCCGATCTGCGGAATAAATGCGGATTATCGCAAAGCAAGCTCGCGGATATGCTGTATATATCCGGGCAGGCTGTAAGCAAATGGGAAAACGCAAGCTCTCTGCCCGATATTGAACTTTTATGGCCGTTATCGCAGATACTCGGAGTCAGCGTGGATTATTTATTGGGAAACGGTCATAACGGTTACGGTTTTGCCAATCATTCTGAAACCGTAAAAGAATCTGCAACGGCATATGACATATCGGACGAAAATATCAGCCTGCTGTCGGCCATGAGCGATTCTTTGCCGAGGGAATATTTATACAAAGCGGCGAAATATATCGAAAAAGATTTGTTTGAATATAAAATCTCGCTTGAATTGACGTCAAATATAGACAACATAAAAAATGATTACAAACGGGAAGTCGATTTGCGCGCGCTTGAAAAAGACGGCCTCGCGCCGTTTGCGAAACTGCTGTCGAATCTAACGCTTCAGGCGATAAACAGCGGGTATAATCCTGTTCAGGAAATAATCGGGTTGATGAAATGCCCGGACTGCGAAAAAGATTTTGAATATTTCAAGACCTCGGCAGACGAATATATATCCTGCGGCGAACATAGATTTGAGATAAAAGACGGGGTGATCGATTTCAGGACGTTTGAAATGCCCGGATTTACATGGTCGAGTTGGATCCGCCGTTACGAAGATTATAAAAACGGTTTTGGAGCGGGCATAGCAAACGAAGAAAAAACGATAAAGAGTATCGATAATTTACACGAAATAGACAAACGCATCGTTTGCGAATTGCAAAAAGAAAAACCGCCGGTTATTTTGGATATCGGCAGCGGCGTGGCGTATGGTCTGAGAAAATTCATGAAGTTTATAGACTGGGAATGCACGGTTATTTTGACGGATTTAAGCCACAGGATATTAAAATACGATAAAAGATATATCGACGAACATTCGGCAAATCCCAAAATAAAACTTCTGTATCTTGCCTGCGACGTCAGAAATCTTCCGTTTAAAGACGAAACAATGCCGTGTATTTTATCATACGGGGGATACGGCTGCGTCGATTACAAATTTAAAGAAGCTTTTATCGAAGGCCTCCGCGTTTTAAAAACAGGCAAAAAACTGATCACGGATATGGCTGTTATTTCGGACAGGCAAAACGAAAATGTTCAGAAATGGCTGAAATTGATACAAAACGATATAGGGCATGATTATGACATGGCGGATTTATATTACAGAAGTATTTTTGACGTAAAAGAATGGCATGGGTTAATAAAAGAATTTGGGTTCAAAGATTTCGAGTTGATTAAAGTGCCGAGATATGACGGTATAGAAAATGAACTTCCGGTTCCGGACGCCGATAAATTTCCGTATCACGACGAAATCACGCGCTGGATGTGTCTGGCGTTTATCGCCGCTGTAAAATAAATATTTGACGCACATTTGAATAAACGTAAATCGTAGGGTCGCCATATATGGCGACCCTACGCGGTTATATCTTTTATCCTAAGCAAATTTATTTATTATACCATTGGGCGTCGAGCCACTCAATACGCTTTTCGACCCAGTTTATCAAATAATCGATTTCATCGTCAAACGTGTATTTCGACTTGTTCCCGCGCAATCCGCTGTCTTTTAATGCGCCGGGCCATAACGCAAAGTTTTCTGCGATTGATTCCGACATATAGTTTGTCATCTTGCCTATGCTGTCGATAAAATCGTCAAATATCCCGTCGTCCCTCAGTTTTGTCCATTTGTTGCAGAGCCGCCGGTAAAATATATCGTCTTTGAGCAGAATGCCGTACCACGGCGATTCTTTTACATGAAAACCTACGGGGTCGAGGCATGTCGCAACGATCTGACTGCCATAGCAGGTATGATAATCCCAGCAGGGGCCCATATATAATTTCCCGTTTTTTATATAACAATAACAGCTCGACGTAAATCCCGAATCGTAATTTTTGCAGAATTCGTTCACCAGATACCAGTTTATAAAAGAATCGACGTCGATATACATAGAGTATTCGGCGTAACCCTGACTTAATGACGCCTGCATTTTTTTGAAAAAGTCTTTGAATTTTTCAAGATTCTCTGATTTCAATCCGTCATCGATATTAGTAGGCTTTGCCAACATGATATGATGATTGCCGCCGATCATTTCGACGCAGTCCGAATGGTCGCCGTGCCTGTAAACGGCCTCGATTTCAAATATCGCCTCGGAATCCGGATCGATATCGATGCGGTTTTTGTGTATCTGTATCGATTCGGTCATAAAATAATTGCCGTTGTATTTCCCGTTGAAATACACGTCGATAAACCGGCTGTCGAGAGTATATAAACCCGTTTCGGCCGAGAGTTTGAACGTCAGGTAATTCCGGAGCAGCGTTTTGTCAATATATTCACCCAATATATACCATGACCTTGCGCTTTTCATTCCGAGGAGGCTTGTTTCTGCCGCCAATTTGAGAGTGTACGGCTTTTTCGGCATACCCCACTGATAATTTCCCCTGCCTTTTAACATAAGCGGCTGGTCGTATATTCCGGCGTCCCCATAGACAAGAGTATATCTGGCGTTTTTATATATCCCGTGCTGTATATCCGAAAGCTTGCCGTCGAATGTTATATACAGCGTGGGAAGATTGGTCATCTGCGGATATTTTTCCGCTTCTTCTGCCGTTGGCTTTCTTGCCTGCGGGGTCAAAAAGTCAAGCCTGCTGTTCTTATTTTTTTTGACATTTTCGCCGGGTTTATCGATTCCGTCAATTCCGTCGATTCCGTCGGCGGTCGAAACGGCGTCCTGATTCTGATTTTTGCCTCCTGGCGTGAAATACAGCATAAAACTGATCAAATAAGCAGTCACAAGCAGTATGATCAACCCGACGCCGTATTTTCTGATTATATTTATCATAAAAACCAATGTTCCCCATATTATTTTAACTTCTTAATTTTATATATATTATATATTTATATTATTATTTATAACTGCCCGGCATGTTCATGACATAGGCGCCGATTTTTCTGAAAGCGTTCAGTTCCCTTTCGTGGCATGTAAATATAAATACCGGAGTTTTTTTCGATATCGCGGATATCACTTTCAATAAATTGTCGAGCCTGTACGAATCCAGATTCGCAAACGATTCGTCGCATATGAGCGGGGGCATTTCATCGTCGAAAATCAAATCGAGCAGGGCCATTCTCATGCAGAGATAAGCCGCGTCCCTTGTGCCCGCCGAAAAATATTCGATCCGTCTTTTTGCGGCGTTCTCGGTTATTTCAAGCCCCAGATTCCTGTCGGATATCAAATCTTCGTATTTTTCCCCGGTGATGACTTTGAACAAACGGCTTGCCGATTCGCTCAGTCTCGGCGCGATACTGGTTTTCAGTTCGTCGCACGAATAGATCAAAGTTTCTATCGCCAGTTCGAGGGCGTTGTGTTTGATTGTAAGCTCGTTGATTTTTTCTTCCAAAAAATTGATTTGGCTTTCCAGAATGACGGGGTCAGGCAGTTTGGCCGATACCGCCGCTATATTTTTGCCTATCTCGTTTTCGCGCTCATGCATGCTTTCGGTCGCTTTCGCCAAAAAGTCCAGTTCACGCGTGATTTGTTTTTCGTCATAATTAGGTTTTCTGGCGGCGGCCGCGAGTTTTTTGAGCGCCCATTCGTCCGCGCCTTCGAGCATCGCGTCAAGCTTGATTTGATACTGCTCATAAATATGCTGCGCTTTCTGTATCTCTTCCGCCGCTTCGGACGCCGAATGGGCGTATTTAATAAAATCGTCGGCTTTCTTGTCGTCCGATTCGGGCGTTCTGTTCCATTGCAGCAATAAATCGCGCGCGTTTGAATATACCGCGTCAAAATCTTTTTCGGCTTCAAGCACGATATTTTCGAATTCGTCAAGATCCGTTTTTAAAATTTCAAGCTGCGCCTCGGTGTCGGGATAATCGTCGAGAACATAGGCGAAATCGGTTTCGTTCTTGAAATCGAACGACGCGTAAAGCGATTCTATCGCGATTTTTTTCTTTCTTTCCGTTACCGTAAACAGGATCGCCCCGAACAAAAACAAAACCGCGGCCCCGAATATCAGCGGGTTGTCGAATATTTTAAAGAAATACAAAGCCGCCGCTCCCCCCGAAGCCAATATGATCATAATAAAACATATAATCTTTAAAGCCCCGAAAATATTCGCGCTGTTTTTCAGTTTCATGTAATCCTCCCCGACTTCCTCGATTCCGCCGGCAGTTTCTATGATCCTGAAACTTGTGTTTTTTTCCATGCTTTCGTTATATTTCAGCAGGGACATATTTCTTTGTTCTATATTCGCTTGCAATTTTTCTTTCTTTTCGCTTACCTGCGCCGCGGCTTCCAAAAGCTGGCGCGAATATTCCATTGTGGGGACAAAATCCCCGTGGGAATGTTTCGCCGCGACTTTGTCCGCGTTTTCTTTCAGTTTTGCGGCTTGTTTTCTCGCGGCTTCTATCTTTTGCAGTTCCTGCCCCGCGTTATACGCTTTGTAATTTTCAAGTTCGTCGTTCAATTCATTTTTTTTGGCATTGTTTGTGAGCATTTTTTCTTCCAGGTCTTTTACCATGCCTTCCATTCTCATAAGTTCTTTCTGGTCGTTTATCGAAAGTTCAAAAGAATTTATGAGAGCGTCTCTTTTATTCGAGAGATTCAATATTGCGCCTTCGGTTCTATCTTCGGTGATCAGGATATTTTTCGCGTCTTTCAATCTCTGGAGGGTTTTTTGCGTGTTCACGTCTTCATCTGCCGTAAATAATATATTCTGTATCCTGCCGGCAAGGTCCTCGCCGCCGATTTCGCTTGTTTCGAACTGTTTCAAAAACGCGGTTTTCGTAAAGACGTCTTCCCGCATTTTAAAGAAAAACTCCCCCGGTTCTTCCGGATTTTGAAGGGTAATATTTGTGCTTAAATCGATTACCGTCGTTTTTTCCCTCGCCGCTTCGGAATATTCCCGCACGATTTTATATTTTCTGTCTTTGTAATGAATAATAATGCTCCCCGCGACTTTGTTCGTGTCCCACGGGGTGTACAATTTTTTTTCGTTTTTGCCGAGTTCCGGTTCTTTTGCCCCGATATATCCGAAGAACATAAATTTTATAAAAGCGGCGAGCAAAGATTTCCCGGACTCGTTCATGCCGTGAAACACATTGATTCTGTTTGTTATCGTCACATGCAGGTTTTTCAGCATACCGAAACTTTCGATATCTATTCTTTCGATCAGCATAATTTTTTATCTTTCCTGTTTTATAAATAATATAAATAAATTATATAGATTATCTTTCTTAAAAATCGATTATATTTAACCCGATAAAGGCGTTAAACCCGTATTGCAGGGCGAGCCGGGCTTCTTCTCTCTCTTTTGGGTCGGACGAACTGAGTTTGCTTTCCAGTTTCCTGAAAAAAATCCCTTTGACTGTTTTATCGTAACGCAAAGTATTTGTGTCGATAAAAGGCGTGGTCCTGTTCCTGACCTGAATAAAATGAAACCCCTTGAATTTTTCTTCGATCGAATGGGGATTCAAAACAAATCCGGAACGGAGTATCCCAACAAGCTCGACCCGGAGAGCGGTATCGTCCCGGAAACTCGTCGTCGCCATCTTGATCGCCTCTATAACCTGTATTTCGGTCACATGCTGGGATATGTCGACCTGAACGGTTTCGTATCTTTTTTTCGAGAATTTGACCGCTTTCAAATCGCAGGCGTTTTTGCCGATCTCCCCGCATCTTGCCCCTTTATATCCGGGTTCGTGAAATCCCCTGCCTTCAAGGCATCCCGGATAGGAAAAAAACGTCTCGCCGACTTTTATGACGTCCGTGCCGTTGTGTATATGGCCGAGAGCCGCGTAATCAAAGCCGCTCCTGCCGATATCCGCCATGATTGTCGGACAGTATTGCGAATCCGCCGAACTCATGTCGCCGTGGCCGACCAAAATATTGATCCTGTTTTCGTTATGGGGTTTTTTGTTTGAAAAAGGGTTCACATGCAAAGTTTCCGAAGTGAAAGCGTAACCGTAAATATCTACGTTCAATTCGGGGATCTCTATGTTGGTCAAATCGTTTGATTTGAATATATGGACATTTTCCGGCCATTTCATTTGTTTGTACGGGCTCTTGATGTGATAGGGGTCGCTTTCGCCGGGGGAAATAAAAAAACGGCAATCGGGATAAGACGCGATCTCCCTTGAAATCAGATTTGCCGTGTCTTTCGATATATATTCGTCGTCAAACAAATCGCCGGCAATTAAAAAGATCTTCGCCCCGAAATTTTTCGCGTACATAACAAGGGACGAAAACGCGCTCCTGAATTCCATCCGTCTTAATTCCGCGTTTCTGGGATCGTCCAAAATAAACGGCGAATCAAAGTGAACGTCGGCGCAGTGAATGATTTTTACCATCGGTTGTTATTTCTCCTTTCTGGTTTCTGGGTTTTTATAAATCTTTTATCCCGATAAACGCGGCATGCGAACCCCTGTGCTCGCCCTGCCGCCTGTGCGAGAAAAACAAATCTTTTTCGCAGCATGTGCAGTTGCCGGATACTTCTATATTTTTTTCATCCAGCAAATCAGACAAAAGCATTTTGTTTATGCCTTTTAGGTCGCACATATATTTTTGATTTTGATTGTCTTTTCCCGTAAAATATATTTTGACCCGTTCGCCGAGAGTATCTATAAAATTCTTGTAAAAATCTTCGGACACTTCGTAGCAGCACTTTGATATGCCCGGCCCTATCGTGGCTTTCAGGTTTTTCAGGTCTGCGCCGTACATTTCGCGCATTTTCAAAGCCGTTTTGGCCTGCAATTTTTGTATAGTCCCGCGCCAGCCGCAATGCGCCGCGCCTACGGCATTGTTATTTTCGTCCCAAAACAAAACCGGCGCGCAGTCCGCAGTCCGCACAGACAATAAAATCCCCGGGATATTTGTGATCATGGCATCATATATAAAACTTTCAGGCAGGGGAATTCGATTGGCGGGACGGGTATTTAAAAATTCTTTGCTGTCGCAAACCAATATATGATCCGTGTGTTTTTGCTGCGCATATATTATATTATTGACGGAAAATCCGAGGGTATCTGCAATTATTTTATAATTTTTCGCGACATTTTCATTTTCAGCCGAAACGTATTTCTTTTTAAATCCCAAATTTAAACTGTATAACGGCGAATTTTTATTGTTATCCCCCGAAACGCCCCCCGGCCTTGCCGGGAACATTAAACGAACTCCGTTCGTTTCCGGGACTTTTATGTTTTCGGGGACAAAATATTTTAAATCCCCATGTTCAACAAGAATAAAAGACATGTATATATTCCCTCTAAGCGCTAAGCGGCGGGTTTTACGGCGGATTTGGCCGCGTAGTCTTTCGCGGACTGTTTGCCTTTTTCTATATAGATTTTGGCGCATTCGTACTGAACGTCGCTTTTTTCATACCTGCCGGGAGAATAAGACAAATAATAATTGAGGTAATCCAAAAACATGTAATCTATTTTTGATATTCCCACAGGCAATTTATTGTATCTCTGGAAAATTTCGACTGCGGTGACGGTTTTGTCCGTGCATTGGCTTGTGATATCGCCGGGCGAAATATATCCTATGCGGGCAAGGCGCTGATTTAAAGCCAGAACCGCTTGATTGTCCGCGCCTTTTTTGATATTCAGGCAGTTCACAAAATTTAACTGATTAAAAGTTTTATTTTCCATGTCCGCATATAGAGGCGAAATTTTTATATCCGGCTCGACGCCGTTTTTGTGAAATTTATTTCCTTTCGGCGACAGCATTTCAAATCCCGTCATCGCCACTTCGTCTCCGTTGGTAAGCTCGCCGGTAAATTGCCCGACGCCTTTCCCGTATGTCTTTTCGCCTATGACCACAGCCCCCGTCAATTCGCGCAGCGATATGGCGAACGCTTCCGACGCGCTTGCCGAATTGCCGTTTGTAAGCACGCAGATCTTATCGAATTCGAGGCCGTCCCCGGACGATTTCGCGCTCTCGGTATTTCCGTTTTTGTACATCTCGGAATACAGGACAACGTCTTTTTCGGGTATGAACAGATTCAATGTTTCAAGCATATAGTCAATCGCCCCGCCGCGGTTGTCGCGCAAGTCGATTATGATATTTTTATAATTGTTCTGATCGAGATAATCAAAAATAACATACAGGTCATAAACCATATAGTCGTCCATGAAATCATCTATTTTGATCATCGCGGTTTTGCTTTTTTCGTCCGGATAAAAAGACACCGCGGGAATAAATATTCTCTCTTTCGTCATCGAAACGGTTATATCTTTCCCGCTTCTCTTCACCGTTAGATTAATCTTGTTTTCATATACGCGCATAAGATTGGAAACTGCGTTCATGCCCAATCCTTCCACGTTGATATTTTCTATTTTGATCACTTCGTCCCCGCGTTTAAGCCCTGCTCTCGAAGCGGGGGAATCCGGCATGACCTGATCGATCACGGTATAATATTTGATACCGTCCAGCATCTTTCTCCCGTCAAAAATAATTCCGTATCCTATGTATGAGGTCGGCGAATACACGCCGTATTCGTCGGTTTTCGGATAATACCCCCCGAATTCGTCGAACGCCTTTAAAAGAGAATTGCCCAAATACGGCAGAAGTTCGGGATAATCCGTCAAAAGTTTTCTGAGCATTGCGGTGATTGCCTGTTCGCGGTTCAGGTCATACAGGCTCAATTTGACGTATGCGTCGAGAAGCTCGTCCAAATAAGGACTTGTCTTGCCGAGCGTTTTAACCATTTCAGAATCGATATTGGCGACCGCGATGTGATTTTTATAGCTTTCGTTAAATTTGGGCGTATATGATTTTGGATCGCCGGCGGCAAAAACGAAAGACTGGAAAGAAAACAATACGCACAGCGATATGCACAGCATTATGCACAGCATCGCGCGTAAAATTGTTTTCGCTGTATTTTTAACTTTTTTATTTTTTATTTTCATTAAAATTTTTCTCCAACTTAAACTTAATTAAACTTAAATTCATTCAATTCATTTAATTTAAAATTATAAAATTATAAAATTATTTTTGTAGCAAACCCGATGTTTTTCGGGCCTTTGAAGGCAAACGCTACTTTTTTATGGGCTATATTGTTTTCGGTCATGTATGTTTCGATCGAAAGTATGAGTTCTTTGGCGCCTAATTTTTTGCTTTTGTCCCAATAATTGCAGCACGGTATGACGAGAACCGGTTTTTTTAACGCGCTTTCGACAACCGGCCGCACGGCCTCGTCGGGGTGCAAACCGACGATCAAGTCATAATATCCGGCCATATCGGCCGTATATTCGCAAACTTTTCCCGGAACGCCTTTTAATACATATCCGCGCGGGTCGATCACTTCGGATTCGTAATTATATTTTTTATTCAGCAGCCTCGACAACAACCCTTGCCCCCCGGCGACGTCGGCGATATACTTGACTGACGGGCCGTAATAATCATATATAAAATCCGCTACGATTTCAAATCTTTTTTCGTCCCCGTGACATTTTACCTGACGCCGCCCCATATCATTCAGCCCCGGCCGGTTCTATCGCCGCGGATTCCGCAGGCGCCGCGATTATGGAATGAAAAATCATTTCGGAAGGCGCGCCGTCCGTTTCGTTTATGTAGACAAACCGCATTTCCCCGCCGTCAACAGTCATTTTGTTGACGAGTTCTTTTGTGTTCGTGGTCGAAACCGAACCGGAATACTGCCCTCTTTGCTCGACTGATATTCTTTTCCCTTTTTCGAGGGTGAACCAGATATCGAAAAAATTTTTCCTGCGTATCGTCACGATCTTTTTGTCGTCCGGGCGAAACAAAAACTGAATATATGAATCTTTGAATCCCGATACTTCGCTTTCGTCGTATTTTATTTCGATGAAACCGTCTTTCCTAAGGCTTATATTCCCGGAAGCGGTAAAATCATATTCGATTTTGCTCATTTTATACAGGTCGCTGGTGTAATAATTGTTTAAATGCAGGATATCCCTGATTTCTTCGTCATCCTGATAATTTTCACATTCTTCGCCGGTTTCGCCGCCGGCAAAAAACGCGTCTTCAAACTCGGTGAAATTTTCAAAGCCGTTAATGGCGTCAAGTCCCGCAAAAATTTCAAAATCTTCGAAATCTTTAAAATTCTCGAAATTCTCGAAATTTTCTGAATTTCCGCGGCTGTCCGATTTTGCGGTATATTCGATCTCGCGCGGAATTTCGGCGGACGCCGATTTGCCCGCGCTTGAAGTTTCGGGGCTTGCGGCGGGATTTGAAAGCCTGCTGTAAAAAACGTTCTGCCCCACGTCTTCACGGTTTACAAGCGCCAGCACGTCTTTCTTGAAACTTTTGATGATTTCTTCCGCGCTCGGGCTGCCGGCCTGAATAAACCTGCGGTACTTTTCGGGCATATCCTCGATTTTCTCTTTTGCGAGGATCCCGCCGGAATAATTATTTATATAATTCAATTTTGATATGTAACTTGAATTCTGGGATATCAGCGGGGATTCCCCCCCGAAAAAATATCCCGGGCTGTTTAAATCCGTCTGCACTATTTTTATTTTAAAATTAAATTTCCCGCCCGTTGAATTGAATACGCCGTCCAAATTGAAACACCCCTGTCTTTTTTTTATCCTTAATCCTTAATTAATATTAATTTATTAATTAATATTATGATACCAGATTTTTTATAAATAATCAATTATTTTTTATAAATTTTATATAAATTTTTAGTATTTTTCGATATCGATTATTTCCACGCCCGATTTTATGTCAAATCCCAAAAAACTGGAAGCGATATTTTTAAAATTGATTCCTTCGTCGCTGATATAAATATCAAGCCCGCCTTTTTTCCCCGTATCGTTCAGCAGATTTGTTTCCGCCAGTTCTTTTTTTAATCGATACGCCGCTTCAAGCCCCACGTCGATGAATTCTGTTTGATTCTGATTCTTTTTATCGCCGTTTATAACTTTTCCGATCATGTTTTTTATCATGGGATAATGCGTACAGCCTAAGATCAGCGCGGATAAATCCAAATCTTTAAATTCGTTCAGATAGGTTTCAGCCGCGGCTTTGGTTATTTGATCGTCTTCGCCGATATGCCCGTACTCGACAAGCGGCACGAACAACGGGCAGGATTTGCTGTATATTTCGCAGGTTTTGTCAAGCTCATTGATATATTTTTTATACATGCCTTTTGATATAGTCGCTTCTGTCGCGATTATGCCGATTTTTTTATTTTTTTTGATATTTGCGGTTTCAACCGCTTTTTCGCACGCGGTTTCGACTACCCCGATGATCGGGGTATGGGGAAACGCGTCTTTTAAATAATCGATCGCAACGGACGAAACGGTCCCGCATGAGATAAGAATCATTTTGACATTTTTGCTTATTAAAAAATTCATGTCCTGGCGCGCGTATCTTTTGATTAAATCATACGATTTGCTGCCGTACGGAACCCTGCCGGTATCGCCGAAATATACGATATCCTCGCCGGGCAGTATTTTTAAAGCCTCGCGGACTGCGCAAAGCCCTCCGAGGCCGGAGTCGAAAATCCCAACGGGGCGGGGATCTGTTTTTGCCGTATTGTTCATAATTATTTCTCCAATGCCAATTTTACGATTTTATCACATAATTCGGGGTAAGATATACCTGCCGCCTGAGCTTCCTGCGGCAAAAGGCTTGTCGGGGTCATTCCGGGCAGGGTATTGGCTTCGAGACAAAATATATTGTTGTCGCCGTCAAGAATGATATCCGTCCTCGAATAACTGCCAAGCCGTAACATTTTATGTACTTTTAAAGTTATATCCTGCATTTTTTTTGTGATTTCTTCGGGCAAATCCGCCGGGCATACTTCTTTTGCCACTCCGTATTGATATTTATTTCTGTAATCATAAAACCCTTCGCTCGGGATTATTTCAATGGGCGGGAGAACTTCGCCGCCGAGAATACCGACGGAAAATTCCCGGCCGTTTATCATTTTTTCGATCATGATTTTCTTTTCGTATTTTTTCGCGTATTCGATAGCCGCGATATATTCTTCTTTGTTTCTTACAATCGAAACCCCGACGCTCGACCCGCAGCTGCACGGTTTTATAACGAGCGGGAATTCTGTTTTGCAAACGGGGGCATCCGTATCGTTTGTCAATTCGAGCAATTCCCATTGAGGCGTGAGGATTTGATTTTGCAGCATAAAAATTTTAGCGATATCTTTGTCCATTGCGAGCAGAGAACCGATATATCCCGTGCCTGTATATAAAATCCCGAAAGAATCAAATATAGCCTGCAATTTCCCGTTTTCGCCTATATCGCCGTGAAGCGCTAAAAATACCAGATCGGCGTATTTGCACAATTCGATCACATTTTTCCCGATCAGCGAATCGCCGTTGCCGGATTCCCTTTTTAATTGATCCAAATCGGGTTCGCGTTCGGGGACGGAATAACTATATCTTTTTTCTGATTTCGAATCGATAAACAATCCGTCGAAACTTTCGGATTCAACTCCCGTATATAAGTCTATCAGGCATACTTCGTATCCCACGGCGATCAGCGCGTTCGCTATCTTACTTCCCGATGATAAAGAAACATCCCTTTCCGGACATAACCCTCCGGCAATAACGACAATTTTCATGATTTCACCTTTTCTAAATTTTTATTGTTATCTGTAAGTAAAAAGCTCTTTATATATGCTCAAAAGAGTGTACGGGTCCTGTTCTTTCCAAAATATCCAGCGCAGATAATCTTCGACCCATATGGCAAACGGCATCAGGAAAAACCATAAAAACGCGTACTGTATGCAAATCTGCCCGCAGATATTTCCGAATTGCCCGCTGTAATCCCAAATCCCCAAGCCCAGCCATATATTTAAGATACACCCCGAAACAAATTCGACAATCAAAACAAGCGCCGTCCCGATCAGCGACTGCCAGACTATTTTGCATTTATAAAATCTCGGCGACTGGTTGATCGCCCCGACTGCGATTCCGCAGAATCCGCCGATGGGCAGCATGACAATATTCGTCCAGCCCCTCCAAATCCCCTCAATCGTCAAATACATCATTCCCAGACACAGCCATAAAATTAATACTCTCCTGGTTTTCGCCCATTTTGACAGATTTACACCGTTCATAAAAATATCTCTCCTTTTGAATTTTAGAATTTTAGATTTTTTTATATTTGATCGTTTCAAAATAAAGATATTCTATGATTCCGGCAGATATGACTTTATTAATCTTATTAATTTAATCATTATTGATGAATACGGCAATGGTCTTTTCGAGTTCTTTCTGCATTTTATCCCGCGTTTTTTCAAAGCTCGATGTGAACGGCTGACCTTTATATATACTGTTAAGCAGCATTGTGTAATTGCCGCCCCAGTCATATATCGGGCCAAAGTCGTAACTCGCGTTTTCGCAGATGATGTCAAGCATTTTTTCAGAATATTCGTCGCGCGTAAATTTTGTTTTGAGCGTTACGTCATACTGCGCGGGCGTGGAAGTATATTTGCCCACAGCCGCGAACGCCTCGATCAGCATCCCCGTCCTGTCTATATTTTCGTTTGTTTTGGGAACCGCCACAGCGACCGCCCCCCACGGGTTACAGTATGAATAATAACTTTCTTGATGCGCGTCAAATTTTGGAATAGGCACTATGCCGAAATCGTACTCCATATCTCTGAACAAAGATAAATTCCCCGTCGTCTGCCCTAAAATAAAAGCTCTGCCTTCCCTGAAAGGCGGCCCTTCTTCATACGAACGGTATTGCGGGTCGACATAAGAATCGTTGGTGGAAAACAATTCTGTGATTTTATCGATCACGCTGTAACTTCTTTCGGCGCCGAGCGCGATATACGGATTGCCGTCTTTTATTGCGACCATATTCTCGCCGCATCCCCTGTATAAACAGAACGCGGTCATGCCTTCTGTAATAAGCCCGTAGAAATCGCTCATGTCAAATTTGCCGTTGCCGTCAAGATCCTGGCCTTTGCCTTTAATGATTTCAGCCAGGGCGTCGAGGGTCCACGCGCCGCTGATGACTTTTTCATACGGATAATCAAGGCCGTAATCCATGAATAACTTTTTATTAAACATCAGAAGATAAGGCGACACGGTAAATCTCGGGGTTATATCTCCTGTGGGGAAATAAAACTTTCCGTTGATCGTCAGATCCCGGATAGCGTATTTGCTCCACCACGGTTTTGTCATATCGACATTGGGGACGATGTTGAAGTCATAAATCGCGCCTGTCTGCGCGAGCGTTCGCGTGATGTTCTGAAAATCGCCTATGGCGATATCAAACGCGTTATCCCCGCTTTTGACCGACTTTTGAGCTTTGTTTGTCATATCGCTTACATCGTTTAAAATCGTATATTTGATATTGATATTATATTTATCTTCTATCAGCCGGTCGCGCTTGTAAAGGGCGTCGTTGATCGGCTCTCCGATTTCTTCTTCCTCGGGCGCCTGCCTTATTTCCAGCGTCGGGTTCGCCCAGTTTGACGTCCAGTATTTAAATTCATAGCCGCCGTAATCCGCTCCCGGCAGGGACGCCAATATTGTAACCGCGTCCATTTTCGATTCTTCCGTTATTTCCGCGGTATGATTTCCGGAGTTGTCCGCGTCCGCGATATCTTTATTAACTCTGTCCGTCCCGCCGCTGTCCGCCGAACACGCGAATAAATTAAAAAGCATAAAAATAATAACTGCGACCGGTAATATTTTTTTAAGCATTTCAAATCACCTTTTTAATTTGATTTAATATTAATTTAATATTAATTTAATATTAATATATGATTTATTTTTTATATTTCGCCTTTTGTTCCTCGACCATTTTCATAATAGACGGGATTTCTTCTTCCATCAATTCTTTGAAAAAGTCTTTGTAGTCATAGGTCAAA
>Ga0209628_10000748_pt1 | contig 20258 bp, 33 predicted proteins | sample TergutCu122P4_FD_187285 | JGI IMG/M metagenome (GOLD analysis project Ga0209628, IMG submission 187285) | Cubitermes ugandensis P4 segment gut microbial communities from Kakamega Forest, Kenya - Cu122 P4 (SPAdes) (version 2) | ecosystem: Host-associated > Arthropoda: Insects > Digestive system...
CGCTTGTTGGTCCGCTGGGAGTATTACGCTGCCAATTTCCTCGGTTTCGTGCAGCTCGCTTCCATTACTATGCTGCTTAAACGATTTTGAGATAGGTTCTACTGCCCTCGATGTACCGCCATCGGCCCATAAGCCTGAGACACCGGCATCATCTGTATCGTGTTGATGTTGACGTGCGCCGGCAACGTGGCCGTCCAGAACACCGCTTCGGCAATATCGTCTGCCGTTAATGGTTGCACTCCCTGATACACCGCCGCTGCTTTCTCCTCATCGCCATGAAAGCGCACCTGTGAAAATTCCGTGCCACCGCACATCCCTGGCTCGATGCTGGTCACACGCACCGGCGTGCCCAACAGATCCGCCCGAAGATTGTTGCTCAGTTGATGAACGAACGCCTTGGTCGCGCCATAAACATTCCCGCCCGGATACGGCCACTCGCCCGCCGTTGAACCGATATTGATCACATGGCCGCGCCGACGCGCCACCATGCCGAGCAATAACGTGCGCGTGCAATACAACAACCCCTTGATATTGGTATCGACCATCCGCTCCCAATCGTCCACCGACGCTTTATCGAACCCTTCCATCCCCAACGCCAGTCCAGCGTTATTGACCAGCACGTCAATGTCGCTGAACGCAGCGGGCAACGTCGATAACGCCTTCTCCACGCTCGCCCGCTGCCTCACATCGAGCGTCAACGGCAACAACGCCTCACCCAATTCCTGGCGCAACGCTTCGAGCCTTTCAACCCGCCGCCCAAGAGCGACCACCTTGTGGCCTTCCCGAACAAACCGCCGGGCAATCGCCCAACCAAACCCCGCGCTCGCACCCGTAACCAGAACAATCATCCTCTTTCCTTCCCGCTGAAAATCATCGCCATGTTTAGAATTCGACCAACACTCAAACCGCCCTGATTTCTTTCAACAAATCAGGATGCCGCTCCAGCAACTTGAGCAATTTAACCAACGCCAAAGGCGGCTTGGTTTTACCGTTTTCGTAACGCGAAAAAGCATTGACACCACCGCCAAACAGTTCCGCCGCTTCGCGCTGGTCAAGATCGAGCTTTTTGCGCACCCTGGCGATATAGTTGGGATCAACGTAAGCGGCGTTCACTTGACGCTGAAACAACCCCACCAACTCACTGTAACGATCCCCATGTTCACGGTCCAAGATGATTTCCCCGCAAGCAGGGCAAAAGTCGCCCGTCACCGCTGGAATGGTCGTGTTTTCGCTCTTGTAGGTATAAGGCACGTCGCGCGTGTCGTGGATCAATTCCGCCGCGCCGCAGCATGGGCATTTCATTTCATAACTCCTTAAAAGACACGATTAACACATCTTCAACAACCGTCAGCTTCAAGTACACCTCTTTGCCGCTTGCTATCTTGGCGTGGTACACATCCTGCCAAACACGATGATCAGCAGCAGTCGTCATGCTCTTGTAGAAGTCACGAGGCGTAAGCGCCAAAACAACAGCACACATTTCGTCCAGATTGTTGATGCCAAGGCCACGCGCTCCGTTATAGGCGCTGGCAGTGGCTCTGACCTGCTTCTATCAACGTTTTAATAATCGACAACTTGCAGTGAGGCGTACGTTTTTCCATAGAAAGCAATAATAACCTAATTGGTAAATTTGTCAAATAGGTTAATCCCGTGCAGTAGCAAAAACAAAACAGGAGCGGGCTGGGAGAAGAGAGCAGGAATCAGCAAGCGTAGGGTGGATAAGCCGCGCAGCGGCGCAATCCACCATTGACACAATCCAATGTGAGACGCCGTATTCATTGCGTGGCTTGCTACGCTTCGCGCCCAAGAGATACGGTGGATTGCGGCCTCCGGCCTTATCCACCCTACGCTTGCTTCGCTTACTGCTTTGTTCCCTCCCCTTCAAGGGGTGGGTTAGGGTGGGGATGGGGTTGTTTGCCGTGTCCAATTAACCAAAGCGCTCCAGCCTCACCCCCTGCCTTCTTCACCATCAGACATCAGCAACGCAACCACATCAACTTCCAACACCTCCGCCACCTTGTGCAAAACCAGCAACGAAGGATTGCCGACCGCCCGCTCGATCTGACTGATATACGTTCGATCCACCTCCGCTTGCAACGCAAGCTGCTCCTGCGACAAACGCAGGATTTTTCGTCTGGACACAATGTTCCGAGCCAGCCGTTGCTTAACGGTTTTCAGCCCTTTTTCCATAGGACTGATAGCTTCCACCGTTAAGAGACCACCAATCCACGGGATATAAACTACAATTTTTGACGAAAATAATCTACAATGAGGATTGGGAGAGACATCCCAATAGTCTGAAAGGTTGCAGTGTTTTTATTTAATCCTTAAAAAATCAATTGGTTATCATGAAAAACGTAGCAAAACTTATTCCATAGCCTTATTGCCAACCGAATATGCCATAGAACTGATCTCTGACTAGGTATTCCAGCGAGAGAAGAGATAGCAAACGACTTTATTAGGAGCGCAACATGTTAAATTATCAAGCAAGAGCTTTTTTTCTGTTGTTTACTGGAGTGTTTTCATGCACTTCAATAGCATGTGACGTAGTGGTACATCCAGGAGGCTCTATCCAAGGCGCACTTTCGGGACATGCGACCACAATTTGCCTTGCCCCTGGAATCCATACCGTAACCAGCGGAATTATTATTCCGCCAGGGAAAACGCTCAAAGGACAAACCGCGAATAGAGATGATGCTGTTATTAATGCAATGGTGTCAAATGCGACAAGGGTAATAACAGTGAGTAGCGGTACAACTCTATATAATTTTACTATTCGTGGAGCTAGCGGACATGTGCCAGAATATGGGTTGCTGATTTATAACGCGTCAAATGTGTCTGCTTGGGGTCTCAATATATCGGGATCGCTTATCAATGCAGGGATTGTAGCGAGCTCTAACATCTTTTTTGGAGACAACGTGCTTTCTAATCCAGGTATAGCTAACAACAAGATAGCGGACCCTAACCTTTGGATTTCTTCTAGTTCTGATGTAGATGTTTGGTACGGAGCGCTCATTGGACGCGCAAATGGACCAGGCGGTGATGGTGAGCTTTCCTGCGGACAATCAAACAGAATTCGCGTAACTGGTACGAATGTTGTTGACTCTGGAGCAAGCGCAATTTATTTTGTTAACTGCGTTAACTCAAGCATAAAAAATACCTATATAAGCAACGCGGGCGAATGGGGGTTAGATATCGTAAACGGTTCGCACTACATAATCGCTGAAAACAATTATGTGCATACAGCGCGCTGGGGAGGAATGGTGTATAGCAAAGATAATATATCAGGAGCCATTCGTAACAATCAATTTGTGCGGAACAACACATCTGGTTATAGAGACTATTGTAACGGAATCAATTTTTCTGGCGCAGTTTCGGTCACTCAGACAGGCAATACTGTAAACAGCGGTCTTTTAAACTGCTATCCGTGGGGATATTAAACCCCAAAGAAGTGTAAAAGTCCGGCGCTTGCAAGTTTCATCTACGGGTGCCGGATAGATTGTACTGGACTAAAATCTTTTGGATGCTTCGTCTCACAAGCACAAGTGCACAAAACAGCAAACATTTGTGTTGGTTTTATGTTACCTCTTATCATTTCTTCCTCATCACGGGCATGGATTGAGTCGATTAATAAGCGATCAGTCTCATCATTAACGTTGAAATTGTGACCAAAAGAACGATCAATGAATGGAGAGATAATGTTTGCAAATGGCACAAAGAGTTCAAAATGAAACCGCTGTACAAGTAGAGGTAAGATATCTTGTGCGCGAATTCCCTCAAACCCATCAGTCGAACAATCCCAATTTACAAAACTGTTTTCAACTCGTTTTAGCTGATGGTTAAACTTGTAACGCTCGGGAAGCGTTTTCCAGATTTCTTCTACAATAGAAAGCGCCTCAGGCCATCTTTGATGACCATTACGACCTATCATGTCAGAGATAATTAGCGCCCCGCTGGTGGAAGCTATTGAAGAATAGATTGAGTCAAACAACTTCTCCAAGTTAAGCACATGGTGTAAAGATTGGTTGGCAATAACCGCATGATAAGTTTTGCGTGGATTCCAATGATTAAAATCTCCCTTGACAGGGAGGATTTGTGATGAGCACCCGTTTATCTGCGCAAGAAGTAATCCTCTTTGGAGCATCTTTTCGTTTAGATCAAAACATTCAATAACGAAGTTTTCATAACCGAGCGCACAAAGATTCTGTGCGATTCGAACCTCGGCATCACAATTTCCAGCTCCAACGCTAATAAACCTATATGTTGATGCAGGGATACGGTTAATAACATTAACTAACTGCTTGACAAAAAAATCATCTGGGTGGATGAAGCCAAAAGGTTGTATCTTCGGGACGAGGAATTTATTCGACCAATAATGAAAAATGCCTGGGAGATCATGCACAGAATGGTCATTAGCGAATGTGGCAATCTCTGATTTGACACGAGAATCGTAATCTTTAGATCTATTTGCCGCCTTTTTAACGTAGTCGCGTGCGCTGCGAGCAGCGGCCAATGTATTCGTAGCCGCTAAAAAAGAACGCGTCAATTTTCGAAAGCTGTTTAACATTTGCGCGCTTCTAAAAAATAATAATCCTAAACACGACACCACTGTGATGTGAACCGCCCCGGTTTTTGCGGAGGTTTTTTTACTAGAACCTATCTCAAAATTATTGTACGGAAAGAAATGTCTGCTTACAATACCGCTCATGCTAAAACTGAGTGATGAACAATGGGAGCGCATCCGGAGATATTTTCCGGAGGAGAACCATCCGACGAGTCGGGCTGGGCGTAAGCCGGTTCCAGCACGGAGTATTCTGGAGGCCGTTTTGTGGATACTGGGCGACGCGGCGGGTACTGGCCTGGCGGTTATCCAACAGCCTGACGGCAGACGCCTGCGTTGACGCGCTGGAAGAAGCTCTTCTGAAGTATGGTTGCCCCGAGATCATGAACACCGATCAGGGAAGTCAGTTCACCAGCGCGGCCTTCATCGGTGTTCTGGAGCGCTGCAACATCAAAATCAGCATGGACGGCAGAGGCTGCTGGCGGGATAACGTCTTCGTCGAGCGGCTGTGGAAAACGGTCAAATACAATGAGGTGTACCTGTACGCTTACGGCACGGTTTCGAAAGCCAGAACGTCTCTGAAACGCTTCTTCGGCTTTTACAACGGCAAGCGCCCACATTCGTCTCTTGACGGCAGAACCCCGGATATGGCTTACTTTAACTTACCGCTGCAACCCACCGCAGCTTGACCACGGAGTTCCACTTATCTTTTGTGAAAACTGTCTGAACAAACGGAGCCACTTCTCAGCAACGAAGCCATCCAGGTTGAGCGCAATATCAGATCAACAACACAATGCCCCATGTTCATAATGATGATGTTCCAAAGAGGCAGAACTAAAACGCTGAATGAACTCCGCACTGCGCTGGTCATCTCGCTTGGGGGTGAAGTAACCCTTGCTGATTGCCCAATCATAAATGCCGACATCCATGGGGTACGCAGTGAGCGTTCCGCTCAAGCCATGTCGCTGAATCCAACGCTCGGCAAGCTCACGCTGTGTGAAAACGCCAGAGGGGAACTGCGCTTTTTCCCCGTTAAAAACCCAAACAATATTCATGATATATAAACAGCCTAGCACTCAAGTGAGCCGGCAGTGGGGGCATCCGGGCTGAACGTGATGTCAGACCGCACATGAACTCACCGTTGTTCCCATGGTGAACGGTATGCGACCTGTTTGCTCAAAGAAATCAAAAGAAGGATCGAGCTCGTAAACGCCTTTAACGACAAGGCTAACATCACCGTCGCGAGACCTGTTGAAACTCAGCGATGTAACATCCACAGGATGATGCTCGCCGATACAAATGGATCCATCAATGTAGCCATCCATCGGGTTGATCGGAAATTCAAATGATTTTCCGACCAGATCCCTGAGCATATTCGACGGCAGGTCGATGCCGTCCAGACGGATAGAAGTGTTCACTATCTCTTGATTCCACAGAAACGGGGTTATCAGGATTTCTATCGACACACATTCAGGATCGCCGGAGAGAATGGCGTGTCTGGGTTTGAGCGATTTGAGCTGTAACTTTTCCATGATTGCCCGGCCTGGATCATGTGGATAGTTTAACACCTTACCTTTTGCGGCATAGGTTAACAAGCATTTCAGGGCGTTTTTCACCATTGAGCTCTTTTAGCACGTCCTCCGGATATTCTCGACGCCACGCTCCCCACCAACGGCTCAATTTTCTGTCCCAAACCCTCCAGCCTTTGGAGGGTTCTGATTTCGCCACATAGCGGAAGTTCGGTTTGCCCATGTGAAACCTAATTTTTACGCTGCCCGGTACGTTTTTAACACGTCTTGAGCGAAGCGCAATGGCCGACTGGCCAAAAGATTAGGTTTCGACAGAGACAAGCTCGAATTGACCATTGAGCGTTCCGATACATGGAAAGGCGCTTGGGCAGAGGTGTGATTCAAACCCAATTTGCGAATACACCGCACCGCCCCATTCTTTACTTTCCTTCTCAACCTCGATCATTCCGGGAGTTAGATACGACCATATGACTTCGGGCTTCTCTTTTGGGTCTATCCCGAACCCTCCTTCTTCAAACAGGTTGAACATTGGAACAGTCGCTGCAATTTTAATAGCGATGCAATTCCGAATCAAATTCTGAACGGCCAAAATTTGTGCTTCGGTTGGGCCTTCATGGTTTCCGCGCAGCCTGAGCAGAAAACAAGACTCTCCCTCGACAAAAGGCAAACTCAACTCACCCTCCCACACAGAACTTTGCCCTTCGGCGACAAGCTGCCCGAGAACTGGAACAAGCAGCTTTCTTTCAAACATGGGCATAGATCAGTTCAACGCTCGAATGAACCGGCGCGCCTTAGCGCGTCCGGGCTGAATGAAATGTCAGGCACAGCATTTCATTCAGCCCCGACTATTTGCAATCAGATTTGTCGCGCCGTCGCTCCGAAACTGAGACGACGTTGCCTTGTGAAACATGCAACTTGAGCTCCAACTCATAGACGCCACGGTATTCCTTGTCGTGGCACAACCAATTGAGCTTGGCGATATAGTCACCGGTCAACCAAACCGCAACCGCCGGACTCGGAAGGTCGGGAAAAACTTCCCGTAGTGGAACTGTTCCTCCGCAGCGACGAAGTTCGATCAACCATAGTTTGCCCTCTTGATAACGGTATTCACCCACCGGGCCGCCGATGGCAGAACAATTCTCCGCACGCCGCATGGAAGTCAAAGCCTCCGAGTCAGGCAGTTTAAGCCAGCAACACTCCGCCGGAAAGATAGAGCCTTTTTTGTCACCGTAAATCAACCCATCGTGAAGCGGTTCGGTAGCCCAGGCACAAGCGCCGAGAGTGTTGATTGCTACGGCGGCCACAAATACAAAAAGGTAACGCATGTGAAGCCTCACGTGGTTGTGTTGAACAGCTCTATGCTCATGCTCTTCGATACGTCAAAACGTCGCTTTGGCGCACCCTGCGAGCAAAGCAGGCGGCGTTGAGCATGTTGTCAGAACGCCCGGAGAAACCGGACAACAGCCCAACCGAACGCTTGATCTGTAAAGAATACCACTTTCACGTGCCGGAGTGGAGTAGAAACGGACGATTGAAAACAGGACGGACTTGGGCACGAAAGCAGCGCCTTTAACGCTCAGTCGCGCTGTTCTGTCGTATCGGTCGTAGCGTGCTGTTGCACGGCATCATCGTCGTAGTAAATAACTGCTGGCCATGAATAAGCGCGCCCTTTTGTTTTGCACCACTGTGGGAACGTGCCCGTTGGCGACTGGTTATAGGCCTCCCAGTCATCAACCATCTGCTCGTATTCGTTGGCTTCTACGGACAGACCGGCAAAGGGTTTTATGTCAGGCGCGGAGGCGATATATTGTCTGGCTGTAGCAATCGCTGCGCGCACTTCTTCAACGCTCGAGAGAAGCACCGATTCGCTGAGGTGATGGGTTGCAAAATCAGCGTAATCAATCGCAAAATGGATCAGCCTGCGGCGAACCGGGATGTCGTCTGGCGATAAAGAGAGCGCGCGCCGAAGGGCATCAGCATCTGATTGCAACAGGCCGAACCATCGCAACGGCTCAACCGCGGATGGTTCATCAACCATCCATTGATCCAAAGTCGGATAGATCAAACGCGCCAGAAGTGGATGCGCCATGAATGGGTGGGCTTCAGAGGTGCGCGCGCCCGCCTCAAGAATGGTCAAGACGTTGCGTCGCGCGAGGCCGGTATCCCACAAAGCGGCCTCAGCGAGGAAATCGTTCAGCCGCGCCAGCGCTTGGGACCTCAAGCCTTTTTCCCTGAGAACGCAATACTCCGCTAACCTGCCAAGCTCGGGCGTTTTTCTGAGTTCGTGCGCCAACTCAAGAAGCCCTTCAAAATTGTCCTTGTTCCAGTAATACATTTGTTCTTGACTTTCTCATGCACAAGTTAATCGGTACGCTTGAGCGCGTCCGGGTTGAATGACCTGTCAGGTTGCATTGTCGGGTGGAAGCATGGGTTCCATCACACTGGCGCCGCAGTTGCGGCACCTGTCGGTGAAGGTGCGGGGCTGGTAAAACGACTGGCCGCACACCATGCACGGATGTTGCGTCGGGAACCGCTCGCCGGTGTTCGGCAAATCTCGAACCAAGCGGAGGTCAAAGCGTGCCACCCATTCGCCCTGGCGACCAGCCGGATCGGTCCTTGACATATCAAAGTGAACCGTAACTTCGCATTCGATATCATTCGGCTCGCACAGGATCAGCGCCATGTTTTCAGACAAGCGCAGGCCTTGCCTGGCAAGACTCGACAAAGTGCCGAACCCGGTGAGCGGCATCTCCGCGAAGGGCTTGTCAGCCGAATACTCGAGAGCATTGAAGTCAGCATAAACGCGGGGTAGAGGCATATGTGTGTGTTTCAGCAAATTATATAGCTTACCATTTGGATTCCCTGGCGCGCTTCGGCCCAAAACCGGGATTCCGTTTCACTGCATCCCAGCCGCGCTATGTGCGCGCACAAGCGAACTCTGAAAACTTTTTGTGTTTGATGGCTTGCGGATACTCGACACGTTCGATCCGGTACGCTTCGCCCGGCAAATAAAACGCATCCTCCCACGGCCGCGCGCCCAGCCTTGCAAGCAACTGAAGCATCCCATGTTCGTTGAGGCGATCGCGTTTTCGCCGGGTCGAGTAGGCAGCCAGGTCTTCTTGCGCGAGCGGTTCTCCCTTCGCATAAAACTCCCAATGCGCATCGTCTTTGCAGCAGTAAACCGATCGCTCGATCAATCCCGCATCTGTGCGTTGGCGAAAGTTGAACAGACTCCCCGCTTGAAACACGGCATCGTTGTCAGAGGATTGCCAGTGCAGGGTGTCAAGGCCATGGTTCTTCGTGAGGCACCAGCACAGCGAGTCGTAGCCATCGCAAAGGAAGCTGTTGTTCCAGAGAACCGTCCATTCGGATCGGGTCGGAAGCACGAAATACACCGTTGGAACATTCGTAAATACGGCGACAGAACCAAACACCTGATCCAGGGAAGAAAACGGCGCCCATGCTGCTGAAAGGCGTTGACCAGCCACAAACCGGGTGACCTCGGCAAGAACCGCCGCCGCCGTCACCTTGACCGGAGCACGCACCAAGTCGAGCGAGCTTGGCAAAGGCCACCATCGTTGCACGGCTTCACTGATCAGCATGACCAGAGCTCCGGGTTGGGCGCAATGCCCGCCATAAGGCTATGGCAGATATGGTTAATCTTCATGCCAGATTATAAATGGTGGGCGTTGATGCTCGCTCTCGAAGTACGCCAGGGCCTGACGAATTGTCGATACAGGCAAGGCCCATGATGCCGGGTAAAAATCGTGCTGCCCGTTATTCAGGCGGTATTCAATGGCGGCATCGCTTGGGCCAACGTAGTCAGGATTGCGCGATGAGAAACCGGAGTCGCCGCTCTCGCGGAGATACATGAGCCAACCGCGATTGCCGTTGATGAGGGCGCAGAGGGATTGACCATCTGGAGACTCAACCCATATTTCGGAGAACGGCGATTCCACTGCGGATGCTCCTGAATAGTCTAACGTCCAAGCTCATTAGCGGCGAAACCGTTCGCTTTGAGCAATGTTAGGCGCTCAGTCAGCCAAGCGCACATGGTTAGCCTTGGCTATTGATGAGGTGCTCATAAATGGGCTCGGCTCGGCTTGAGATTTCTCCTGAAAGATTCCAAAACTCCTCATCGAGGCCGCTAATGCGTTTATCTTCAATTTCTGTCAAAAGCTTGGGAACATCCCAGTATTCTTTTAGGTCTGGGTGCCCATTCAATCTCTCAACTATATTTCGTTGTTCCTCAACCACATTAAGCGTGCTTGTCGCGCCAATACGCCGGAGCGCATTCAATGCAGTTGCGCAATGAGCTTCTCCCCAATTACAGAAAAACTGAATGAACCCGCCATTCCAGACATCTGCCTCAAGCCGCCATAGAGCAACCACTTCAGCCTCATCCCGGGTTAAGCGATCCATATCGTAATTCTCGGCCTTGGCGCGCTCCAGACAAAGGGAGCATATGGCCTCCCACTTATCGTCAATCGACTGATGGTTCATGATTTCCTGACTTGGGCATACGCTACTTCTGCCAGATAACCTCAAGATCGCCGTCAACAAAACCAACGCCGATGGCTTTCTTTGATCGCAAAATTTTAGCGGCTTCCACGTCTGATTGAATCAAGTTTAGCAGAAGGCTTGTTACCTTCTTAAGGCAGATTACCCACTCCGCGCCGGAGTATTCTAAGGGGATGCCGATCCATCGTTGCGATGGCTCCCAAACTTCATCGGCAGCCCAATCCGGATCATCCTCGTCGAATGAACCTGCGCCGATCAGCTCAATCCCGAATTTAACATTGTCGATATCCGCAGGCTCGAACAAGTTAAAGGAAAACGCCTTAACTTTTGCCGGCACTTTCTCTTCGAGCACTTGCGCTAACCAAGTATTGAAATCTGACTCAAACGACATAGCATCTCTATCCCGGTTACTTGATACGCGGTTTCATTCTACTCCGATTTTTACCGTCTGCTGTAGCAATTGAGTTGCCTTGGATAGAACCGGCCCCGCCATAGCATCTTGTTGCATGGCGGCGAATGCCCCTTCGCCGAAATACAGACCATCAGAAACAAGAAAAGTGATCCGGACGTTTCCCGCTTTTGGCGGTGGAAGTCGATTTTTGTCCCACGGGCCGATCTCGTTGATGACCGGCTGAGCGACGGCAATCAATTCTTTCGCCAGACCTTCGACCGGATTTCCTCGGCCTTCAAAGATCACCACCTTTCCGGATTGGTTCAGATAGCGCACGTCGCCCTCCGAAAAGGCCGCCAATACATCGAGGCCTTGCTCAAGCGGAACTTCCACGATGACCCCGAGCAAACGCTTGGACGGTACGGTTTCGCCCAGTGTGCGTAACCGGTTGAAGGCGAGAGCGCGAACTCTGCCCTCGTTAGCTTCATCATCAGCCACTTTGCGAAGAGCTCCTTTATCCGGTTGCTCTGCGAACAGCGCGCTCCAGAGGCCAACCTCTTTTCCGGTGATGTGGGTCTTAAAGAGATGGATGTCGTCGCAAAAGAGAAGGTTGTAGAGAAAATTGATGCGCTCTTCGGGATACGGTTTGTAGAACTCCGTAACGATCGCTGAGCTGTTCGTCGCCGGCGTTGCGCCCATTGCAGTCAAAAGTTTTCTCAACATGTGCAGTTCCTAACGCAAAAAATAAGCGGCGGCGAAATCATCCGGGTTGGGCGCGATGCCGGGCATTCTATTGCCAATCTTCGGCCTGCTCAACATCAATGAAGCCCAAGGCGACGACCTTCCTGACAAATTTTTCGTAGATCACTTCAGGGATGCCCTCAATTTCAAAAATCATCACGTGATACCACGGGTTTTGATGCGTGTGATCTTCGTCGAAACGATAGTTGTATTGATCGGAATGGTCAGACACTGCTCGCAGGGCGGCAATGAGGAGATCGCCGAGATCATCGCTGTCGTAAGCGTTCTCGAAGAGGCGATACGGGATGCGAAGGGCGCGCCAGGGGCGTTCCATTCCCAGCCGCACCGAATACGCGCGTTTTTTAATGTTTCTTCCACTCATATCGGATCACGCATCATATCGAATGTTTGAATGATCCGGCGCGCGTCAGCGCGCCCGAGATGAACACAATGTCAGGTACTTCAAACATGGGAGGGGCGGGGAGCAAGCAAAAATTTTTTGACGATAGGTTCCATATAAACGGATGCCAACCCACCTGAAATTTTCAATTCTTCCACTCGCTCTACACCGCATTCGTACCACAGTACGATTGTGCTGCCATCTGTACGTGACTCCCAAATTGAACTCTCATGGGTAAAGTTCATGTAAAGCCACTGCTCATGTGTAAGCCCCTCCCAGATAGCCTCTGATAGCTCCTGATGTTTGTCGAACGCTCGCCATCCGCACTCCGGCTCATATGCGATACCCCATTCGTTCATGCGCTTTTTCCTAACTGAGCGCCCAAGATAACCGGCGCGCGTCAGCACATCCGGCGAACACAAAGCCAGGCGCAAGGCTAACTTTGCTACCTGATTTTCTTGCGCGGGTCATCGAATGTTCCTATGAAGATCATATCGTTATACCGGCAATTGGCGTCAGTCTCAGTAAAGGTCGCGTTGCCATAATAGCAGCCCACATTACCTTCATGGATGCCCATTTCGTGACACTTTTCGATGATCGCGTTTTCTGTCTTTCGGCTGCTACAGCCGACTTCCTCGCAGAGCTTCTCGATGGGCACGATCTCATTGTTCGCTGTGCCGAAGGTGAAGAAAAAATCCGTATCTATGAATGCGCAGCCAAAGTCCCGATGAATGCCGCAGTTGGAATTTGAGTCTTCAAGCCCCTCAAAGTAGGCGTTGAACTCATCGCGGCTCTTGTGGGTTGTTCCTACCCAAACCGAGATCTTTTCCGGTGTTCTGTCATCGATTTTACGCATACGCTCGACAGGTTACGTGAACGGCCTAACGCCTGAATTAACCGGTAACGAAACTGTCCGGGTTGAATGTAATGTTAGATTCCATACTAAACGATGTACGGCATTGAACCAGAGACATAAATTTGGAGTGACTCATATTGATCGGAGTTATCCAAGATGTGAAGTTCTAAGCCGTTGTTCAATGCGATACAAAGGCGGCGCTCATTGTCTATAATGCAAACCGAAGTAACAGCAGCACAGAGAGCTTTATAAAACTCGGCGCTTGGCCACTCTCCGCTCTGCCATGTAGCGATTATGGGGCTATTACGCCATAACTCTACTTGGGATTGTACCGCAAAGCTGACTTCTCCAAATGAAAATTGCAGGTCATATGGGCCGATACGAAACTGAGTGGTCTCCTGCCCTATGGCGGCGGATAAATCTAAATTTTTGGGAAATCCGTGCATAGCCTAGCGTCCCAATGAACCGACAGTGACGTCGTCCAGGTTGAATGCAATGCCAGGCCTGAGAAATGCAACGTCTTTTAGCGGAGGGCGAAATCGTAACACAGCGCCGCTTGTAGAAAGAACGAGAACCCTGCTGCCCTTGATTTCAATTTGATCGAAAGGGTTTGTCTCGCTTGAAGCAAAAGACCAAATGGGCTCGCCACTCGCCAGCGACTCCAATACGATAATACCAACGGAGCCATGCGCAAATGCTTCGCCACACTTCACCACGTACTCGCCTCCGTATAGATTGCGCGTAGCCAACACACCAACACTTACCCACTCACAATCATCACTCGCCGCAAGGCTTACTAATCGGTTGTGCTCGAAGCTGAATATCTTGCCGGATGAGCATGCGAGGCTGTTCAGCCCATTGAATAATGGCGCCTCTTCATTTTTCCAGTGAGCAGCGAGCATTGGTTGGTTCCTGATGTAGATAGCCTGACGCCCGAATTAACCGGCAGTGGCGCCGCCCGTCTTAAGTGCAATATCAGCCGCGGCGCTGGTTGAATACGCGATGATTTTCCGATTCATATTTCCTCCACCGGCAGCGTAAAGACGCCCGCTTCGCCCTTGTCGAAAGCTGTTTTCCAGATTGAGTACCCTTCGAGATCGTCCTCGCTGACAGACATATTTCCAATAATGCGAGGCTTACACTCAAGGACTTGTTTTTCACAAATCGGGAAGTGGCCTTGCAATGGCAAGCCCTTCAGTTCTTCCACATCATCTATGTACTCCTTGAGCACCTCTTCATCTGTGTATGCATCGAATTTTTTGAGCGAAAAAATCTTTTCTCCATCCGGCGCTTTATCCATTTTGAGAACCCAGAAAAACCCCCAGGCTCCGTTGCTTTGTTGAAAAGTACAAATGTCGCCTTCGGCGAGAGCATTGGTGCTTACCATACAACCTCCATAGATTTTGCCTGACGACAAATAGGCGAACTGCCTCTAACTGATCAGTGTCACCTAACTTGTAAATGTCGTCAAGATTTGCCGAAGCCGATGACGGTGCCTTTACGAACTCCCGCCACGCGGCACATCCGCCGAAGCCGCTCACCGTTCGGGGAATGGGGCGGGTGAGCCGGATTGCCTTGCTTTACTCGCCGATTTTTCTTTGCGTTCTTTGCAGTTAAATAAAGTTTTTTGATTTCTGGACTTGCTGATCCCTGCTACACCCACTGCTGATCCGGGCGTTTCGTCGGAGCTTTGACTCGAACGACTTTATGGCGGCTGTTTTGTCCATGCTTCAGCGTCACGGCGTGCAGCCCCACGCCAAAAGCGTCAGCAAGAAAGCGCCGCAATGCCTGATTGGCCTTGCCGTCCACCGGCGGCGCTGCCAGCCGTATTTTCAACGCGCCGTCGTGGACGCCTTGAATTTCCGTCTTCTTCGCACCCGGCTGAACATGCAAGGTCAGCACCAAATCGTCGCCATCTTCGCGTCGCCAGGGAACCGTCTGCTCATTCATCCGCTTTAGCGCCGCCCTTATCCGGCGCTGGCTTCCGGATGATCATCATTCCCCAATTCGTCGCCTAATTCCGCCGCTCGTTGCCAGGCGGCATGTACGGCTTCCTGAATGGCTTTATCCACCCCGGCGTGGTCGAAGACCTGTATGGCCCTCTCGGTGGTTCCCCCTTTCGATGTGACCCGAGCACGCAGCTCGGCAAATGGCGTGTTACCACGCTGCGCCAACGCCAAGCCGCCGGACAGGATGTTCAGCGCAATGGCGCGGGCGCTCCCCTCTCTAAGTCCCAGCGAATGCGCCGCCGCCTCCAGATTTTCCAGAAAATAGAATACATACGCCGGACCGCTGCCGGACAACGCCGTCACCACGTCGAGCATCTCCTCATGATTCAACCAAAACACGTTGCCGACGCTTTCCAGCAATTCGTGGACATGGTTACGCGCTGCTTCGTTGGCTTCGGGCGCAGCATAGACACCAGTGTAACCGGCGCCGACCTGTGCCGGCGTATTCGGCATCGCCCGAATCACCGCCGGATAGCCGCCCAGCCAGCGCGAAATATCTTTGACACGAACACCCGCCGCGACCGACAGTACCGCCGGAATGGCCGGCGTGAACGGCGCCAATTGCCGGGCGGCCATTTGCAACAACTGCGGTTTGACCGCCAGCACGACCACATCAACCTCTTCAAAAAGGGTGTCTTCGAGGCGTGAATAGCTCTGCACTTGCGGAAAAACGGTTGTCAGCCGTATCTGTTGGGCATCATTGGGATCGACGACTCTGATATCGGCAGCGCCCTTGCCGCTACCCACCACCCCGCCGATCAATGCGGTGGCCATAGCGCCGCCGCCGATAAAAACGTATTTCATGACCATCCTTTCCAATTGAGTTCCGAGGCCTGTCCTCCCTCATCAAGCCAAGTTGTTTACCCTGTCGGTCGCGGGCCGAACAGGGCGCTGCCGATACGCAATTCCGTCGAGCCCTCGGCGACGGCGGCATCGAGATCGGCGCTCATGCCCATTGACAGCACTTCGGCGGGCAAACCCGCCGCCCGCGCTTGCGCCTGACATTGGCGCAGCAACGCAAATTGCCGACGTTGTTCCGTCACATCGTCGGTCTCCGCCGCAATTCCCATGAAACCACACCATCGAAGGCGCGGCAAGCGGGCAATCTGGTCGGCAAGAACAACCGCCATTGCCGCCATGACACCGCTTTTCTGTAGCTCGGCACTGATATTAACCTGTATCAGAACTTCCAGCGGCGGGCGGTCAGCGGAACGCGCCGCCGACAAGCGTTCCGCCAGCGCCAGAGAATCGACCGTTTCCACGCGATCGAAGATCCGGGCGGCCAGCGCCGCTTTGTTGCGCTGCAACGGGCCGATCAGCGTCCATGAGAGGTCAGGCAGATCGGCCAGCGCTTGTTGCTTGTCGCGGGCTTCCTGGACATAGTTTTCGCCAAACCGGCGCTGCCCCAGCGCATACAATGGGCGCACCACCTCCGGCGGAAACCGCTTCGAGACCGCCAGAAGCGAGATTTCACCGACTTTTCTTCCACATCGGGCAACTGATTCGTCAATTCGCCGCCAAACCGCTTGCCATGCTTTTTGATACTGCTCCATAATCGAGTCCTTGAGAGCTATGCCGCTTTACAGAAAAGTTAACGTCATGGCACGCTTATGGGAAAGGGTTAAAAATGGATATTACCGAACTTCTGGCCTTTGCCGTCAAAAATAACGCTTCCGACCTGCACCTGTCGTCAAGCCTGCCGCCGATGATCCGGGTTCACGGCGACATTCGGCGGGTCAACGTGCCACCGCTGGCGCATGAAGAAGTCTATGCGATGGTCTATGACATCATGAGCGACGCCGTCCGCAAGGAATACGAAGAGCGGCTCGAATGCGACTTCTCGTTTGAGATCCCCAATCTGGCGCGTTTCCGGGTCAATGCCTATACCCAGTTGCACGGCGCCAGTGTGGCGTTCCGGCCGATCCCTACAAAAGTGCAGACCATCGAGCAGCTATTCGCGCCCAAAGTGCTCCACGAAATCATCAAGCGCCCACGCGGCCTGGTTCTGGTGACCGGGCCGACCGGCTGCGGAAAATCGACGACGCTGGCGGCAATGATCAACCAGATCAATGAACAGGAAAACGGCCACATCCTGACCATTGAGGACCCGATCGAATTCGTTCACGAATCGAAGAAATGCCTGATCAACCAGCGCGAAGTCAATCACCACACCCATTCGTTCGAAGCCGCATTGCGCAGCGCCGTACGCGAGGACCCCGACTACATTCTGGTCGGTGAAATGCGTGACCTCGAAACCATCCGGCTGGCGCTGACCGCGGCGGAAACCGGTCACCTGGTCTTTGCGACGCTGCACACCAGTTCAGCGCCCAAGACGATCGACCGGATCATCGACGTGTTCCCGGCGTCCGAAAAAGAGATGGTGCGGGCGATGCTTTCCGAATCGCTGGTGGCAGTCATCGCCCAGCAGTTGCTGAAAACCAAAGACGGGCTGGGGCGTATCGCCTCGTTTGAAGTGCTGGTCGGCACCCCGGCGATCCGCAACCTGATCCGCGAAAACAAAATCGCGCAGATGTACTCGTCGATCCAGACCGGCCAGGCGCTCGGTATGCAGACAATGGATCAGGCGCTGCTTGAGCTGGTCCGGCGCAACAAGATTACCGTGCAAGCGGCTACCTATATCGCCGTCAACAAAGAATTGTTCAACGCATAGTTAACGCAACAAGATAAAACCGCATTCACCTTTTTACGACAACTATGGAAAATAAACGCGCTGTTCAATTCGTTCACGACCTGTTGGAATTGCTGGTACAGCAAAAAGGGTCTGATCTTTTTATCACGGTCGGCTTTCCGCCGGCGATCAAAGTCAACGGCAAAATCTCGCCGGTCTCGAAATCGCCACTGGAGCCGCAACATACCGCCGAGCTTGTTCGCTGCATCATGAACGAACGGCAGAAAGAAGCATTCGATCAGACCAAGGAATGCAATTACGCGCTGAGCCTGCAAGGCATCGGACGCTTCCGCGTCAGCGTTTTTCTGCAACAGGGCTGGCCGGGAATGGTATTGCGTTCAATCAATACCAAGATTCCCACCTACGAAGACCTGGGAATGCCGGTTGTACTGAAAGATGTCATTCTCGCCAAGCGCGGCATTGTGATTTTCATCGGCGCCACCGGCGCCGGCAAATCGACAACGATGGCGTCACTGCTCGCTCATCGCAACAAGCACAGCTACGGCCACATCATCACCATCGAAGATCCGATCGAGTTCATCCACGAACACGGTAACTGCATTTTCACGCAGCGCGAAATCGGCGTCGATACCGATTCCTGGGACATCGCGCTGCAAAATTCGCTGCGGCAGGCGCCCGACGTGATCATGATCGGCGAGATTCGCTCGCGCGAAAACATGGATTTCGCCATCGCTTTCGCCGAAACCGGCCATTTGTGTCTGGCCACACTGCACGCCAACAGCACCAATCAGGCGCTCGACCGGATCATCAACTTCTTCCCGGAAGAACGACGCGCGCAAGTACTGATGGATTTATCGCTCAACATTCGCGCTTTCGTCGCGCAGCGCCTCATCCTGCGCGCCGATGGCCGCGGCCGCGTTCCGGCCGCCGAAGTCATGCTCAACACGCCGCTGACTTCTGATCTCATTTTCAAGGGCGACATCCCCGGCATCAAGGACATCATGAAGCGTTCGCGCGAACAGGGAATGCAGACCTTCGACCAATCGTTGTTCGATCTGTACGAGCGTGGCCTGATCACTTATGAAGACGCGCTGCGCAACGCTGACTCGATCAACGACCTGCGGCTCGACATCAAACTGCGCGGCAAAGAAGCGCGCAGCCGCGACGCCTTCACCGGGACCGAACATCTGAGCGTCGTCGATAGCGTTGCGCCCGAAATCGACCCCGAATTTGCTGCGCTGGCTCGTTGACATGCCCGACGATGCTTTGATCCGACCGGTTGAAATTACCCTGCACAGCGCCTCCCGACAATTGGAATTGCGTTACGCCGATGGCCGGGAAGTTCGTTTTTCGCATGAATTTTTACGGGTGTTTTCGCCATCAGCAGAAGTGCGCGGCCACGGTCCCGGACAGGAAACCTTACAGACCGGAAAAAAAGACATTCAACTTATCCGTATCGAACCGGTCGGTCTTTACGCGCTGCGTTTGGTGTTTTCCGACGGCCATGACTCCGGTTTATATTCATGGGCCTATCTGGCCGAGCTGGGCGCACGTCAGGAGGCCTTATGGCAAGATTACCTGACGCGCCTGCAAGCAGCCGGCGGCAGCCGCGAAGTTTCGCCGCCTGACCCAGTCTGATCGCTTTAAAAACACCGCAATGAAAAAAACCGCCGACTTCGGCTTCGAAACCGTCGCTGCCGACGATAAAAAAAAACGCGTCGCCGACGTCTTTGATTCCGTCGCTTCAAAATACAACCTGATGAACGATCTGTTGTCGGTTGGATTGCATCGCCATTGGAAAAACGCTACCGTAGCGCTGGCGCACTTGCCTGCGCATCTTCCCGAACCCCCCGTTATCCTCGATCTGGCGGGCGGCACCGGCGACCTGACCCGCCGGTTTCTGAAAAAATATCCGCAAGCGACCGCCATTCTGTCCGACATCAACAGCGCGATGCTGCAAGAAGGCCGCAAAATCCTGCTGAACCGCGGCCTTGTGGCGCCGGTCGTCCAGTGCAACGCTGAAGCGCTGCCGTTCCCTGATAAGAGCGTTCACGTTGTGTCGATCGGCTTCGGACTGCGCAACGTCACCAACAAAGAAAAAGCGTTGAGCGAAATGTGCCGGGTGCTGAAACCGGGCGGCATGGCGCTGGTGCTGGAATTCTCCCGCGTGCAAAAATCGCTGGCGCCGTTTTACGATTGCTACAGCTTCAAAATTCTTCCGAAACTCGGCCGCCTCATCGCCAACGATGAAGCCAGCTATCGCTACCTTGCCGAATCCATCCGAATGCACCCTGACCAAGAAACGCTGAGATCCATGATGTTGAATGCCGGCTTCGACCGCGCCGATTATCACAACCTGACCGCCGGCGTCGCCGCCGTTCATATCGGCCAGGTTCGTTGAGAATTTTCTTCATTCAATAGCAAACACGTCGTCACCATCGGGCGATTGGGCATGGGTAAGCTGACCATTGCTGTTGTAGGTGTTCGTCCAGGTGCGCAGCGCGCCGGCGGGGTTGCGCTGAAGTCGAGGTTGCCATTGACAGAAAGTATTACTATCTGGTAAGATATGACGCATAACGTAATACTCGGAGCTTCGCCGT
>Ga0209628_10000749_pt1 | contig 20230 bp, 22 predicted proteins | sample TergutCu122P4_FD_187285 | JGI IMG/M metagenome (GOLD analysis project Ga0209628, IMG submission 187285) | Cubitermes ugandensis P4 segment gut microbial communities from Kakamega Forest, Kenya - Cu122 P4 (SPAdes) (version 2) | ecosystem: Host-associated > Arthropoda: Insects > Digestive system...
GGAACTGATGTATCCATAAGCATTAACCCCACATCACTCTCCCCGCCTCAAAATTTGTTAGTAATTAATAATGAAACTATAAATTCTCTTGAAGATGAAAAAAAAACGGAGGTTCCTATTAATAAAAGACCGTCGTTTACTCTCTTCCCTAACCCCAACCCCGGCACTTTTCAAATAGAAACCAACTTCCCATTAGATGAAATTACCAACCTCAAGATTACGAACTCGTTGGGGGCTACAGTTTATGAAACCCAAAACCTGTTTTTAAACACCATTCAATTACCCACATCGGTTTCGGGGTTGCATTTTGTAGTGGCTATGCTAAAAACCGGCACGGTGCTTACGCAGAAGATGATGGTGCAGCGGTAGAAGACCGTAAGAGCGTAAGACCATAAGAGCGTAAGACCATAAGAGCGTAAGACCATAAGAGCGTAAGACCATAAGAGCGTAAGACCATAAGACCATAAGACCATAAGACCATAAGAGCGTAAGAGCGTAAGAGCGTACTCCATCCATCATTTAGGTAACTTTAACGATGGGTCGCCCAGTAAGTTATAAGATTTTATATAGATCTCTTTCTTTTTTTTACTGATTCCGGCAGCTTTTGCAAAACGCTTCATCCCCAAATTTATCATCTCCGATAAACTTTGTGATTCTTTCAATGCTGCGCCCAGTATTTTTTTTTCAATAATTGGGTCTGCATGGGTGCGGGAAATAACGGATGAACCGAAATAGGCGACTGATCCCTTTTCCTTTTCTCTTATAAAATGCTCTCCTATACACTTTTGTGCAAAGTTTCCGGTTTTGCAGGCAAAAGCAAATACAACAGGAAAAATAGTGTTGGTGACAGATGAAATATCTTTTTGCACGAAATCAAAAGAATTTCCTGCTAAGGAGGTTGACGAACCATGTCCGGCATAAATAAAAAACAACGGATTATCACTGAGAGCATTAATAACTTCTTCTTTATTAGGTTGTTCTAATCTTTTACAATCAAAACCCAACGGAATAAAACTGTTTGTAATTACGTATTTATGTCCGGCTTTAAAAGTATTTTTCATGTAAAGCCTGTTCCATGCGCCTTTTTTTTCATCACCTGCAATAAAAACTGCTTTTTTAGCAAAATTTTGCATATTTTTTTCCATAAATATCGTTTTATCGATGATATTTTGGAGTTGTTTTTCATTAGCTACAGAAAAACGTCCCAGAAATAGATCGGCAAAAAGGTCATTTCCTTCTAAAAGAGCATACCCCAAATCCGAAATCGGATTTTTTTCCACTTTTCCCGACGCATCTCCTTCATAAGCAGGAATTTTATCCGTATCGCCCACCAAAAGTACAAAAACAGGTCGCGTAGAAATAATATCATATTGTTTTTGAATATAATCTTTGATTGAGGTTACCGTATTTCCTGTAGTATTTGTGGTAACCACTTGTACATCAAACCCGATTTCGCGTTTATAATTTGCGAAATAAGTCAGAACACTATCCCATTCCGGCGGGGTAATCATCAAATAACGCCCTTTATTTTGCGGTTCGTTTTGACCATTAGCGGAAAAAAAGATAAATAAAGCGCAACAGAGCAAAAAAACACGAACAAAATGAAGTGCTTTACGATTTGTCATTTATTTAAAGTTCTAATTTTACATTTTAATTTGATTAGTTTTCTTGTTTGTAATGGCAAAAACTATCATTAACGCAGTTGCAATTAATGCCGTTGTCGAACCGAAATAAAACGGTGCATTGGAACTTACATTGTCGTACAGCAATCCTGCAATCAAACTTGCAGGTAAGAGTGTAATTCCGAGAACAGCATGATAAATGCCGTAACCTGTTCCCCGCAAATCCTTACTTACAATATCCGAAATCATCGCTTTCTGACTACCGTCAACTAATGCGCTGTATAGTCCGTACATTGCAAACAAGCCAATGAAAACAGAAATAGTGTTGAATTTTCCGAACATAAAAAAGGTAATGGCAAAAATCAAAAATCCGGGAATAATCAATCGTTCACGCCCAATTTTGTCAGATAGTTTGCCAATGGGTATGGCAAACCATACCGACACCATATTGAAAATCATATAAATGAACGGAATATAAACCTTATTGATACCTGTTTCCGTAGTTTTTACCAACAGCAGGGCGTCGGAAAAATTACCAAGCGTAAATACGAAAATAATTGCCAGAAAAAAGAAATATCGTTTCGGTAAATTCTTGATAGAAAGTTTAGTTGCATCGCTTTTTTGGTCGATTTTGGCTTCCTTAATAAAAACGGCAATGGTGATAACGCCCAATATGGCAGGGATTGTGGCAATCAAAAATATAATTTTATAACTCATTATCGTATCGCCACTCGGTAAAAAATAGAGTAACAAAAAGGCAGCCAAAGGTCCTAAAATTGCCCCGCTGTTGTCCATTGCCTTATGAAACCCAAAATTTTTGCCTGCGTCTTTTTTCGTAACCGAGCCACTAATAAGGCTATCGCGCGGCGCTGCCCGAACTCCCTTTCCAATACGTTCGAAAAAACGATAAAACAAAACTTCTACGGGTTTACCGACAAATGAGTACAGAGGAGTAATCAGGGCAGTAACGCCGTAGCCGATTAACATAAAGGGTTTGTTTTTTCCAATTTTGTCGCTCCAATAACCCGACAATGCTTTCACAAGTGAAGCGGTACTTTCGGCAATCCCCTCAATTAACGAAATAAGTGTTTTTGACGCACCTATGGACATCAAAAACAATGGCATAACACTGTAACCCATTTTGGTTGAAGTGTCGGTAAAAAAACTTGTCAATCCTGTAAAAAAAACGTTTCGTTCTAAACCAAAAATTTTTGATTTCTTTTCTTTCATCTACTTCAAAATCTTCAAAAACTCCACTGTCAAATCCCACACTTGTTGCACGGTATCAATTTTCAGTTTTTCGTCGGGCGAGTGCACGCCGCGAAGGGTAGGTCCGTAAGAAACCATATCCAAACCCGGATATTTTTCGGAGAACAAACCACATTCCAAACCGGCGTGAATTGCCTTAACTTCCGGTTCTTTTTTAAACAGATTACGGTAGGCTTGCGATAACATTTTCACTACTTCTGAGTTAGGATTTGGCGCCCAGCCCGGATATCCGTCTCCACTTTTCACTTCATCGGCGCCAATAGTGTAGAACGAAGCGGAAACCATATCCACTGCGTCCTGTTTTTTCGATTCTAACGAGCTACGCTGACTGGTAGCGATGATAATTTTTTCATCTTTAAACTTAACCGAAGCCAGGTTGGTTGAAGTTTCCACAAAGTTCGGAATATCTTGCGACATTGCCAAAACACCGTGAGGACATACATAGAGCGCGTTCATCAAATCCACCTGCAACAGTTCGTTCAAAATCTTCTTCGGCATTTTTGTTTCTTCAAAAGATACGGTAACGCCCGGGTCGGTGATATAAAACTCATTTTTGTAAATTTTATCCATTTCTATGAGATATTTTTCGAATGCTTTTTTCTTCTCTTTTGGGATAATGATGTGAGCAGAGCCTTCTCTGGCAATGGCATTTCGCAAATTTCCGGCATTTATGTCGGCAATGAAAAGGTCATGGTTTTGATAAGCGTTCCACAATATTCTGTTTAAAAGTTTTACGGCATTTCCGAGTCCCTTGTTAATATCGTCTCCGGAGTGCCCTCCTTTTAATCCTTTGACATACACGTTGTAAGCCATAAAACCTTCGGGCATTTTTTCTTCCCATTCAATATCAAGAATAGCCTGAGTATCTTTTCCGCCGGCGCAACCGATAAAAAATTCGCCCTCATCTTCCGAATCCAAATTGAGCAACATTTTTCCTTTCATAAAACCGGGTTCCAAATTGAAAGCGCCGGTTAGTCCGGTTTCTTCATCCACAGTAAACAGGCACTCAATGGGCCCGTGCTCTATATCTTTGGCTTCCAGTAAAGCTAACTGAATGGCAACGCCGATGCCGTCGTCGGCACCCAGCGTGGTTCCTTTCGCTTTGAGCCACGCGCCGTCAATGTAGGGTTGGATGGCATCTTTGTCGAAATCAAATTGGGTATCGTTATTTTTTTCGCACACCATATCCACGTGGCTTTGAAAAATAACGGGGGTAACTAGTTCTTTCCCTTTTGTTGCAGGTTTGGAAATCAAGACATTGCCAATTTTATCGCGTTTGGTCTCTAAGCCTAAGGTTTTGCCGGTTTCCAGCAACCAGGCTACAATTTTTTCTTCTTTTTTTGAGGGATGAGGAATTTTACAAATTTCATCGAAATAGTAAAAAACACGTTTGGGATTGAGATTTAAAATGTCGTTCATAATATTTAATTTTAATTTATTCATTTTTTTCGTCTAATTCGGTAAATTTCTTATAGTAAATGCTGTATAATCCAATAAATAAGATAGTTCCACATAATCCTAATAGATTAGGTTTGAACGGCCCTCCCATTACGAACTGTCCGATACAAATTTGTGCTAATTGAGAAACGGCATAGATATGAAAACCTATTTTTTTCATTTTTAACATATAAACTGCGCCCAAAATGGCGGTTGCGCAGAAAAAAGCTAAGAAATAGTATTGCCAAACGGGTACTTCCAACATCTGTTCATATATCTCAATGAAATTGGTAAATATAGAAGAACTGTTTTTTAAAACATCCAAAATGATGGGGAGAACCAGAGGTGTAATTAAGTTGGAGAGGAGTGCAGAGCCGGAGCCAATAAAAGTTAAAACGCATAAAAACGTAAGAAATCCGGGGCGTTTTTTTTCTTCAAACGGGTCGGGGTAAGAGGTTTCGTTAAAATTTTCCATAAGTTTATTATTTGGAAAATGAAAACGATATAAAAGGGGTATTTATTATAATTTCTTAACCTTAAAACGTTATATCCTGCGGCGTGATTATTCCAAACATTTGTAAAATTACAATGACAATTAAAACCAACACGATATAGCGGATAAACGGGGCGCCTTTTTTTATTGCCAAACGCGCAGCCAGCCAAGCACCTATAATATTTCCAATGGCATGAACAAGCCCGTATGTCCAACATATATTTCCTTGTAAAGCAAAAACAAAAACGGAAAACGGCACGTAGCACAACACTAACACGTTTTTCAACACGTTGGCTTTGAGCAGGTCGTATCCATTCATCAAAACTAAAGCAGCTAAAAACAGATACCCGATTCCTACATGAACGAAACCGCCGTAAATTCCAATCAAGAAATATATAAAATATTGTAAAACAGATATTTTTCGTTTTACTAAATCTATTTTTTCATGAATAAACCGGTCGGGGTTGAAGAGCATTGTTATTCCAAATAAAATAACTACTCCGGCGAAAATATAGAGAAACAATTGGTTAGAAATTACTCCGGCAATAGCGGCGCCGGTAAGGCTTCCCGCAATGACAGGAATAGCAAAGCAGAAAATCCTCTGCCAATCAATCAGTTTGTTTTTTTGAAAGTAAGCAACAGCAGTGGCGTTTTGAAAAATAATGGCAATTCGGTTTGTGCCGTTGGCAACCAAAGGGGGTAATCCGAAAAACATAAATACAGATAGGGAGATAACCGTACCGCCGCCGGCAAGCGTATTAATAAAACCGACCAAAATGCCCGAACAGATAAGGATGATGATGGAAATCCACGTTAGTTCCATCTATTTTTTTGTTATAATTTCTAAACTATTTGGCTTTCAACCAATTGTTTGTCGATGAAAATTCTGCCGCACGCTTCACAAACAATAATTTTCTTGTGCAAACGGATATCCAATTGACGTTGGGGAGGAATTGTGCTGAAACAACCTCCGCAGGCATCACGTTCAATCAACACGATTGCCAACCCGTTTCGGGCATTGTTGCGAATGCGTTCAAAAGCGTTCAACAAACGGTGGTCCACATTTTTTTTAAGTTGTTCTGCTTTTTCTATCAATTCTTGTTCCTCTTTTTCGGTTTCAGCAACGATATCAGTAAGTTCGCTTTTCTTTTGCGTAAGAATATCATCCATCTCTTTTCTTTTTTCCTCAAACTCGGCGATACTTTCTGCTTTAATAATCACCTCAGTGCTGAATTTTGCTTTATGTTTTTCCGCAACTTGAATTTCTAATCTCTGATAATCAATTTCTTTCGAGAGTGATTCATATTCACGGTTGTTGCGCACGTTGTTTTGCTGGTCTTCATAACGTTTAATCAGTGTTAAGGCTTCTTTCATTTTAACATCTTGAGCAACAATTTTTTGGTTTAGTTCATCCAGTTCTTCCTTATGTTTTTCAATACGGGTTTGCATTCCTTCCAGGGCGTCGTCCAAATCGCGCACTTCGTCGGGAAGTTCACCTCTTACCACGCGAATTTTATCAATTTGCGAACAAATTTGTTGTAAATTGTACAATGAAAGCAATTTTTTTGCAATCGTAATCTCCTCAACGCCTTCTTGCGGGATGGCTTCCGGAAGGTTCATAATATTTTCGTTGTATTCAACAACCGATTGTGTTTCTGCTACTTTTTTCTTAGCCATAATGATTATCTTTAAGTCTTATATAACAATTTATGCTCTATTCATTACCGGAAATTCTACCTCGGTAAAATGGGTGGCAAAAGTATTAAAATTTTCTTTTAAAAGAGAAACAATATATACAGGTTAAAAAAATAATTTTATTAATTTAAGAAGATAATCCCCGTTAATAAATCCTTTTTTCTTGTTCTTAACATTTTTTCTATCTTTGCCACGCTAAAAAAATGGCAATAAAAATCATATAAAACAAAATATCAGTATATTATGACAATGCAAGAAAAAATTAATGAACTTTTGAAACTGCGCGAAACCGCACGTTTAGGGGGTGGCGAAAAAAGGATTGCTAAACAACACTCTCAAGGTAAATTCACTGCCCGTGAGCGCATTCTTATGTTTTTGGATGAAGGCAGCTTTGAAGAATTTGATATGTTTGTTACACACCGATGTACAAATTTTGGATTGGAAAAAGAAAAATATCTATCCGATGGGGTAGTAACCGGCTACGGTACGGTTGAAGGACGCTTGGTTTTTGTTTATTCGCAAGACTTCACCACTTTTGGCGGTTCACTTTCGGAAACCGTTTCTAACAAAATTTGCAAAGTGTTAGACCAGGCTATGAAAATGGGTGCACCGGTGGTAGGTTTTAATGATTCGGGCGGAGCGCGTATTCAGGAAGGGGTGAATAGTTTAGCCGGCTATTCCGAAATTTTTCAACGCAATATTTTGGCTTCGGGCGTGATCCCGCAAATCTCTGCCATATTCGGTCCTTGTGCGGGCGGCGCAGTGTATTCGCCGGCACTCACCGATTTTATCATGATGGCGAAAAATACCAGTTATATGTTCGTAACCGGTCCAAAAGTAGTAAAAACTGTTACGAATGAAGATGTTACCGTTGAAGATTTGGGCGGCGCAACCATGCATTCCACAAAATCCGGAGTAGCCCATTTTGCTGTTGATAATGAAGAGATTGGCATTGCACAAATTCGCAAACTATTGAGTTTCATTCCTTCAAATAATATGGAAGAACCTCCGTATAAATCCTCAGAAGATCCCATTAATCGTTTGGAAGATGCTTTAAATCAAATTATTCCGGATAATCCGAACAAACCTTATGATGTAAAAGATGTGATTTTAAGTATTGTGGACGATGCCGATTTCTTGGAAGTTCATGAGAATTATGCAAAAAACATCGTAGTAGGATTTGCCCGCTTCAACGGAATGTCGGTGGGAATAGTTGCCAACCAGCCTAAATATTTAGCCGGTGTTTTAGATATCAACTCTTCCCGTAAGGGCGCACGGTTTATTCGCTTTTGCGATGCTTTTAATATTCCGCTAGTTACGTTGGTGGATGTGCCCGGTTTTTTGCCCGGAACCCAACAAGAATACGGCGCGCTGATTCTGCATGGCGCAAAATTAATGTATGCGTACGGCGAAGCCACAGTTCCAAAAGTAACAGTGATTCTCAGAAAAAACTATGGTGGTGCATATTGTGTAATGAGTTCCAAACACTTACGCGGCGACATTAACTACGCTTGGCCCACCGCAGAAATTGCCGTGATGGGCGAAAAAGGTGCGGTGGAAATTCTGATGGGAAAAGAGATTGCGGCCATTGAAGACAAAGAAAAACAAGCAGAATATATTGCAGAAAAAGAAACCGAATACCGAGACGCCTTTGCAAATCCATACGTTGCAGCACGTTACGGATATATTGACGATGTGATTGAGCCGCGCAATACCCGCTTCCGCGTCATTCGCGCTTTACAATCTTTACGAAATAAACGCCTCGAAAATCCGGCGAAAAAACACGATAATTTACCATTATAAATTCAAAGTTCAAAAATTCAAAGTTCAAAGATTTTGAACCTTGAACCTTGAACCTTAAACCTTGAGCCTTAATTACAATGAAAAAAGAAACAAACAATAGAAAAGAAGAGATAGCAGCCATTGGATTGGCACTTCATCTTTATTTAAACTCTAACAGAGATGAGGAGAGTGAAATTATCACCCTGGATATGCCTTCGGCACACTACTCGCCGTGGGCGCTGAAGAGTTTGGTAATGAAACGGGTAGTGAGGAGGTAAATGTTTTTTATACAGTATTTTATCTCATTACAGAAAACCGGCATAACACAAATAATGCTGCCGTTTCTGTGCGCAAAATGTTTTTACCTAAACTAATTTGTTGAAATCCATTCTCTTTAGAGAAGGCAACTTCCTGTGGCGTAAAATCCCCTTCCGGGCCAATTAAAAAAATTGCATCTTTCTGCTGAATTTTAAGGTTTGAAATCTCTATAGCATGTTCTTTATCTTCACAATACGCAATAAATTTAGCTGCGTTACATTTTTTATTTTCATCAATAAATTGTTGAAAAGTGAGCCTATCTATTTCCGGTAACCACGTTCCTTGCGATTGTTTTAATGCTCCAATAGCAATTCTTTGTAAGCGACTCAAATCTACGTTTTTTCTTTCCGACCTGTCGCAAATGATAAAAGAGATTTGCGATACCCCTATTTCCACTGCTTTTTCCACCAACCACTCCATTCTATTCGGATTTTTTGTAGGTGCAACGGCAAGAGTTATTCTTTTTGTATTAGATGAATTGTGAAATGTTGATTCTACTATCCTTACTTCGCAAGTATCTTTATAGACATGGGTTAAAACCGCTTTCGCTAATCTACCTTGTCCATCTGTAATCCAAATATAATTTCCTTCTTTTAATCTCAAAGATTTTGTAATATGTTTAGATTCTTCCGAAGAAAGCGTAAATGAATCTTGGGATAAATTATTTTGAAAAAAGTAAGGCATTATTTTCCTTTTCCTTTAATAACGATTAATGCTGTATATATTAATATTTTGATGTCCGTTTGGAGCGACATATTGTCTAAATAAAGGATATCCCATTTCAGTCTTTCAACCATTTCATCTACATTTTCAGCGTATCCGAATTTCACTTGCCCCCACGAAGTCATTCCGGGTTTCACAGTGAGTAATAATTTGTAGAGTGGCGCTATTTTAACGATTTGGTCTATATAATACTGACGCTCAGGTCTGGGACCCACCAACGCCATATCACCCAGCAAAATATTTAGAAATTGCGGGGTTTCATCCAAGCGTGTTTTTCTCATAAAGTTTCCGAATTTTGTAATTCTCGGATCTTCTTTGCTTGAAAGTAATGGAGTTCCTGTTTCCGCATTGGCCACCATAGAGCGAAATTTAATAATTTGGAAAGGTTTCCCGTTTAGCCCAATTCTTTCCTGTAAATAAAAAATCGGTCCTTTGGAAGAAGATTTTACACCAATAGCACAGATGATATACACCGGAAGCAATAAAATGACAGCAAAAACAGAAGAAACAATATCCATTGCACGCTTAACAAAATGCTGCCAAACAGGCAAATCTTTCGTGGAAACGGAAATGAGCGGTTCCTGTAAGATTGCAGAAATCTTCACATTTCCAATCAGATAATCTTGAGACTGTGGAATAATTTTGAGCATAAGATCCCGATTATCCCAAATTAAAGTAATGATGTTTTCAAGTAGTTTGCGCTTCCCATTTTGAACTGCAATTATCAACTCTCTTATTTGGTGCTCTATAATTATAGATTTTAAATTTTCAATCGGCCCAAAACAGGAAAGTTTAGCAGCAATAGACTCATCGGGTTCATCCGGCACACTGACATATCCCAGGATAAATTTTTCTACATAAGGGGTTTGTTTGATGATATTTTGATAAACATTCAATGCAACCACATCGCTTCCAATAACTAAAGTATTAAATCCTATTTTTCCACTGTTAATTTTACGGATGGCTATAGTAGTAATAAGTACGCGGGGAATATAAGTAAATATGAATTGGAGAAAGAACAGGATGGAAAAATATTTAAGATAATCGGAAGGGGTATTTACAATATCATCCAAAATAAAAATAAAAAAGAATAACAAAGTACCTAAAAATACAGTTAAAAGCGTAACTTCCAATTCATGCAGCCTGGATTTTCGAAGGGGATTGGAATAGGCACCGGTAAGGGTATGCAGGAAGCACCAATAAACGGGCAAAGCAAGGATTCCAATATAAAGTTTGGTATCATAAAGTACTGACGCGGTAAAATTTTCAAAAACACTATGGTCAACGTTGTATTTTCTATAAATAAAGAAAATAACCCATGTAAATATAGCTGAAAGAATATCAAAAAGAATATAAAAAAAGAGTTTTCGGGTTTTATTCATAAAGTACCATTATTAATACGGAGCATACATCGTAATGATCTTAATATTATCAAAATAAAAAGTAGCCTTTGGATAATCCGGATTCGTATAACCACTGATCCCAAAGCGAACAAGAAGTTTATCAGCTGGACCACACGCCCAAGAAATGACATCGGAAAGGTTTATATAAACTTTTTTCCATCCTGTGGTTGCCGGAAGAACTATCAAATCCTGGTGAAAAACTCCTGTAGCCGCATTTTTAAAATCCAAATAGGTTACCATCTCTCCGAATTCACATTTATAAGACATTTCCCAAAATTGCCGTTCTCCATGTCCGTTCAATGTATAGAAAGGGGTAACCACATTAAAAAAGTTCATCGAATCTTCTAAGGCTATTTTTCCTACATTCATCTCTTTATCAATTTCCAATGGGGTATTGAAAAGGGTATCTAAGGGCTTAAAAAGAGTAGTTTGTGAAAAGGTTTCTAAGATGGGAAAATTAACCCCCTTCGTATATTCAAATTTTATATTAGACCATCGATATTCTCCCTCTTTCTCCATTTCAAAAAACTGCTCAATAGGAGTCAAAAAAAGGTAAGGAGTAGCAGATAAAGAGATGTTTGGAACTCTTACACAAGGAATAATGCGAATATTATTTTTACCGGAATAGTTAGGTAAAAGTGGAATTCTGCATGGAAGTTGCCAATATCCTAATTCTTTCCCGTTTATACTCACCAAAACATCTCTAAAATTTTGCTGCTTAATAACATTTAATTCTTCAATATCATAATTTGTATCATGTACTTGATTAAAATTATCAACCTGAATGCAGTCTTTAAAATCCTCTTCGGTCAACAAAAGAAAAGCAGGAGTAATATCCGGTTTTTTGCACGAAAAATTTAAAAAAATAACAAGTAAGAAAAAAAAGGAGAAATAGCATTTTTTCATGCTAAAAAAACGCCTTTATTGTACTATTATTTTATATAGATTGTATTTTACCGTCTCTAATCATAATTTTTCTATCCGAAAGATTTGCAAGTTCTTCATTATGCGTAATAATGACAAAAGTTTTCTTAAATTTATCTCTTAATTCAAAGAATAATTGATGCAGTTTTCGGGCATGTTCCGTGTCCAAATTTCCGGAAGGTTCGTCTGCAAGAACTATCTTCGGGTTGTTTATCAAAGCTCTGGCTACGGCAACCCGTTGTTGCTCTCCACCTGACAGTTGTGCCGGTTTATGTAAAAAACGCTCCGAAAGTTGCATAATTTGCAACATTTCCTGTGCTTTTTTTATTGCATTTTTTTTCGATTCTCCGGCAATCATGGCAGGTAGTGCTACGTTTTCCACTGCGGTAAACTCCGGCAATAGATGATGAAATTGAAACACAAAACCAATATTTCTATTTCTAAAAAATGACAATTCATTATCATTCAAAGAAAAAACTGATTTGTTGTCATAAAGTACCTCTCCGTTATCGGGTTTGTCTAAAGTTCCCATAATGTGCAACAGGGTTGATTTTCCCGCTCCCGAGGCGCCACAAATTGCAACTATTTCGTTTTCAAATATTTCCAAATCAATTCCTTTGAGCACTTTAAGGTTTCCGTAACTTTTTTCGATGTTGTTTATTTTTATCATCATTTATCAAATTCAAGGTTCAAGGTTCAAAGTTCAAGGTTCAAGGTAAAAACTCTTTGAATTTTTGAACTTTGAATTATTATTTGTTTTGCAATATATTTCATTTGTTCCTCGGTGAGTTCGGTGTGCATGGGCAGAGAGATTACGCACTCGCTCAGTTTTTCGGAAACAGGGAAATCTCCTTTTTTGTACCCTAAGTTTTCAAATGCTTTTTGCAGATGCAATGGTATAGGATAATACACCATAACCGGAATTTCCGATTCTTTCATTTTTTCAATCACTTTTTGCCGGTCTGCATTTTTTATTTTTAACGTATATTGATGAAAAATATGCGTAGAAAATGAAGAAATTGCAGGAATTTCTATTTTTGGATGATTTTCAAACATTTTATTGTAAAAAACAGCTGCTTTTTGACGTGCTGCGTTAAATTCTTCCAAATATTTCAATTTTACATCTAAAATTGCAGCTTGAATAGAATCTAACCGTGAATTTACTCCTAACAATTCATGATGATACCGAACAAACATACCATGATTGCAGATTACTCTTAATTTTCTTGCAAGTTCGTCATTATTGGTAACAATTGCGCCACCATCGCCGTAGCATCCCAAATTTTTTGAAGGGAAGAAAGAGAAACAACCGGTATCTCCTATGGTTCCCGCTTTCTTTTTCTCGCCGTTTTTAAATAGAAATTCAGCGCCAATGGCTTGGCAAGCATCTTCAATTACAAGGAGTGAATATTTTTTGGCAATTTGCATAATTTTTTCCATATTGCAACATTGTCCGAAAAGATGCACCGGTATAATCGCTTTTGTTTTTTTAGTAATCGCTTTTTCTATTTGGGAAACATCCAGATTAAAATTATCCCATTCTACATCAACGAATTTACAAGTCAATCCAAGCAATCTAATCACTTCTGCGGGGGCAATAAATGTGAAGGGAGAAGTAATCACTTCATCACCGGCTTTTAAACCGAGCGCCATCAGAGATACCTGCAAGGCATCGGTTCCATTGGCGCAAGGAACTACGTGTTTCACATTCAAATATTGCTCCAAATGGGTTTGAAATGCCTTTACTTTGGGTCCATTTATAAAAGATGTACTTTCAATAACTTGCGATATACTTTCATCTATCTCGTTTTTTATTTTTTTATATTGACTTTTCAGGTCAACCATCTTTATCGGGTTCATTACAAGTTATTTTTAATTTCTAATAAAAACTCTTTTATGGAATTCAATTTATGAACAATTTCAGCTTGAGTGGCTGCTTTCACAAAATTTCCCCGAATCACTTTTTTTGCGCCTTGCAGCGTATATCCTTTTTCTTTCGTAAGATACAAAATGGTACGGATGATTTCCATATCTTTTTGGGTAAAAAATCGCGTACCTTTTTGGTTTTTATAAGGCTTCAAAAGTTCAAATTCATTTTCCCAGGAACGCAAAAGCGAAGTTTTTACGCCGAACAATTCGGCGGTTTCACTAATGCTATAATATTGTTTTTCAAGTCCGTCCATTCAATAATTTTAAGTACGACGCGGCATTTTTAAAAAGTGGCGCAAATATCTAATTTTTATTGAATGAAATACGCTGCGCGTTCCATCTCTTTTTTGAGAGACAAAAATAAAAATATATTGATTACATGGAATCCCAAAATAAAAAATCATCGGAAACGTCGGGAATGTCAATAGCAAAACCCAAATTTGGAGATTGTTGTGATATGTGTTTGGGTTGTATTTACAACTGCCCGCAAAAAGCGTTGCGACCTACTTGGGGTGCGTTTCAAGTGGATAAAAAAGGGTATGATTTGCAACTTATGTACAAAACGACAGGATTGAATGTGTAAATTTCTAAAGGAAATCCTGCCCCATTATTAAATCTTTTGCCCCGCAATTCTGTTTTTTACTACAATAATAAATTGTTAGGTAATTATAAGTATTAATGTTTAATTACTTCCGCTTTATTCGCCGAAACTTTGAACTTTGAACCTTGAACTTTAACCAAACCCAAATTAATTATGGAACCCAAACGCATTTTTGACATTTTAACTCATTATCAACAAAGATATCCCACCCAAGAAGTGGCATTGGCCGGAAAGCCCGGAAAGGATTGGAAAAAATATTCTCTTTCCGAATATGTAGAAATTACCAATAATCTTTCTTTCGGAATGATGAAATTGGGTATAAACCCGGGTGATAAAGTTGGGATTATTTCCACAAATCGTCCCGAATGGAATATGTTAGATATGGCAATTATGCAAATCGGTGCTATTACAGTTCCTATTTATCCAACATTAGTCGCACATGAATACAAGTATATTATCAATCATGCAGAAGTAAAATTAGTAATATTAGAGGGGGCTGAGTTAATGGAAAAAGTATCTTCGGTAATGCCGGAAACACCTCAGCTAAAGTTTCTTTACACTTTTATTGATAGAAAAAAATTTCCTTATTTTCAGCAACTTGTTGACTTGGGAAAAGATAATTCGAATATTGAAGAGTTAGAAAAGCGAAAGGCGGCAATCCATTCTTCCGATTGTGCTACCATTATCTACACTTCCGGAACCACAGGTGTTCCGAAGGGAGTAATGTTATCACACGACAATCTTATGGGACAAGTCTTGAATCTGCGTCATATACCGAGACCATGGTCAAACATTGCCTTTAGTTTTTTACCTTTGTGTCACGCTTACGAACGAATGATGGTTTTCCTTTATCAATATTTGGGTATGTCGGTGTATTATGCCCAAAATTTGGGAACCATTGCGGAAAATATCAAAGAGGTAAAACCCACCATGATGACCACAGTGCCGCGTATGTTGGAAAAAATCTACGACAAGATATATGTGTCCAGCAACAGCATGCCGTGGCTTACGAAAAATATTTTTCGATGGGCAGTACGGGTAGCGTGCAATTACAAAATTCAACCTCATGACCGCTCTTGGGGATATAATCAAAAACATAAAATTGCCGATAAATTGGTTTACAGTAAAATACGAAAAAATATAGGAGGAAATTTCGATATTGTGGTTTCCGGTGCTGCCAGTATTCAACCTCGTTTAGCGTCTTTCTTTTCCGCAATTGGAATGCCGGTTTTTGAAGGATATGGACTTTCGGAAACGTCGCCGGTGATTGCAGTGAGTTGCAGGGAAAAAAACGGAAGAGAAGCAGGAACAGTGGGGTTTCCTTTGTCGGGAGTGGAAGTGAAAATTGCCGAAAACGGAGAAGTATGTTGCCGTGGACATAATGTAATGATTGGATATTATAAAGATGAAGCACTCACAAAAACAGTTATTGATGAGGAAGGTTGGTTTCACACAGGAGATTTAGGAAATATTAATGAGAAAGGACAACTCATTTTGACAGGAAGATTGAAAAGCCTTTTCAAAACATCGATGGGAAAATATATTAATCCTCAAATTATTGAGGAAAAATTTTCCGAATCGCCGTTTATTGAAAATATTGTAGTGGTAGGCGAGGGACAAAAATTTGCAGCAGCACTGATATCTCCGGATTTCACCTTCTTACAAGGTTGGTGTTTGCGACATAATATTGAATTTCAAAATCCGCAACAAATTGTTACAGATCCGGAGATAATAAAACGTTTTGCACGTGAAATAGAAAAATACAATGCGTATTTCGGAGATACCGAAAAAATAAAAAAATTTGAACTCATTCCTGACGAATGGTCACAACTCACTGAAATCCTTACACCTACGTTAAAAGTTAAACGCAGTTTGGTACAAAAAAGATATAAAGATATAATTGAAAGGTTATTTCAATAATAAACGATGAGGGTTAGTACTCATCTTCATGAAAGAAAAAATCATCTTTGGTAGGATAATCAGGCCATAAATCTTCAATATTGTCATAGATTTCACCCTCATCCTCAATTTCTTTTAGGTTTTCGATCACCTCCATCGGTGCACCGGAGCGCAATGCAAAGTCAATCAATTCATCTTTGGTAGCTGGCCAGGGTGCATCTTCCAATTTTGAGGCTAATTCTAACGTCCAATACATAAAAAAATACTTTTAAAAAGGTTCGTTTAAACGGGGCGCAAAAATATATTTTTATAAATACGAAACTATCTGTATTAGAAATTTTTATCTGCCTTATTTAAAGCACTTTTCATCAATACCGGATTTATAATGAAAATATCTTGCCAAAATAAAGAAATAATCTGACAATCTATTAACCACTTTTAGAATTTCCGAAAAGGGTTTATTTTCTGAAGAAAAGTGTGCAATTTTTCTCTCCAATTTTCTGCAAAGTGTTCTGCAAATATGAGTTTTTGCAATGATATAGGATCCTTGCGGAAGTAAAAAACAGTGTAAGAGAGGTAACACTTCCGCCATTGCATCTATCTCTGCTTCAATTTCCGTTAGAAAAGAATCCCAAGAAATTTCTTTCCAATATTGCTCATAATTCTCTTTAGGTGTTGCCAAAATTCCACCCATAGTAAACAATTTTTCTTGAATTTCGGTAAGAAAAGGAACATTTTCTTCTGCAATAATCGCACCGATATAAGCATTCAGTTCATCGCAAGCTCCATACACATCAAGAATGGCATCCGATTTATTTACTCTGTTTCCGCCCACCAGCGAGGTCATACCGGTGTCTCCGGTTTTTGTGTAAATTTTGTTCATATTTTATGAATAATTTTAAACCAGCAAAAGAATAAATAATTTGTTTGGTTTGATAAAAATCTGTAATTTTTCATTTTTAATTTTTGCTATTTTTGCCCCCAAAAAATCATCATTATGAAAAACCTCACATTATTTGCAATTTTATCTTTATTCCTTTCTGTAAGTTGCACAGCACAAACTACAAAGAATAAAAAAGTAGAACCCATCAAAAACCAAATGCAAGAAGTTATTATCGAAACTACAATGGGCAATATTACCCTTGCTCTCTACAACGAAACGCCCCTTCACCGCGACAATTTTATTAAATTGGTGAATGAAAATTTTTATGACGGTGTTTTGTTTCACAGAATTATTCAAAACTTTATGATTCAAGCGGGAGACCCCGATTCTAAAGAGGCGCAACCCGGACAACGTTTGGGTATGGGTGGCCCCGGCTACACCATTCCTGCTGAAATTGTGCCTACACTCTATCATAAACGTGGTGCGGTTGCTGCAGCACGTTTAAGCGACCAACAGAATCCAAAACGCGAATCTTCCGGTTCACAATTCTATATCGTGGATGGCCCTAACGGAGCGCCTCATTTGAACGGACAATACACTATTTTTGGTGAAGTATTAAAGGGATTTGAAGTGGTTGATATGATTGCCGCACAAGAAAAAGACCGTTCTGATAGACCCCTTGAGGATATTAAGATTATTACTATGAAGTTAGTGAAATAAAAGTAAGGGGCGAAAATTTTCGCCCCTTACTTTTTTACCGCAATCTGTCCGCACTTCTTATCATAGCCTCATCGTTTCTAATCGCTTTTTTAGCTAAAAATAGCCCCAAAGCCGAAACAAAACTGATGATAATGACATAGTTGTATTCTAATTTTGTATTTTCTAAATTAATGTTTGTAGAATAGATGAAATTTGGATATACATAAACAATAGTAAAAATGGTTGCCAAAATAACAAACATATTTATGGATATCAATTTAAGTTGAAGTTTGCGATTTTTATAAAAGAAAATTGTAGAAAAAGATAAAATCGAAGTAATAATGAGCAAAATAGCATTTCCAAACGGATACAATATAACGATTCCTTCAGAATAATTCTTTATTTCAAAAGCATTATATTCGAAACACTTAGCTCCTTCTATTTGATAGGTCCCAAAGGGAATAAAAAGCAGAATTAAAGTGAGCAACCCTGCAAAAAATAGGTAAATGGTTTGTTTGCGTTGAATCATAAAATATAAATTAATCTTCGTTCATTACCTCTTCCAGCATCTTTCCAATCTCTTCCCAGTCGTAATTTGCTTTCACAAATTGGTATCCGTTTTCGGCAATGGTTTTGTAAAAAGTTTTGTCGTTCAACAGTTTTGAAACTGCTTCTACATATTCATCAATAGTATTACAAATGAGAAAGTTATTTCCATCATTACAATCTTTGCGTGCGTCATCAAGTGGTTTTCCGGCAATGGGAGAAGTAACGCAAGGCAGTTTCATCGCCATGGCTTCTAACAATTTGTTTTGCAGTCCGGTTCCTAATTGCATGGGAGCCACAAAAACTTTGGATTGAGCGTAATACTCCGACATATCGTCCACCCAACCGGTTACGTGAATATTCTCATCTGCCAGCGCTTTAACGGTGGGAGTAGGAGTAGCGCCACAAATACACAGTTGTAAATCCGGAAATTTTTCAATGAGTTTTGGAAAAATATTTTTTACCAGAAATAAAACGGCGTCCACATTGGGAGGATAAGCCATATTACCGGCAAAAATCAGGTCATATTTTTTTTCCTTTTTAACATAATTAAATCTCTCAAAATCAATTCCATTAGGAATTACCTGAATGTATTGTTTTTGAGGGTGTTGGATAAAATCTCTGTCAATACTTGTGATGATGGTTTTGTTTGTAAAATAGGAGAAAATATTTTTTTCGTAACGTTTTAATGCTTGATATTCATATAAAAAAACAGATTTTTTCCAAAAAGATGTTTTTTCATATCTTCTTTTCATCCCCATTGACAAAACATCCTGATAATCTAGTGTTTTATGGCAACCTTGATGTTTCTTTACATATTCAGCCATTCTAATCATAAAACAGTAAATATGGTCGGGATAAATTTTGTAAATGAGTTTTTGAATTTTTCGTTTGGCAGAATTACTGTAAAAATACCCGCACTGCATAGGCAATCCCTTAAAGAACGCCCGGATAATACCCGTACATTTACTAAACAATGACAATTTAAAGAGGTGAATCTCTTTACAATAGGGCTCAATTTTTTCCAACGCATCCGGATGTAACGCGGTTTCTTGCAACATCACCAAATAGATGTCGTGATATTTCGACAATTCTTTAATTTGATAAAACGCACGCAACTTATCGCCTTTTTCAAGCGGATAGGGAACGCGGGGAAGAAGTACCAACAGTTTCATTATTTCTCTATTCTGATGCGGGCATCAACCGCAGTAATACTTTTTGAAGTTCCTAATAAGGGGTTTAAGTCCATTTCAGCAATTTCGGGGGCTATTTGTACTAACGCAGAAACACGCGAAATAGTATCTGCGAACAAATCTTCGTTTACAGGCTCCTGTTTTCTAACGCCTTTCAGTATTTTATAGCCTCTTAACTGTTTCATTAATTCTAATGCTTCCTGTTTCCCAACGGGAGCTAATGCGGCTTTCACATCTTTCAACACTTCAATAAAAATACCGCCCAATCCGAAGAGAATTTGATGTCCGAATTTTTCCTCTTTCGATGCACCCACAAAGATTTCTGTGCCGTAATACATGGGACAAATTTCAACAGCGTAAGTATCCGGTATTTTGAGAAGCCGCTCAAATTCGAGAACTACGGTTTCTTCATCTTTTACATTCAACACCACGCCGCCTACATCGGATTTGTGGATGGGACCCACGACTTTCATAACTAATGGGAATCCGAATTTTTGGGCAGCCGCGAGGGCGGCCCCTACGGTGGTTACTTCTATTTCCTGTTTGCGGGTGATACCGGCGGCATCTAACAACGCGCTGATTTCATCCAAACGCAAATATCCGTTTTCGCAATTTTCTACCACTTTTCTAATAGCAACTTCATCAATTTTAGGCGCTTCCGGATGTAATGGTTGCGGTTTGGGGGTATTTACAATTTTGGCGAGCGCATTTCCAAACACACACTCTTCCGGAAAGTTGATTCTGTGTTTGTTTTCTATAAAATCGGCAATCTCTTCTTTCACATTTTGGATGGAGGGAAGAATGGGGAATATCG
>Ga0209628_10000750_pt1 | contig 20206 bp, 13 predicted proteins | sample TergutCu122P4_FD_187285 | JGI IMG/M metagenome (GOLD analysis project Ga0209628, IMG submission 187285) | Cubitermes ugandensis P4 segment gut microbial communities from Kakamega Forest, Kenya - Cu122 P4 (SPAdes) (version 2) | ecosystem: Host-associated > Arthropoda: Insects > Digestive system...
TCAAAGGCAAGAAAACGATTCCGACCGTGATGTTCCAAGCGGCACTTTCACCTGAATACCGAACCTCCATTATTGAACAAATCGTCAAAAACAATTTTTGAATGCGTCAGCCCTGGAGGGTATCCACGGTTACTAAGGTTGTTTTGTTCAGAAAAATAAGGTAAAAATAAGGTTTGCTTCGTTTGTACGCTTACGCAAGGAGACGCTTGGCGGAGCGGTGCTCCGTGTAGTCCTCAAATTGGAGACCATCAAAAACATTCTATCATTCTGCTCCAAGGTCTTGATAAATTCTGGCTTCGGGTTTTATCTCTTCAGGCTTGATTGCTAATACTTCACAAAGAGCCTTTGCAACACCATTTTCGATTTCCGCTCGACTGTAAGGAGGACCATTAATCCCTTTGTTTTTCTCTTGGATTTTTTGTTCGACAATATCGCAAAGGGTTCTGACCGTCAGAATCGACGCAAGTTGCCAAATGACCGGATTCTTTTCGAAGGAAGAGAGATCGGCGGAAGGCATTTGTCTTCTAATTTCGTCTAAGCCTTGGGTGGTCACTTTGCCGCCAGCAGTATACATGCCTTGCTTGTCGTTGAGGATAAAACCAGGAACAAGGTCGCCTCTATCAATCGTGATGGAAAACGCCTTTTCCAAACGAAAAACAATGTCGAGAAGGTCGACGCCCATATTCGATTCTCCTGTTTCCTGTGACCGCTCCAACCCGGGGACTGCGCTACGCTACGTCCCCGGCTCTTTGATTGATTATTGTACTTGTTATGGCCCCTTTACAACCGAATATAAACCTTCGCCTTATACAAAACATAAGCGGGGATGAAATTGACGGCCACGAACAGCAGGGCGTAGGTCAGGCTTGCGCATTTTTCGGTGTACCCGGGGATATTCGCCAGAAGCCAATTCATCACGAGATGGTTAGGCCCGGTGGTGTCGCCCCAAAAGCCGAACGAGTTCCCGTACAAAAACAGGGCCAAAATCCAGGAAAGGGAGTAAATCGCGATGGCGTTACAACCAAAAATCACCGCAAAGTGCAAAAGCCGCTTTCTGCCGAGGATGTCCATATAATAAATGCAGGCCGCCAGCACCGTACTGGAGAAACCCGCCGCAAAAAGGACATAGGAACTCGTCCACAGACTCTTGTTGATCGGGAAAATAAGGCCCCAAGCGTAACCCGCCGCCATGAGCAGGGCACCGCTGAAAAAGAGAAGGATCGCTTTCCGCTCCTGCGTCCTCGGACTCAAAAGCAACAGGCCGACAAAGATTCCGATAAGGCCGGAACAGATCGATGGCACCGTACTCAAAAACCCTTCCGGGTCCCACGGCTGCATGTTCGGTTCCTCTTTTTTCCATTCCTCCCAATTACGCTCCGGGTTCCAGGGGCCCCACCACGGTCTGCCGGGCAGGAGTTTGCTGTCCACCCAGGTCGCCAGATTGTCGCCGGGGCGCAACTCCACCGTCGGCGTTCGCAAAAGCGTGTCCACCCGGTGCCAAAGCGTGGTGTCAGCCGCAACTGTCTCCGGCAATTCCGTCAATTCCGTCGATGTGACGGCGACCCCTTCGCTTATCGGTTTCACTCTCGGCATCGGAATGTACGACATACAAAACCAGTACCCGACAAGGAACAAAGTGCAAACGACCACCTGCGTCCGGGTCTTCGTGTAAAGGAAAAGGAGCCCGCAGGCGAGAAACACCAGTGCAATCCGGTGCAACACGCCGGTGTACCGCAGTTCGACGGTAAAAAACTCCCAGTAGTTGAACGTTGTCCAAGTTTGCGTCACCGCGATCCGCAAAAGCGGTTCGACCAGGCAAAGTGCCATACCAACAAGGTAAATCTTGGCGGCTCGGGTAAAAACCTTTGACGCCAGAGAGCCGCGTGGCGTTCCCTGGGCGAGATGCTTGCAAAAGGAAAAAGCGATGGAAACGCCGACCATGAAAACAAACGAAGGAAAAATCAGGTCCGCCGGTGCCAGACCGTTCCAGTTCACATGTAGAAGCGGCTCATAAACATAACTCCACGTCCCGGGATTATTGACCGTAATCATCGCCGCAATCGTCAATCCGCGAAAAGCGTCCAGCGAATCCAGACGCTTTTGAAGCGATTCAGGTAATGTCGTGTTCGGTGTTGTTGACATAGCTGTACTGTCCAAGTTATTCCCTGCGGTTTATTCGCCTTGGCGCGAGGCATCCGCGAGAGTAGTAATGGTAAAAATGCGCCAGTTCCTTTCACAACGAACGTAGCGAGAGATTCCAGTCCGACCAGTCAGCGAGTCCGGGTACAACGCCTACGTAACTGTCCCTAAGTATAATCCCACTCGTCGAGACCGTCAACGATGGACTTTTTTTTGCCCATATCCTTGTCAGGTCGATAACAAGTTCGCCAATAATAATGGCAGCCGGGAACGAAGCGCAGCGCAGTGACCGGATATCCCCGCGATTCGGTCCGGTCGCTTCACTCCGTTGCGCTCCCGGCTGCCATTCATCGCCTACTTCTTAGCGGCCTGGCTTACGCTAAAATTCCCGTTTGGTTATTGACAAATGATAGCCAGTGATATAGGATAACACCGTTGTTTGGGCCTTATTTTACAGATTATTTCCATTTTTCCCCTGTTTTTCGTTTTTGTAACAAGAATCATGTTTTGGACCGAAAATCCAGGCGTCGCCGGTTCAATCCCTCTCTCATTTCTCATTTCTCATTTCAAACATGCCACGACCAATTACTTTGACGAGCGGCCAATGGGCCGATATGGATTTTGACAAATTTGCCTCGATCATCCAGGAGATCGGGTACGACGGTTTGGAACTGGCGACGCGGGGCGGCGTTCATTTCGACGTGGACAGGGCACTTGCCGAGTCGGATTATTGCGACCAAAAGCGGGAGCAACTGGCCAAATACGGTCTGCGCTGCTGGGCGATGAGCGGACACGCCGCCGGGCAATGCGTTCTCGACCGGATCGATGAAAGGCACCGCAAGTTCGTTTCGGAAAAAGCCTGGGGGAACGGCGACGGCGATGGTGTCAACCAGCGTGCCGCCGAAGAACTCAAACGACTGGCCAAGGCGGCGCAAAAATTCGGCGTCTCCATCATCACGGGCTTCACCGGTTCGAGTCTCTGGCCGTACCTTTACTCCTTTCCGCCTGTCCCGCAAGGCTGGATCGACGACGGCTTCAAACTTTTGGCCGAACGTTTCCACCCGATCCTCGACGTGTTCGGCGAGTGCGGCGTCAAGTTCGCTCTGGAAGTTCACCCGACGGAAATCGCGTTCGACCTGTATTCGGCAGAGCGGGCACTCGACGCTCTCGGACACCGCCCGGAATTCGGGTTCAACTTCGATCCAAGCCATTTGCTTTGGCAGGGAATCGATCCGGTGAAATTTTTGTACCATTTCCAGGACCGTATCTACCACGTTCACATGAAAGACGTGGCGATGCAGCTCGACGGCAAGTCGGGAGTTCTTTCCTCGCACCTTAATTTCGGCGATGCGAGACGCGGCTGGGATTTCCGTTCATTAGGACACGGCGACGTGAAATTCGGGGAAATCATCCGGGCGTTGAATCACATCAACTACCAAGGCCCGCTCTCCGTCGAATGGGAAGATTCCGGAATGGAGCGTGTTTACGGTGCGAAGGACGCTTTCGAGTACGTCAAAAAGATCAACTTCGCACCGAACACGGTTGCATTTGACGCCGCATTCGATAGTACGAATCGGTGAGCGGGGTTTTGCGCCTCGCAAAGCGAGGCGGCTAAGAAATCCTCTACACCAGTTTCCAGTTTTCCGGATACTCTTTTCTCAGCAGTTTATCCGCTTCAGGACAGTTGGTTGCCTTGAGATTTTCCGCGTCCCACTCCAGTTTTTGGCCGAGACGGTACGACACGGCTCCGAGCAGAACGGTTTCTGCGAGTGGGCCGGAGTACGAAAAATCGCAGGTTGTCGGACCTTTTCCGGTCTTGATTGCTTGCAACCATTCGGCGTGGTGTCCAATGGAATTGGGAATTGATTCGGCAGGACGTTTGTAATCCGCGAATTTCTCTTCCGGAAAAAGAAGATGGCGTCCATAATCGGCCAAAAGCATCCCTTCTTTACCGACGAAAAGGTTTCCTGCTCCCCATTCCGGTAATCCTTTTTCCTTGAGCAACGCCGGTCTGACGTCGCCGTCGTACCAAGTGAGTTTGACCGCCGGTTTGTCGCCGCGAGCCGGAAATTCGTACCGGGCCGTCAGATTGATCGACGCACATTCCGGATGCACCGGGAACGGGCTGGTTGTTTCCACAGAGGTCGGAAATTTCAAATCGAGTGCCCAATAAGGCAGATCAACATGGTGACACGCCATATCGCCGATGGTTCCATTGCCGAACGCCCAATAGGAACGCCAGTTTTGATTGAAATACGTCGGATGGTACGGTCTCGGAGGAACCGGGCCGAGCCAAAGATCCCAATGAAGGTTTTTCGGCACCTCCGGAAACTCCGTCGGCCATTCCTTGTTGCCCCATTTTGTTCCGCACCAGGTGTGAACCTCTTCGACCGGTCCGATTGCTCCGGCTTGGATCAATTCAACAACGCGACGGTAATTGTTTTCCGCGTGAATCTGCGTCCCCATTTGCGTTACCAGCTTTTTCTCCCTGGCCAATTCGGTCATGACCCGGACTTCGTGGACCGTATGGGCGAGCGGTTTTTCGCAATAGCAGTGGATTCCTTTTCTCATGCCCCAAACCGAAGCGACCGCATGGGTATGATCTGCGGTGGAAACCAGAACGGCGTCGATTTTACCGTCGAGTTTATCGTACATTTCACGGAAATCGTTGAATCGGGCGGCATTGGGAAATCGCTCGCCGGTGCCGCTTAAAAAATTGTCATCGACATCGCACAGGGCGACAACGTTTTCCCCGGCGGCTCCATCGACCTGCGCACCGCCGCGATGAGCGAGTCCGATGAGAGCAACATTCAGCTTTTCATTCGGACTGTGTTGTTGTGCCAGGGCGGGAGCCGGAAAAAGACTTAAAGTTCCGGCGGAAAGGGCAATCGCTCCGCTCCCTTGTAAAAAACGACGACGTGAAAAATGGTTCGACATGAAGATTCTCCTTGAAAATGAGGAAATGGGAAAAGGTCAGTGTACCATTTTTTCCCGTTTGCCGAAAGGATTTGCAAAAAAAATGTCTCGTTGGCGGCGGAGTAAACTTGCCAATCCGCCGACAAGTCTCCGGCCGGGGGAATCGCAAACTTCTATGTTATCAGGCCGCTAACAAGTAGGCGAGGAATGGCAGCCGGGAGCGCAACGGAGTGAAGCGACCGGACCGAATCGCGGGAAGATCCGGTCACTGCGCTGCGCTCCGTTCCCGGCTGCCATTATTATTGGCGAACTTCTATCGACCTGTTCTTGTTATCGGCTACGGTGTTGGTGTTGCTATTCAGAGATGGGAAAAAGTGGTACACTCCCGTACAGGCGTGCTTTCAGGTCTGTTTTTTTCGCTAACCCTTTTCCATTCAAAACCAATTTCCGTTATCTCGAACTTGTACTCCGGCGACACGGTTGCCGGTTCCCATTTAACGCCTGAAAGCCGGTGAATTATCATGCTTCCTTTTCTCGATCACACGAAAACCGAACTGCAAGGAATTTTCCGTGAGCTGAATCTTCCGCCGTTCCGGTTGAATCAGGTTCGCAATTGGTTGTTTGCCAGAAAAACGGACGATTTCGACGCAATGCACAATTTGCCGAAATTGTGTCGTAAGACTTTACGAACCCATTTCGGCCCGCTTTTTGCCGGAAAAATCGTTACGGAAACGGCCCAGGATCACACCGAAAAACTCCTGATCGAGTGGCCTGACGGAAATCAAATCGAATGTGTTCTCCTGCGCGACGACCGCAATCACCGGACCGGGTGCATTAGTACGCAAGTCGGTTGTGCGATGGGGTGCAAGTTTTGCGCAAGCGGTATGGACGGGTTCGTTCGCAATTTGACACGCGGTGAAATTTTGGAACAGATTCTCCGGCTCAACGTCCGCCTGGAAAACAACGAGCGGCTGACGCACCTGGTCATCATGGGAACCGGTGAACCGCTTTTGAACTTGAACTCGCTTCTCTCCGCTCTGGAAGACGCGATTGCGGCGGACGGTTTGGACATGAGCGCAAGACGAATTACGATTTCCACCGTCGGGATTCCGAAAGGGATTGAAAAATTGGGAGAATGTGGACATCCGTACAAACTGGCCGTTTCCCTTCACGCTCCAAACGACGAGTTGCGTGAACAGATTGTGCCGCGAAATCGCGTCAATGGAATCCGGGAGATTCTCGACAGTGCCGAATCGTATCACCGGAAATCAGGACGCCGGATTACGTTTGAGTACGTTTTGATCCGAAATCTCAACGATTCTCCGGAATATGCGAAAGAACTTGCCCGGCTTCTGGACGGAAAAACGGCCATCGTGAATCTGATCCCGTTTAATCCGATCCCGGAACTGCCGTACCAAACGCCGTCGAACCGAAACGTGGAGCAATTCGTTGCGATTCTCCGCGAGTACGGTGTTCAGGTGAAAATCCGTTTCCGCAAAGGGGACAAAATTGACGCGGCCTGTGGGCAACTGCGGAGACGGTTTAATTCAAGGCAGCCTCGGCAGGGTTGCGATTCGTAGTGGTAATTCCGGCTACAAAACCAACCGGGGCACATTCATCCAAGCCCCGCCGCAGACGAGAGAACGGGAGATTTCGGCGAATAAAATCACTTGACCTGGAACGGCAAAAACATTACAATGCCCGGCACCCTTGACTGTTTTGAGTACCCGTTCGTTTACGGTTTGAGGAATGAAGAAGCAAATGTTTCCAAGTAAACCACGTAAAGGGGCAAGTTTTTTTCTCTTGCTTTTCTTCGTATGTCTCTGTTGTCCCGCCTGCCGGAAGTCTTCTTTGCAAGAAAGCGAACCTCGTGAATCGATTCCCTCAAGTTCGCTTCTTGAGCTACTTGCTCCGTCGGTTCCACTGTCGGGCGGGATGTTCTCGATGGGAAACAATCAAGCGGGCAACCCGGAAGAGCGACCGGAGCATGAAGTCGAACTTGATCCGTTTTGGATCGATGTTTACGAAGTGACCAACCAGCAATTCCGCCTGTTCGTTGAAGCGACCGGCTATGTTACCTCGGCGGAAAAACGGGGTTGGAGCTATCTGTTTGACGAAAAGCAAAAAGGTTGGGTGAAAATGCCCGGTGCGAATTGGCGTGCCCCTTTTCCCATCAACCCGGCAACCAACAACGGCGACCAGTGGGTCAAATGGCCGGTCGTACATGTTTCCTGGGACGATGCAAATGCTTATTGTTCCTGGACGGGGAAGCAGCTTCCCACCGAAGCGCAGTGGGAATTCGCCGCTCGTGGCGGTTTGATCGATTGCGAGTATCCTTGGGGCAATACCCGCGAACCGCAGGGGCAGATTCTCGCCAACTATTGGCAAGGGTGGTTTCCCGAAGAAAATACTCAGGCCGATGGTTATCTTTTGCTTGCTCCGGTCGGATCGTTCCCGAAAAACGGTTACGGCCTTTACGACATGGCCGGTAACGCCGCCGAATGGTGTCAGGACGATTATGATCCCGCCTTTTACCTGAATTCGCCTCGAAAGAACCCTTGCCGTACTGTTCCGTCAAGCGAACCGGCTCTTAAGGTCGTTCGCGGCGGCAGCTTTCTTTCCGCCGAAAACGCCGACACCGGTTATCGCGTTTCCGCCCGACAAGGACAATCCCAAGACATGTCGTTTGTACACATCGGGTTCAGGACGGTTGGGAAAAATGAAAACTAAGCCGCCTCGCCCTGCGAGATGCGACCCCGTCAACAAACCTAAAACTCCGGCCCCGCCGGGAACGTTTCCACCCAGGGCAAACCGAACGGGCCGATTTCGTTCATAAACGGATCGGGATCGAACTGCTCCATATTGAAGACTCCCCCTGATTTTTCTCCTGCGTTCCAGGTTTTCGTGAGGATCATCTTCGCCGCAAGAGCCGCCGGAACGCCGGTCGTGTAGCTGACCGCTTGGGCACCGACCTCTTTGAAACACTCCTGATGGTCGCAGATGTTGTAGATGTACCAGGTTCGCTCCTTACCGTCCTTGACGCCGTTGATCCAGCACCCGATGCACGTTTTTCCCACCGTCCTCGGCCCAAGCGACGCCGGATCAGGAAGCAAAAATTTCAAAAATTGCAGCGGAATAATCTCTTTCCCCTCAAACACGACCGGATCAATCCGGGTCATGCCGACGTTTTCCAGCACTTTCAGGTGCGTCAGGTACGATTGCCCAAAGGTCATCCAAAACCGCATCCGCTTCACTTCCGGGAAGTGTTTTACGAGCGACTCCATTTCCTCGTGGTAAAGCAGGTACATGTCTTTCGGACCGATTCCGTCAGGAAAATCGAACACTTTCTTGACGGAAAGCGGTTCCGTTTCGACCCACTGGCCGTTTTCGTAGTACCGTCCCTTGGCGGAAACCTCGCGGATGTTGATTTCCGGGTTGAAATTCGTCGCAAACGGATACCCGTGATCCCCGGCGTTACAATCGATAATGTCGACCGTATCCATACGGTCAAAGTGATGCTTCCGGGCGTAAGCGGTGTAAACGTTGGTCATACCGGGATCGAATCCCGCTCCGAGCAGGGCAAGCAGCCCCGCTTTTTGGAATTTTTCGTGGTACGCCCACTGCGGTCCGTACTCGAACTTCGCCAGGTCGGGATGCTCGTAATTTGCCGTGTCAAGATAATGCACGCCGGTCTCCAGACAAGCGTCCATGATCGTCAAATCCTGGTACGGCAAAGCGACGTGAATCACCAGGTCCGGCTTAACGTCTTTGATGAGAGCGACGAGTTCCGGGACCGAATCGGCGTCGACTTTTTCGGACCGGATCGGTCGGGGATAATTTTTCACGTCGGCAACGATGGCGTCGCACTTGCTTTTAGTGCGGCTGGCGAACGTGATTTCCTGAAAGGTTTCGGGATACTGTGTGCATTTGTGTAAAACGACACGTCCAACGCCGCCGGCACCGAGAATGAGGATTTTGTTCATAATTGAGTGGGAGTAATTTGTAAGCAATGATTCCAACGTCTGATCTTGAGGCGACACGCATTCTACTCCAAAATCACGCGAAAAACAAGGTCCAGTTCTTGAATCGCAATACGTTCCAGTCCGTCGACAAGTTCCCAACGAACAGAGCCGCAATCGTGAGATTGCGTGAAAACAAAAAGAGCCGGAAGTGTAGCGCAGCGAAACTTCCGGGTAACAACGAACACGCATCAAACCCGCAAGTGTAGGCGGAGTACCGCCTGCACTTGCGGCTCAAATTGTAAACTAATCCGCCGTGGTTCGTCCCGTGGCGACGTCGAACTCGTCGATTGCCGGGATCAGCATTGCGGCGGTCGTAAAACCGTACGCGCCGACCACCGCGATAAACACAAGGTGATACTGTGCCAGAAAAATACTGGTGATTGCGTAAAACGTCGCAATCGGTAACACAAATGACGCCAGAAGAATTGCGTTGGACGGATTCTTCGCTCCGAGCGTGATGTACAGCCCGATTGCCCCGCCGACCATGAACGCAACAAACGGTTGTAACTGCGTCTCAAACGAACCGCTAAACGCAACCATGATCCAAATGCACGTCGTTATGCCGATGAACAGGAAGAAAATGATGCCGAGGCTCGTGATGGTCGCGCTCCGGGTGTTTTGGTACTGCATCCCGATATGAATACCGATCATCGCAACGAATGCGTAAAGAACGACCAGCCCGGTAAAAAGGAAAAACAAAGGAGCCTGTCCAATCGCTTCCCTCCAATAAAGGTAAAAACAAAGAGCAAGCGGCAGCACCACCATCTCCTTGATGTTCCAAAAGACGCCGCCGATTTTTCCGTACACAAACTCTTTCGGCGTCAGGTCGCTGACCAGAAGCAGATCCAACGTGCCGCCGTCCCGTTCGGAGGTGAGCGACGTAACCGCCTGGGCGTTGACCAAAAAGAGCGACAGGAGAAACAGCGGAACCATCGGCCCGGCCAACTGCCCGACCGTGACGGTGGGATTCGCCTTGAAAATTCCGTGCAAAATGACAACGCACATCACGAAAAAGAGCAGATACGCCGCTCGAATGATCCACGTTTTTTTTCCGTACGCTTTCGTACAGATTTCCCGCCAGACGACCGGATTGTCCCAAACGTGCCGAATCTTACCCGGTGCCGCATGGGCGATAAGCCGCTCTTCGATCTGTTCCGCAGCTTGCTCTTCCGTTTTCTCGATGCTGTGAACCGCTTCGGTTTCTTTACGCCAAGTGTCCTCCTCAATGGTGCCGCCCCGCAGTTCCCGGGACGGATTCCATACGCGAACCATTGCAATCGCATAGCCGTTGATGAGAACCGTTGCGAAAATACTGAACAGAAGAAACCACCGGGTCGGACCGAGAATACTGAGACCTTGATCGTACAGGATTTTCGGATCGGTGCTCCAGGTGTAGTTTGTTCCGTCGACGACGGGACGGCAAGCGGCGACGATGGCGTTCCACGGACTAAGGGTTTCGGCAATTCGTTGTGCGGAAAAACCGAACATTCGTTCGCCGAGCAGCCCCAAGCCGACGATTTCCCAAACGCTGAACCAAAGTACGAGAATCAAAACGGTCGTTGCGAGGGCCTGGAACGTTTTTTCCTTTGAGAGCGCAACGCAGGAGCCGAGGCTGCCGCAAGCGGTTGCCGTAAAAAATGTTACGAGAAGGACGCGAACGATCTGCGGATAGGAAACGCCTCCCAAAAGAGCGGTGAACATGAAGATCGGCAGGGAGACCGAGATCATCACGAACACGTTCAGGATGCTTGCCAACAGTTTGCCGAGCACCAGTTCGGAGCCGGTCATCCGGGTCAACAGGAGCAAGAGAAAGGTTTTTCGATCTTTTTCCTGAGCGACGCTTCCGGCGGCGAGTGTTGCCGAGAAAAAGAGGGTGAGCACCAACTGGAGCGGAGCGACGAGCAGAAACAAGGTCGTCGCAAATCGGGCAAAGTCGCCGGTATCCTGAATCAATTGCGTTCCGGTAATCACCAGCCAGGCCGTTGAAACGAGTAACAGGAGGAGCATTCCGTAAACGCTACGGATGATAAACGTCTGAGGACGACGCGGAGCGATGGTCGCTTCGCGGGTAAAAACCGGGCCAATGAACATGGGAAAGAACGGGAAAAAACGAACCAAATTCTCGAAAAACAACCGAGGATCATTATAGTCGCTTTCCGGTTTTTCACAATCCACCGGTTCACGCTGATTTTACCGGCGGGAAATTGCTTGACCTGCAACGACGAAAACGCTATAATGGTGCCGTTGCACAATGTGGAAACTTGACCCCATTCACCGTACGTCATCATTGGCAAAGCTCCTTCTTCAAACTCATAATGGACACCAGCGACACGATTGTTTCGAAACTACAAAAAGCAAAAGAGGATATTCAACAGCAACTCTCGCAGGTGATCGTCGGGCAAACCGAAGTGATTGAAGAACTTTTGATTTCCGTTTTCAGCCGGGGACATTGCTTGCTGGAAGGGGTGCCGGGACTTGCGAAAACCCTCATGGTCAGCACCCTGGCACGGGTTCTCGATCTTCGGTTCAGTCGTATCCAGTTCACCCCCGATTTGATGCCCGCTGATATTACCGGGATCGATATCATCGAGGAAAACCGGACCAACGGAACCAGAGATTACCGATTTCTCGAAGGTCCGCTTTTTGCGAACATGATCCTCGCTGACGAAATCAACCGGACGCCGCCGAAAACACAGTCCGCCTTGCTCGAAGCCATGCAGGAACGCCGTGTAACCGTCGGACGTAATCGGCACACGCTCCCCGACCCGTTTTTCGTCCTGGCGACACAAAACCCGATTGAGCAGGAAGGAACTTATCCGCTCCCGGAAGCACAGCAGGACCGGTTCATGTTCAAGGTATTCGTTGAATATCCGTCGTTCGACGAAGAGTTTGAAATCGTTCGCCGAACGACGGCCATTGAAACGGATGATATTCGCCCGGTGTTGACGGGAGCGGAAATCCTTTCGCTCCAGCAGATCGTCCGGCAGGTTCCGGCAAGCGATCACGCCATGCGTTACGCTCTGGCGTTGGTCCGGCAAACGCGGGTCGATCAGCAGAAAGGGATTCCGGAGATCGTCCGCGATTACGTTTCCTGGGGAGCCGGACCGCGAGCGGTGCAATTCCTGATTCTCGGTGCCAAAGCGAGAGCGTTGCTTTGCGGACGGACCTACGTGACCTGCGAAGACATCAAAACGCTTGCCAAGCCGGTTTTGCGGCATCGGCTCGTGATGAGTTTTCTTGCCGAGAGCGAAGGAGTCGCCCCCGACGATATTGTACAGAAACTTCTGGAAACGACCCCGATGAGCGAAGACGAACTTTTTCGGGACGTTCGATTCCAAAGCCTTTTCGCGGGGTGACGACAACCCAAACCCCGCTATTTCGTAACACTATGATTTTTAACACAGGCAATACAATGAGATTAACGCGACGCAATTTTTTGAAAACGGCATCGGTAACACTGGGAGCGGTGGGCTTTGCGGCCCCGGCGGTTCTCGGTGCGGACAAAACGAAAACCTATAGAACCGCGCTCGTCGGTTCCGGTTGGTGGGGGACGAACATTCTTGAGGCGGCACTCGATTCGAAAACCGTTCAACCAGTCGCCCTGGTCGATGTTGACCGGAAGAATCTGGAGAAGGCCGTCAAAAAAATTGAATCCCAAACGAGCCAGTCGCTCAAAGCGTTCGGCGACTATCGGGAAATGCTCGAACAGGTCAAACCGGAGATTGTCATTTGCGCAACGCCGGACCATTGGCACCCGCTCATCACGATTGCCGCATTGAAAAGCGGTGCGCACGTTTACCTGGAAAAACCGGTTTGCCACACGATTGCCGAAGGAATCGCCATGGTTCGGATCGCACGGGAAACCGGCAAAACGGTCCAGGTCGGAACGCACCGCCGGGCTTCACCGCACAACATCTCCGCGATGGAGTTTCTCAAGAGCGGCAGGCTTGGAAAGATCGGCTCGGTCCGGGCGTTCGTCCACTATCAGGGGGGAGCAGGATCGAAAACACCCGACGCACCGGTTCCTGAAGGACTCGATTGGGATATGTACTGCGGTCCGGCGCAGTTGATTCCGTTCAATCCGCGTATCCATCCGGGAGGATTTCGCTATTTTTCCAACTTTGCCAACGGACAACTCGGCGACTGGGGAATCCATTGGCTGGACCAGGTTCTTTGGTGGGCGGAATCGGTCGGCGAAAACGCTCCGAAAATGGTCGCTTCCAGCGGCGGACGATTTATCAAGGAAGACAGCACGGACACACCCGACTGCCAAAACGTCGTGTATCAGTTCGATCAATTCAGCGTCGAATGGGAACACCGCAACTTTGCCGGAAACGCGGCGGAAAACACGAACATCGGCGTTTATTTCTACGGAACCAAGGGAACGTTGCACCTCGGCTGGCTTGACGGCTGGTCGTATTACAAGAGCGGTGACGCCAAGGGAACGCCGGAAATTCACGAAGACCCCCAACTTCACAGTCCGTCGGATAATCACAATATCCCGGAACTTTGGGACGATTTCATCGACGCCATCGAAACGGGCAAGCGTCCGATGTGTGATATTGAACTTGGCAACCGCTCGACGCAAATGAGTCTGCTCGGTATGATGTCACTCAAGCTCGGACGAAGCGTCCAGTGGGACGGCGAAAAACAAATGCCCATCGGCGACGAACAAGCCGTCGCCCTAATGAAACGCGAATACCGTGCCCCGTGGGTTTATCCAGAATAAAGTTGAACGAAATTTTGCGGAGTATTTTGCTTTAGCCGCCGCACCCTGTGCGGTGGAATTTATTTACTTATGCTTTCAAAAAAAGACAATCCGACCTTAGCCGTGATTGGCGGCGGCTTGGCGGGGATCGCGGCGGCGGAATCCGCCGTCAGACGCGGCTGGAACGTGGAGCTGTTCGAATGGAGCCGCGTTCTCGGCGGTCGGGTTGCGTCTCAATTCGATCCGAAGGCCCGATGCTGGATCGACAACGGGCAGCATGTTTTTCTCGGCTGTTGCACCGAGCAAATTGCGTTGAACCAGCGGTTGGGCGTTGCCGATCTTTTTGACCGATACGACACGGTATCTTTCGCAACCTCGGAAAATCGCCGATGGACGTTAAGTGCATCGGCGTTTTTGCCTCCACGCTGGCAGCTCGTTCCGTCGTTTTTGAAAAATCCCTTTTTGTCCTTCCGGGATCGTTTGGCAACTGGGCTTCTACTGCGAAAATTGGCGAAACTGCATCGGGATTTCTCGAAAATCGACGAATCCGCTCTTCAAAAACCCCCTTTTTTTGCGGGGGACGACGAAAACGCAATCGCAAACCGGCCCGGTAAACCGTTTTTTTCCAAGCAGGAAACCTTTGGGCGTTGGTTGCGGCGGGAAAATGCCTCGGAAGCATCCATCGAGCATTTCTGGAGTCCGCTGATCTATAGCACGCTAAGCGACACGGTGGACGGCGTTTGCCTGTTCGCCGCCGTTAAAGTGATCGTTCAGGCGTTCATGTCCGGTCGGGACGCAATGGCGTTATACGTTCCCAAGTGTCCATTACGTGAAATTTACAATCTCGAGGCCCAACGCAAATTATCTCAACTTGGCGTGAATATTCAACTGATGTCCCGGGTCGAACGCTTGATCTGCGAACCGGTGAAGAATTCGGCCAGTCCCATCAGCGATTCAGGACACCATGCGTTTGCGAAAATCCAATCGCTCGTTTTGGCCGACGGAACGGAGCGGCGTTTTGATTCCTTTATTTTGGCAATCCCGGCTTACCGTATCTGGAAACTTTTGGAGTCGTCACAACTGAAACCGCTGGCCGATTCGTTCGGCGTGGATCGTTACGAACTCGGTTCGATCACGGCGGTTCACCTTTGGTTTGACCAACCGATTCTCCCGAAATCGCAGCGTCAAATTGCGATTTTGGGCGAACCGGGCCAATGGATTTTCCACGGTCAACACGCCTTGTCGGACCAGCTTCGGGAAAATCAGAGGGGATATTATCATCAGGTCATCATCAGTGCTTCGCATCGTTTGCTTTCGGAGGAGGAATTAACCAGCAGAGGAAAGCAGGTTTTAATCGAACGGGTTTTGGAGCAGCTTCGGACAATTTTTCCGGAAACCTGTTCCGGGAAAAACGGAGCCGTCCTGCTCCATGCCAAAACGACGACGGTCTTCGACGCCGTTTTTTCGCCGACGCCGGAAGTGTATCGATTCCGTCCACCACAGAACACAGCGATTGTGAATCTGGCGATTGCCGGTGATTGGACGCAGACCAATTGGCCTGCGACGATGGAAGGGGCGATCCGTAGCGGCCTGAGTGCCGTCGAACGCCTGGAGCGGGAAAAAAAGGATTGACGCAGATATTTTCCAAAAGTTTCGAAAAATTTTTAAAACCATTTGACGAAACGACGGAAAATTGGTAGGATAGATGTGGCTGACGGTTGGTAGGATAGATGTGGCTGACGGTTGGTAGGATAGATGTGGCTGACGGGTTGGTTCGTAGCATAACGTCATAAAATAATATCATAAAACCGTTTTATCTTTTGAGTCGGTACTCTGCGTGTCTGAGGTTAACCGGCTTGATCCGTGTGAAAATCAACTCGAGACAGTAAACAGAAGTAAACCTATGGAAGTACAATTAGTTGTTGCCGGTGGGAGTAAAGCAGGTCAGGTAATTCCGATTCCGGGTGCGAAGTTCCTGATCGGACGCGCGGAAGATTGTCATTTGAAACCGCGGAGCGAATTGATTAGCCGTTATCACTGTGCCATCATTTCCGAGGACGGTTACGTTGCGATTCGTGATCTTGGAAGTAAAAATGGCGTCTATCTCAACGGCGAGCGGGTCTCCCTGGAAAATGAACTGAAAAGCGGAGATAAGCTGAGTCTTGGACCGTTGGAGTTTGTTGTCAACCTTTCCGTCGGGAAGCAGTCTGTTTCCGTTGCGCCGGACGTTTCCGGAAAAGAAGAGGTTGCAACAGAAGACGATAAGAAAGAGATTGGGACCAAACTCCCGAAAAAGCCGAAAGTCAATTCTATCGAAGCCGCCGTTGTCCGAACGGTGGAAATCGAAGAAGAACTGGCGAAGAAAGCAAAGGAGATTGCACAAGTCAAACCCGTGCCGGTGCAACCGACTCCGGTTGTTCAGACCGCCGTCAAAAAAGAGGAGGTTGTCGAAAAAACTCCTCCGGTTGTGGAAAAAGAGAGTGCCAAAGAGGATGGTTCCGGTATGAGGGTGGAAGACTGGCTTCTCGGAAGCGAAGATTCCGGAATGCAGGATACGGAAACCAAGACTGTTCGGATGTCGCGTCCATCGACCGTCGAGGTCTTTGTGCCGGAGCACGAAGAAACCATTGGTCAGGACGACGGGCAGACCGATCGGGAAAAGAGGGAAGAGGGTTCCTCCAGATTTGGCGTGAAAAAGGCCGCCTCGTCCCGTGATGCCGCGGCGAATCTTCTGAAAAACTTCTTCAAGGGCGGACGATAAATTGTAAGGGCATCGGGCATCGGGAATCGGGCATAGGAAAGTAAGATTTCACCGATTCCCTATGCCCTATGCCCTATGCCCTATGCCCCTCACAACCGCATGACAGGTCACAGTAAATTCACCGCAAAATTGTACGAAAAATTCGATTTCGGTTCGACCGGTCGCTTGGTGATTTGCAGTGCGTGCGTCGGTTTTTTTTCCAGTCTGGCCGCCGTTTTCATGTTGCTCGTCGTTCAAACCCTGGAAAAGGAAGTCGCCGACGTCTACGCCTACGCGGGAATTCATTGGGTTTCTCCGGGGACCGACCCATCCCATCGTCAGACAATGGAGCAACCTTCCCGGGAATCGAAACGTTTAGCCAATCCTTTTATTGCACCCGACTCCTCCAAAGACTCTTTTTTCGACTTATACGAGTTTCCACGCTACGGTGTGATTATTCTGCTCATTCCGGCCCTGGGCGGCTTGATTTGCGGAATGCTCGTCTGGTGTTTCGCTCCTGAAGCGGAAGGAGAGGGAACCGAGCACTTGATTAAATCCTACCATTATCGTAACGGAATGATGCGATTTCGGTCCGTTCCGACAAAAATTTTGGCAACGCTTTCGACACTCGGATCAGGCGGTTCCGCTGGTGTCGAAGGATCTTTGGTAATGATCGGAGGGGGAATCGGTTCTCTCGTCGCCCGTAATTTGAAAATCAATGCCCAGGAACGACGAACGCTGCTCATGGCGGGAGCCGCCGGTGCAATCGCTTCCTTGTTTCATTCGCCGTTCGGCGGAGCCTTGTTTGCCGCCGAAATTCTCTATTGTTCCACGGCGGTCGAATTTTCGTTGCTTTTCCCCTGTATCATCGCCTCATTGGTCGGATACGCAACGAGCGGGCTGTTTTCCATAAAATTTTTGCAAATTGATTTACCGCAATCGTTCACGTTTTTTCACGTCGGGGATTTTCTTTGGCTACTTCCGTTTGCTTTTGCGTGTGTCCTGGTCGGCTGGTTTTATGTGAAGGTACTCCGCGGAATCCAAAATCGTTTTTTTGCCAGAATCGAAATTCCTGAAATTTTCAAACCGGCATTGGGCGGCTTGCTGCTCGGTTGCATTGCCCTTTTTCTCTCTCCGGTTCGGGGAAGCGGTTACGATTATTTTCAGGCGATTTTCGACGGTGCATTTTCGCTGAATCTCTTGCTTTGTCTCATTTTTTTCAAAATTTTGGCAACGTCGTTCACGGTTTCTTCCGGCGGCAGCGGCAGCCTGATCGCACCGTCGCTCCTGATCGGCGGTATGTTTGGTTATGCGTTTGGGCTTATTGCCCAATCCGTTTGCCTTGGGGTCGGATTGCCCGGTCTTGCACCAAGTCCCGCGGTGTTTATGCTGCTTGGAACAGGAGCCTTGCTCGGCAGCCTGGGAAAAATCCCACTCACCGCAACGGTGTTGGTTTGTAATGCCATCGGTTCCTACGAACTTTTGATTCCGATTCTGGTGGTGAATTTGCTTCAGTTGGCCGTTCACTCGCCGCGAACGATGTTGTTTCGGGAACAGTTGATCGCCAAGGAGGAATCGCCGGTGCATCTCGGGGATTTTTCGACCGATCTGTTATCAAGAATTCACATTCAAGACCTTTCTTTGAACAAAACCAAGCCGGTGGTCGTTCCGGAAAACACGTCCCTGGCGGACTTGATGCAATTTCTCGCGGGAAGCACCGCGTCGATATTTCCGGTTGCCGATGAGGCCGGCAACCTGCATGGTTTTCTTTTCGCAAGCGACATTCGAAGTGCGTTTCAGAGTCATGGTCTCTACAAACGGATGACCGCTGCCGATTTGGTCTTGCGGCAGGAGATTTTCCTGACACCGAAAGACAACCTCCTGACGGCTTTACAAACGATGATTCGTTTCTCGACGGAAGAAATCCCAATTGTGGCAAGTTACGACAAAAAGGAAATTCTTTTCCTGTTGCGTAAAGAAAACATTTTCCACGCTTACCATACCCGACTCGCAAATTGTCAGTAGCGGCGGACCTGGCTTGATATTGCGTCAATCCCGACGCAGACTTGCAGGAGGATTGCAAAGTCCCTGGGAACGCAGGCTTCCAGCCTGCGCGAAGGTTGCGGAATGGAGTCTCCACCCTAGGTAGGATGCTTACGAACTCACTGGCAGGCTGGAAGCCTGCGTTCCCAGGAAAAAAGCGACTTTGCAATCCTCCTGCGCAGACTTGCTCTTTCCTTGACTTTTCGCAAGATTCCCCTAAAATGCCGGAAACGGGGTGATTTTTTGTATTCGCCCGGTATTTTCCATTCTTTCAAAGAGGTCAAAAACGTGTATCGAACAACGACTTGCGGCGAATTACGCACGGAACATCAAGGAAAAAAAGTTACGCTTTGCGGCTGGGTCGATTCCAATCGGGATTTCGGCGGCGTACAATTCATCAATTTGCGGGACCGTTACGGTATGACCCAGGTTGTGTTCTCCACGAAAATCGGGGACGAACAATTCGAGCTGGCCCGGTCGCTCCGTTCCGAAGACGTGGTTCAAGTCGAAGGTACCGTCGAACTTCGGCCCGACGGGATCGTCAATAAAAAAATTCCAACCGGCGAAATCGAAGTCAAAGCGGAAAAGCTGACCGTTCTTAATCGAAGCGAAACTCCGCCGTTTCAAACCGGTGCGCCCGAAGTTCCCGCCGAGGAATTGCGTCTCAAATATCGGTATCTTGATCTGCGGCGGCCTGCAATGCAGAAAACAATTCTTCTGCGGCACCGGATTACGAAAGTCATGCGGGATTACTTCGACGAACACCATTTCGTCGAAGTCGAAACGCCGGTCCTCGGCAAAAGCACGCCGGAAGGGGCCAGGGATTATCTCGTACCAAGCCGCGTTGCACAAGGCTCGTTTTACGCCCTGCCGCAGTCGCCGCAGCTTTACAAGCAAATCCTCATGGTCGCCGGGTATGATCGGTACGTCCAGATTGCCCGGTGTTTCCGGGACGAAGACCTTCGGGCCGACCGGCAACCGGAGTTCACGCAACTCGACGTCGAAATGTCGTTCATCGAAATGGAAGACATTCTCGAAATCATCAGCGGATTAGTGAAACGTTTAATGCGGGAAGTGCTGGGACGTGAACTCAAGGAAGAAAAAATCCCGCGAATGTCCTACGACGAAGCGATGGAACGGTTCGGACATGACGCCCCGGATTTGCGGTACGGTATGGAGCTGATCGACTTGACGGAAATCGCAAAAACCTGCGAGTTCCGCGTTTTCAGCGAACCGGCGGTTTCCGGCGGTCGGGTTCGCGGTATCAACGCCAAGGGAGCCGCCGAAAAGTATTCCCGAAAAGAAATCGACGTTTTGAGCCAATACGTCGCCGAGAATTTTGGTGTCAAGGGAGTTGCCTGGTTGAAAGTCGACGCCGACGGCAACCTGGCCGGTCCGATTGCGAAGAATTTCAAGCCGGAAGAACTTGCTTCGATTCGGGAAAAAATGGACGCCGCACCGGGCGACTTTTTGCTCTTCTCGGCGGACACGTTTGCGACGACCTGCCGGGTTCTCAACGGTCTGCGTCGCCGTCTGGCGTCGGAATTGAAGCTGTTCGATCCGAACGAGATGAATTACTGCTGGATTCTCCATTTTCCGATGTTCGATTGGGACGAAGAAGAAAAACGCTGGGTTGCG
>Ga0209628_10000752_pt1 | contig 20202 bp, 13 predicted proteins | sample TergutCu122P4_FD_187285 | JGI IMG/M metagenome (GOLD analysis project Ga0209628, IMG submission 187285) | Cubitermes ugandensis P4 segment gut microbial communities from Kakamega Forest, Kenya - Cu122 P4 (SPAdes) (version 2) | ecosystem: Host-associated > Arthropoda: Insects > Digestive system...
CGTTATAGGGAAAAATATTAAATGTTGATTGTCCCATAACTATTCTTATTTTTGTAAATAAATATACCGCAAATATACTTCATTTTTGCATTGCGTCACCCAAAATGGTGACGCAAAAATCATAATGCACTTGCTGTGAAATAATTACAAAATTGCATTTTTCAAAGTGTCGAAGTCAGGAAAAAGGCAACTTTGGCAACGTAAAACGCCCCAAAACCGGAGGTAAGGGGCTTCAAGGGGTAGCAGAGAAAGCAACCCATTATTTTAATCCTTTTGTAGAGAAAATGAAATTACTTAATTAAAAACGTAAACTTATCGAAGTTTTTCAGGGCGATACTTGTGCCGCGGGCTACTGATTTCAACGGGTCATCTGCAACATGTACCTTAAGTTTGGTTTTCTTGGCAAGACGTTTATCCAACCCTCTTAGTTGCGAACCGCCCCCTGCTAAGTAGATTCCCGTTTTATAAATATCGGCTGAAAGTGCGGGAGGAGTAATTTCCAAAGCATTAATTACAGCTGCTTCTATTTTTGATATAGACCTGTCTAAAGCCTGCGCAATCTCCTTATATGAAACTTTCACAGCAATAGGGATGCCCTGTAACAAATCTCGCCCATATACTTCATAATCTTCGGGTGGATTTTCCAATTCTTCAACAGCAGAACCCACATTTATTTTCACTCGCTCTGCTTCTGCTTCGCTCACTGCAATATTGTGATTTTTTCGCATAAAATCCATTATATCGGAATTAAACTCATCCCCTGCAATCTTAATAGATTTGCTGGTTACAATTCCGCCCAGCGCAATGATGGCAATTTCGCTTGTACCGCCGCCTATATCAATAATCATATTTCCATTGGCATCCAAAACATCAATTCCTATGCCCACTGCCGCTGCCATAGGCTCGTGAATCATGCGCACTTCTTTGGCGCCCGACTGTTCGGCAGAATCTCGCACTGCACGCTCTTCTACTTCGGTTATGCCGGAAGGAATGCAAATTACCATTTTCAGTGCCGGTGGGAAAAGAATCCCTTTTGAACCTGTCATCTTGATAAATTCTCGAAGCATCATTTCCGTTGATTGAAAGTCGGCAATAACTCCATCTTTAAGCGGTCTTATAGTTTGAATATTTTCGTGCGTTCTTCCATGCATTAACAGCGCTTTTTTTCCCACCGCCAACACCCGGCGGGTTGCCCTGTCCACAGCAATTATCGACGGTTCATCAATAACCACTTTATCATTATGTAAAATTACGGTATTTGCCGTACCCAAATCTATGGCTAACTCTTTAGTAAAAAATGAAAATAATCCCATGAAACACAAATATAGAATGAAAGCGCAAATATAGAAAAATATAAATTTGGTTGCTGTTTTATTTTTATTTATTTTTGCAATTCATTTATTTATATGAAGCAGATTGGATTCTTATTTCTTTTCTTTAGTATTTGTATTTTTTCCTACGCTCAAAAAAATGTTTCTTTTGATACAGAAAAAGGGATAGAATTTGTTGAACAACAATATATTGATGTGTGGAAAAGAATTAGAAAAATGGACGGGTTTCGCATCCAAATTATTTCGTTTGCCGGAGCAAACTCTAAAACTAATATTGAAAAAGCATCGCTTCAATTTGAGCAACAGTTTCCTAATATACCTTCTTACAAATCGTATTTAGAGCCTAATTTCAGGTTACGTGTGGGAAACTACTACACAAAATTAGAAGCCTACAAAGCATTGCAAAAAATTTCTCAAACTTTTTCAGGAGCATTTGTGTTGAAAGACCAAATTGAATTTTTGAAATAAAAAACATTCTTTGTAGATAAAAAGGGGTAAAATTAATTTTTTTAAAAGAATTGAAATAATTCATGTCATTGCAGTCGAAAAAAACATAATTTCATGAAAAAATATTTTCTTTCATTATTATTACTGTTATTCACTTTAACAGCAGAGGCGCAAAAGGAAACGCAACAACAATTTGATTCCATACGAAAAGTTGCTGCCACTCAACATGGATTGGAAAAAGTTGAAACCTATCTTTTACTTAACAGTTATCTCTCTGAAACTGCATCATTGGAGGAGATGATTGATTTTTACAATGAGTTTGGAAACATCATTCTGCAAGAGCAGAAAAAAGAGAAGAAAAGCGACCTTATTCCTGTTTACAGGAAAAAATATGCTACAAAGCAACTCAATGTATGTGTTACTTTGTATAATTTTGGCGAATATGACAAAGCTGAAAAACAAGCTCGTAAGACGATGGAGTATTGTATTGAAAACAATGAGTGGGTGTCATATTACAAGGGGTATAATTTGTTGCTTGATGTACTCATGGCTTCCCAAAAATATGAAACTGTGCAACGTGAAGCCAAAAAACTTGTCAAAGAAGCTAAAGCACGCAAAGGGGCACACCATACGCTTGGTATGGTGTTTGCCACTGCATCGCTGGCAGGAATCTATCATAAACAGAGTCGCTTTGCAGAAGCAGAGAACTATTATCGTGAATGTATTGATTTTGCAGGCAAAATAGATTTTGCTAGTACGTGCTATATATTGGTTGAAGTTCACAGAGAACTTGTGCAAATTTTATTATTACAGGGAAAATACAACGAAACACTACTTGCACTGAAAGAAGCAGAAAGGGTAGTAGATAAATTAACAGAGTTGGAAACAGCAGGCGGATACAACAACCCGATCACACGTCTTTATCTGTATGAGGCTTATTTCGATTATTATTTGGCAGTTAAAGACCTTGATAAGGCTGAGTATTACTGCAATCTCGTGGAAGAAGTTTTTTACTCGTTTGCCGATGGAGAAACGGTGTTTGATGGCGATCTTTATATGATACGTGCAGAATTATGGGAAGCTCGTGGAAAATATGCCGAAGCTTTAGAAGCAATTGGAAAATATCAAAGTTGGGCGCTTGATTTCGGAGACACTCCTTTAAACGAGAATAATATTTTATTAATCAAAGCCAGATTATTAACCTTGTTAGGCAGAGGGAAGGAAAGTATTGCTTTATATGATTCGGTAATAACGAGCAACAACCGTATGAGGGATAAGGTTTTTAACGCCCAATTAGACGAAATCCGTACTTTGCACGAAATTGACAAACATATTGCCGAAAAAGAGAAAGTACGAAACTACCTTTTCTATGCTATGAGCGTATGCATGTTGCTTTTGCTTTTACTGGGTTTTTATGTGTATTATTCACAACAAATTAAAAAGAAAAATCGCGGCTTGTATCTTCAAATTATTGAACAAGACAAGTTGGTGGAAGAGTTGGAGGCAGAACACAGAAAAAAATTGGAACAGCATCCCTATTTCAAGCAAAATTTAACGCTCGAAGAAAACGAAGAAAATCTTGAACTGTTTTTTGGAAAACTCACCCTCTTGATGAAAAAGCAACATTTGTTTACCAACAGCGAACTCAAACGCAAAGAGGTGGCTCTGCAAATAGGCATCAGCGACAGGGGCTTGCACGATTGTGTGAAAAACAGCACCGGTATGGGTTTTACGGAATATATCAATACGCTACGGCTTTCCTATTCGCGAGAGTTGCTTTCCAACATGGATGAAAAATTTACCATTGACACAATCGCTTACGAGTCGGGCTTTAACTCCCGAACCACTTTCTACCGGCTGTTTAAAGAAAAATATGGGCTTTCGCCCAAGCAGTTTAGGGAGATAAGTAGAGCATGAAATAGCTTCCTCATTTTCAATTACTACCTCCTATGGTACAAACTTTGCCTCAGGTGGTACACTTTTTATTTTGAGAGGTTTACTTTTGCGCCTAAAATTAATTTTAGATGTTTTTTATTTATGTCAGTTGTATGTCATTGGCAGCGAAGCGAGAAATCTCAAACAAATTACAAATCCATCTGCACATTAGCACATTAATCATTAACCAAAATAAATTATGAAAAATTTCTACAAACTTATTTTATCCTGCCTGCTGCTAATGGCTGCAACGGCTGCAAACGCACAAAATGTTTCGCTTGCGATAGAACCCTCCACTAGCTTCTGCGGCGGAACAGGCTCACCTGGAGACCCTTACCTCATTTGCACTCCCGAACAATTGGATTCTGTTCGTTATTATTTAGATAAACACTTTCAACTTGTCAAAGACATTGACTTGAGCGGCTATCCCGAAGTTGACCCAAACAATGAAGGCTGGAAACCCATTGGCGATAACAGCACCGACGATGCAACCAGCCGCTTTACCGGTACTTTCGACGGCGCCGGTTTTAAAGTGAAAAATCTTACTATTTCCGGAATGGTTCTAATGTCTGAATTAATAGAAGAAGACGATGAAGATGACTGGTGGGATTACTGGTGGGATTCGGAAAATGCCATTAATAATGTTGGTTTGTTTGGGTGCACCGAAGAAGCAACTATTCAAAACCTTGGAATAGAAAACTGTTCTATTGTAGGAGGATATAAAACCGGCGGATTGGTAGGATATAACCTTTCTTCTACTATTCATAATTGCTATTCTACCGGTAGTGTACTCGGCATTTCAGGAGTCGGCGGTTTGGTAGGAACTATCAAAAACGCTACCATTACCCACTGTTATTCTACATGCACTGTAAGCTGTATAGAGGGAGAAACGGGCAACGTGGGCGGTTTAGTGGGTGCTAATGAAAATTCTTCCATTATCAACAGTTTTGCCTCCGGCAGTGTATGGGGACAAATGTATGTGGGCGGTTTGTCGGGCAGTTCGTTTGGAGATACGGAGATATGCCGTATAGAAAATTGCTATGCAACAGGCAATGTATTCGGAGAAAGAGCAGTGGGTGGCTTAACCGGTTATGTGTCGAATTCGATTATTTTGAATTGTTATGCTTCCGGACAGGTAACCGGAGGAGAGTACGCCCATCTTGGAATAGGCGGGCTTTTAGGATGGATAACCTCCTCGAGCGTTAAAAATTGCGTGGCTGCAAACCCGTCTGTTATTATTGATAATGATGACCCTTATGGAAACCGCATTGTTGGAAAAGAAGAAAGTTATTATGGCGCTACTGTTTTTACTAACAACTACGCCAACGAAGATATGATTGTGAAAAACACAAACGGTAATTTGCCTGTTACACCTGGCAGCGACCTCTCCGGAATCAATAAAAGCATGGCTACTTTTAAAACCTTCGCTTTTTACAATACGGGAACCCATTGGCTTGACAATGTGCCGTGGAATATGGATGATGATATCAATCCGGCAAAAATCTGGAGAATATGTGATACTAAAACATTGCCGTTTTTTCAATGGCAGGAAGGGATTGTTTGCGATGAAAATCTTTCTGCTTACGGCTTGCTTTTTGATGTGGAAACCGAAAAGTTTTACTTAAATATAAGCGGCGGAATTACAGTGGGTACAAATCCCGTATATACAGGACAAAGCGCCTCATGGAGTTGGAACAGTGCCACAAAAACGCTTACTCTCAAGAGTTTTACTTGGAAAACCACCGCAGCAGTGGCATTAACCATTATAAATGGAAACATTATTATAAAGCAAACAGGCAGCAATATTTTTAAAAGCAGTTATAACGGAACCTTTGCAACAATGGGCGTGTATGTTGTTGAATATTCATTGATATTATCAGGTGGAGGACAACTGCATGGCGAAGCGGGCACATCTGTTGCAACAAGTAATGGTATTTACATAGAATCCGGCGATTTCACTTTGAACAAAGGCAGAGTTTCGGCACAAGGCGAAACGCAAGCAATCTTTTCTAACGGTAGTTTTATACTTCCCAATGCTTACTCATATTTAACAAATACTATTCCTTCCCCACAAAGTGGTCAACCCAACTACTACACACAAAACGGTAGTGGCATGCCATTTGTAAACAGCAATATATATAAGTATGTGAAAATTACCACTATGGTTGCAGAAGAATGTGTTTGTAAATAAAGATTACAAGCCATCTGTTTTTTTTCATTACGCTCTGATGATGGTTTGATTTCTGTCGGGACCAGTGGAAATAATACTTATCTGAATACCGGTTTCCTTTTCAATAAAAGATACATATTCCACTAAGGCTTTCGGTAACTTTTCATAGCTTGTTATAGTTGAAATATTTTGTTTCCAACCTTTAAATTCCTTATAAACAGGCTTTATTTTATCTGTAACTTCCGTAGGAAAACGTGTAATGGTTTCTTTTCCTATTTTATATTTTGTACAAATTTTAATGGTATCAAAATTGTCCATTACATCGGCTTTGGTAAGCACGATTTCGGTAACGCCGTTAATCATGATGGAATATTTAAGGGCCACCAAGTCGAGCCATCCGCAGCGGCGGGGGCGTCCCGTAGTGGAGCCGAACTCGTGCCCTTGTGTGCGGAGAATCTCGCCGATTTCGTCAAACAGTTCAGTCGGAAAAGGTCCGCTGCCCACGCGGGTACAATAGGCTTTCACAATACCGATTACCTTTCCGGTTTGGCTCGGCGGCACTCCCAAACCTATGCACGCACCTGCGGCCACTGTATTTGAAGAAGTTACGAATGGGTAAGACCCAAAATCAACATCCAAAAGCGTACCCTGCGCCCCTTCCGCCAGCACTTTTTTCCCCTCTTTCAAAAAATTGTAAATCTCATATTCACTGTCTATCAACTTAAATCGCAAAATAGTCTTCAAAGAATCAAACCATTTCGTAAAAACCTCCGTAATATCATCTTTTGGATTGTATTTGTTTTTTATCAGTAAATCGGTGTGCTTTTTATAAATAACATAAAATCTGTCTAAAAAATCGGGAGCAATAATGTCGCAAATTCGGTATCCGTTGCGGGCTGTTTTATCGGTATAAGTGGGACCAATACCCTTTAAAGTGGAACCAATTTTTTGTTCCCCCTTTTGCTCCTCCAACATCGCATCCAACCACTTGTGTGTGGGCAAAATAAGATGCGCTTTTTTAGAGATAAAGAGGTTTTCGACAGGTTTAATACCCATGGCTTCTAACGCCTCAATCTCCTTTTGAAAAATCACAGGGTCAATTACCACACCGTTTCCAATGATATTGATTTTATCGTGGTGAAAAATGCCGGAGGGGATAGTGTGCAAAATGTGTTTATGTCCATTAAATTCGAGGGTGTGGCCGGCATTGGGGCCGCCCTGAAAGCGCGCAATAACATCATAATGCGGGGTAAGCACATCCACTACTTTGCCTTTGCCCTCATCACCCCATTGTAATCCGAGAAGAATGTCTAATTTCATATTGTCTTAACTGTGATTTCTTTGATTTTTTGATTGAAATAATTAATTATTTATATAAAACGGAGTAAAAAAAATTTATTATTCAATTATTCATAACTAATCGCAATAATCATAAAAATCAAATAATTCATAGTTAGTAATCTCCTCTTTCCTGCACCAATTCATATCCTATGGAAGCCATGCTTTCGGTTAATTTTTTTACCCCTTCGGCAGCCTCCAAACCGGTAGCAATTTTGTTGTTGTACAACATGTATTGTTTACGAACGTGCAACGGCGACAAGTTCGGCATTACCACGTTGGCGCCTGCCATTACCGCTTTTTCGCGCCCTTGCGGGTCGAGAGTGCCCAACGCAGTGGTGGCAGGAAGTAGAACTTTGGGTAACAAAAGTCGCGACAGCGCCAAAAGAAACAGCGTAAGCTCTACGCTTCCTGCCGGAAAATCGGCAAATGGCGTATCTTTATGCGGAATAAAGGGACCAATCCCCAACATTTCCGGTTGGAAACCAGCTATAAAAAGCATATCTTCCGCCAAGTTTTCAATAGTTTGAAAGGGAGAACCTACCATAAAACCGGTACCCGTTTGAAACCCAATCCTTTTCAAATCATTCAAACATTGCTTACGCAGAATATCCGATAAATTATCAGGATGTAACCAGCTGTAATGCTCCGGATTTGCAGTTTCGTGGCGCAACAGATAGCGGTCGGCGCCGGCTTCTTTAAACGCCAAATAGGATTCGTAACTTTTTTCACCAAAAGACAATGTGAGCGCATTGTCGGGATATTTCTCCTTGATGGCAGTAATAATTTCCAATAGTTTTTCATCGGTAAAGAAGGCGTCCTCGCCGCCCTGCAACACAAAGGTTTTGAATCTCAAATCGTTACCAATATCACAACAAGTTAAAATCTCCTCTTTGGTAAGCCTGTAGCGTGCTGCTTTTTTATTGCCTGCGCGAATGCCACAGTAGTAGCAGTTGTTTTTACAATAGTTCGTAAATTCAATCAATCCTCTTGCAAACACTTTATTTCCAAAATGTTGTAATGAAACTTGCCTCGCCTTTTCAAAAGCATATTCTAAAATATCTTCATTTCTATTAGAGAGTAAAAAAATCCATTCCTCTTTTTGAAGAATGGATTTTTGGGCAAGTTTATCAATAAGAGATTTCACTTTTTATTTTACCAACTTTAAGAAATTAGGATTGGTTTTAAAATATTTAAACTCAGCGTCTTTAAGAGCTTCGCGGGCGTAACTTTTATCTAATTCTATAGCTTTTGTAAGATTGGTAATCACGTCGGTTTCATTTTTTTGGCGTGCACCGATAACGGCAGCTAAATAAAACGCTTTGGCATCTTTGGGTTGCACACAGTCAATGGTTGACTTTGCAGCAGCATAATCTTTATTTAAAAGTTGAGTTAAAGCAACGCCGTAATCACAACTGCGATTGCCCATGGCTTGTGCAGCAGTAGTATAATCGCCGTCAGTAATTTTGAAAATAGCCAAATTATAATCTTGTTTTATAGGCTCTTTCTGTGCTTTTTGCGAGTTTTCAAATGTTTTTTTAGCCTCATCTTTTTTACCTTCCAGGAAATATAAAATTCCCATATTGTTTAATATCAGCCCATTGTTTGGCTCAATAGCATTGGCTTTATCTAAAAAACCTTGTGCTTTTGTAAGATTAGATTTTTCTTTATTTTGTAAGTAATCATTAATAACAAGAATACCCAAATTGTTATAAGCTTTCCAATTGTTTTCAGATTTTTCTATTATATCATTATAAATTGTTGCTTTGTCATTTAAATCTGTAGTATTGGCAGCAGCAAACATTTTTTCGTTAGAAGAGAGTTTTGAAGGGTCTGTTTTTGCCAATTGAAAAATCTCCTCATCGGTGTAGTTATTTTTATTGCAAGTAACAGCAAATTCGGCACGGCGAAGCGGGGGAAGAATGATATCGGCAATTTCGGTATAAATATCGGTCATCTCTCTGATTTTTTGTTCTCTAGCAGCAGATTCTCTTTGAGAACGAACCACATTTAATATTTGGTTTTTCTCTCTGATACCCGATTTTTCAACCGCCATTTCAAAGCCCGACCAGTCTTCTCCTTTTGCATTATTTTCAAATGTTAATTTCGGCATTTCAACATCTTTCGGTTTCATTTTATACTTTTTCGCATACTCTTTTTTCCAGTCTTCTATTTGTTTGTCTAACCATTTTTTACCTTGGTCGAAACGTTTTTCGGAGAGCCCTTGATTTAAAGATTCCTCTCCTTCTGGTGAAGCCCAACCGGAAATTACAACTTTTTGAATTTTCTTATTACCTTCAATGGCTCCAAAAAGATAATCTTTAAGGTCTGCCAGTACTTTTTTTGCTTTATCATCTTTGTTTAGTTTTAGGTTCCAGTTCAAATCATACTTATTCACTTCAAAGTAAATATTTCCGTTTTGTGTTTCAAATTCGGGTTTATAGTCGTGTGCGGCATACAAAAGAATGGTACCGTTTCCGGGTTTATCTCCCAAAACAGGATTCATGCCTAAACGAGAGGAGGTATTTGAGATACCCTCACCTATCCTTATTGGCTGATAAGTAAACGATTTTTTCCCTTTCTTGGCGGTTCCGATACCGTATATACCCTGGTCGGCGAGTTTATCTTGAAACGGAAAATTACCTGAAACGGAGAAAGTACCGCCGTTTTTAAACGGGATTACAGTACCTTGTTCTTTAGATTTTTCGCCCACTAATTTAATGGTTTTGATTTCAGTTTTGTCGCTACCGTTCTCGCTCATAAATACAGGCACTTGAAGATCAATGGTTGCTTTTTTCTTCATAAACTTCGGAGGCACATTTCCTTTCACAACATATTCAACATTTCCTCCTTTGTTTTCCAAATCAGGGTTTTCTAATTTTAGAGACACCTGGTTGGTTGGGATCATTTTTCCTAATCCGCAACTGCTCAAAATAAGCGCAATAAGCGCTATAAAAGTTAATAGTGTAATTTTTTTCATTGGTATAAATTTAATGATACAATAATTTTTACTTGTGTCTGCAAAAATATTAAAATTATTGAATGAAGATTTTTAAAAAGTTGAAAATCATTTTGCTATAATATTCAATGCTTTATGTAAAATTTCTATCTCTATTTGATGTGAAATTCCTTTAGAATCTCCATCAATATGATAAAAAAAATGGCGACTTGAACTTACTTTAATTTTATTAGAAGTTTTCAGAATAGCATATTTTGAACTATCAATTTTTCCTCTTAATACTCTTATTCCAAAAGGGATAATTGAAAAAGCGGCGGGTTTTTTACATAGATTTATAGAAGACAAACCATCATCTAATATAGCGGTGGGCGCAACTTTCACATTATATCCCCATTGAGAGCAATTTGCAACAGTAATAAAGAAAAATTTACCGGTTATTTTTTCATTTTCCAATTCAATCTCATAAAACTGGTCTTTGGAACAAAAGAACTCCTTAAAAATTGCCCATGTATAGCCTAAAAACTTTCTCTTTTTCCCTCTGTTAAATTCGTAAGCCACTTTGGCATCGAAACCTATGCCGGCCAAGCTAAAAAAGTACTGGTTGTTGCAAACACCTGTATCAATTTGTTTTATATTTAATGAATTAATAAGTTGAAGCGCTTTTTTGTAGTGGAGTGGAATTTCCAAATCTCGTGCCAAACCATTTCCGGAACCAGATGGTATAATTGCCATTTTAGTATTCGTCTTTACCAATTGTGAGGCTACTTCATTAATAGTACCGTCGCCCCCTACAGCCACTACAATATCCACATTTGTTTCCACTGCATTTATTGCAATTTCCGTTGCGTGTCCTGCATATTTAGTATGCATGATTGAAATATCAAATCTGTTTTCATCCAATATTTTCGGAATGGCTTTAATAATTTTCTTTTTATTATGCCCCCCCGAAATCGGATTGATTATAAACAAAATTTTCTGTTTCATCATCATTAATCATTAACCACTTGTAGTGGCGCATAGCAATAAGCCACTACTAACCACTAATAAATAAACGGTATAACCCGCTTCAACCTCCTGTTTTTCATCTCATCGGGAAACTCTTTTTTGTATCGTTTATAGATTGCATTTGCTCGGGGCACCAAATTGGCAAAAGTCCAAATAAAGAACACCAATCCCGAAACCGACCATGTTAAAATGGCAAACCCCAACCATTCAATGAGTTCTCCGAAATAGTTGGCACTCGTTACGTAGTTAAACATAAAACCCTTAGGAAAATAGTGTTTGGTGTCGTTCGGATCTTTGCGTAAATGTCTAATAATATAATCGGAACGCAAATTTACGATGTAACCCGCTATGAACAAACAGGTTCCCAAAATAAACTGCCACGAGCAAAACCAGTTTGTGCCGGCTTGCACAAATAAAGCTTGAGGCTCTTGAATATACGCCACATGAAAAATCCAATACCCTTGCATCATGGCGTTTAGAATATTAAAAGAGATACCCAAACACATAATCCCAATTGGCATACGGCTTTTTCCTTTCAATAGAAAAGGAAAAATCAGTGTGCGTTGCAAGTAATGTGTCTGAAAAATCAACAAAAAAACGATGGGAACAACATTCCACTTGTTTGGCGAACACAGCCATAAGATTATCATTGCTACGAAAATAGGCAGCTCCATGAAGAACCATGCCCATTTGTTGTCAATGGTTTTTCCCCATTTTTCTGTTCGCAAAATGCCGTATCCGGCTTCCACAAAATACAACGTAATGAATGTAGCAAAAGCCACCACAATCATTGTCCATAAATAAATATAAAAAGCGCTGAGAAACATAGTGATTAGTGATTAGTGGTTAATGGTTCAAAGTTCTTATGGTCTTATAATCTTACGGTCTTATTAATTCACAATCAATTTTACAATTTTATCGCCTGTTTTTACGAAGTATATTCCTGAACAAAGATCTGAAATGTCAATCTTTTGAGTAAGACCATCTTCTCTAAACTCACCTGTAAAAGGTACTGTTTTTACTACTTGTCCAAAAAAATTATAAAACTCAATGTTATCAATTCGTAATTCGTAATTCGTAATTCGTAATTCTATAGAGGTGTTTGCGGGGTTAGGAACAATATGGATAATCTCTTTTTGTTGGGTTTCAGTAATGCTGTTATCAAGTATCCATCTTGCAGTAGCTATTCTGTCAACAAGATAGTTCCAAATTGTTTCTTCTGTTAGGGACACGTTGTTGGTTCTCCATTCTTCAAATTTCCAGCCTTCTTTCTCGGGTATGGGAAGTACTCCTACGGGTGCATCAAAAGTTACCTGTTTTGATGTTGGAGTTACGGTACCTCCATTGGGGTTAAACTTAAGAGTATATGTATTTGCTTCCCATTGGGCATATAATACTAAATCTTCCGAAACTGTTACAATCTCTCTTTCCTGGTAAGAAGTTCCGGTACCATCCGATTTGGTATTCCAATTTATAAATGTGTATCCCTCTCTTTTAAAAGTATTTGGTTTTAATTTTTTTTCTACACCGGGAAAGAATTGTTGTGTGTAAATATCTTCCTCGTCAATGTTGTTTTTAAATGTTACCCAGTGTGTATTCGGATTTTGTTCAGGGAGTGTCCATCCTAAATCGAGTAAAACTCCAATTTTTCTTGTATTAAAAGTGTGTAAAGCATTTGCAGAACCTTTACCGATTGAATGCTTCATAAAGGTTTTAAAACCAACCGAGTTATCCCAGTGTGAATTGCTTGAACCTGAGCTATAAGTAGTTGGTGCATACATTTTGACACGGGTTCCATCGTTGGCTGCCAATAAATTCGAACCAGGCGCACCGGCATATAAATTATTACTTATTGTTAGGGACTTACGCTCCAACTGTGTAAGTTCTGTTATACAAGGACCTGTAAGACCTTGAAACAATTGCCGGTCGAAAATTCCGGGATAAGGCGTACTTTGTGAAATAATTTCTCCGTATTGATTTACAGTTACATAGCGATAGTCTCCATTATTTGTACACAAAGGAAAAAAGCCCAATCCATGTGTTACTTCGTGCAACATAATGGTAAGAAAATCATAAGAAGAAGAAGGTGTTTTGCCATCTACTCCACAGTAAAAATTGTGGAATGAATTCATTTCAACTACAATATCTTTTTTAGTGGGTTGAACATTATAGCCGGCTAATTGATTTCCTAAAGCAGAGCAATACCATGTATTGTTAAAATTATACATGGGTTGTCGATAGGCTCTTCCAAGAATCTTATCTTCGTCAGGGGAAGGAAAATTGAAAACTGATATATTAATATCCACAGGTATTATACCTCCCAATTGTTCTCCCCACAGTTCTAATGCGTATTCAGTAGCATCAAGTTGTTCGGGATTCATAATACCACTTAATAAAAATTCCAAATTTCCACCTACAAAAGTAACGGTTTTATCATTATCTGGGTTAAAATGTTCATCATAAATACAAAGCGTACTATCAGGAAGTTGATACATATAAACATAATAACTCATTGCTTCTTCCAATAGTTCTACAAATTGCAGGTTTTCAGGTTCATCCGGAAAAGCAGGAAAATATATTGGTTTTTCTTTGAAAATATGAAGGATTTTTCTGTTTTTTGGCGGGGCTTCCTGCACATTTTCTTTAGGACCGTAATAGTAACGGGGCATATAAACTTCATGCTGATTAACATAAACTGAGGAAACATTTTTTACAGAATACTCGTCAGGTTGAGTCATGGTATGTCGCGTTTCAACGATCAGATACCGGTAAGCATCTCCCAGCACCGCTTGTCTTAATTCCTCAATGAAAAAAGGCGCCAGTTGAAATTCTACAGGTTGAGACATAATTTGCCATGTCTCTGCTACGGGCGTTATCACAACATTATTTCCCGTTTGTTCATTCAAAATAATGATTTTTGTATTTTGAACTGATGTGAAAGCAATCGAAAACACCTCCTTATTTTCATTATTTCTGATTAATGATAAAGAAGATATCTCTGTTTTAACAACTTCCGTTTTTAATCGAGCTAAATTTTCGTTCGATAAATCGTTATATTTTACTGAAAACAGATGTTGAGCGTGTATAAAATCGGGCAAAAACAATAGCCCAACAATAACAATAAAAAGAAAGATTTTTTTCATATTTGTTGATTGATTAAAAAATACTTACTAACCATTAATCATTAACCACTATTTCAAACGGAATCCTTGCCTGAACGCCCTGGGCTTCGGTAATGGTTTTTAGCCCTTTGTAAGTAAAATAGAGGTCGCCGAGTTGTTGTTGCAACGCTTTTTCAATTTTGGTTTCGGAATCAATTTTAGAGAAGAGTTTTGTGAAGAAATCTTGTTGTTTTGGGTAGCAAATAATTCCATAATCGGTTAAATTTGCTAGTTCGGCGGCTTTAGCGATGGCGTCGTTAATAGTGCCTAATTGGTCAACCAAACCCAACTTTTGCGCCTCCATTCCCGACCACACTCTGCCTTCCGCAATTTTTAGAACCTCTTCAAGAGAAAGATTTCTGCCTTCGGCAACCCGTTTCGTGAATATATCGTAGATATTTTCAATGGACATTTCCATTTTTTTCATTTCAAATGCATCCATCGGGCGTCCAATACCCGACATAAAATCGGCATGCGGGTTACTTTTAGCCACATCCGTAGTGATTCCCAATTTGTTTTTCAGCATTCTTTGAAGCGAAGGAATGATGCCGAGCACGCCGATGGAGCCGGTTAACGTATTAGGCTGGGCTACAATATAATCGGAGTTGCAAGAGATGTAGTATCCTCCGGAAGCGGCATAATCGCCCATTGAAGTAACTACAACTTTGCCGGCGGCTTTAGCCAGTTCAATTTCGTTCCAAATCATTTCGGAAGCCATAGCGCTACCCCCGCCGGAGTTAACACGCAATACAATGGCTTTTACCTTATTATTTTGATACGCTTTGCGAATTTCCCGGCAAAGATTTTCTGAATAGATATTTCTGTCGGTTCCTTTTCCGTCAATGATACTTCCGAAAGCATAAACAATGGCAATATTTTCTGCTTTTTGTTTCAGGGCGGCTAAATTTTTGTAAGAAGAAACCGTAGTAGTATTAATTTTAGCATCTTCCCCAATTCCCAATTCTTTTCTTAAAAAATTCTGATATTCAACAGGATACAAAATTCCGTCCACCAAACCTAATTGTTCGCAAGTTTTTGCATTAATGCCAAGTAGTTGATTAGCAATAAGGTTTAAAGAATCCATAGAAATATTTCTGCTTTCCGCCACATCGTTCAAATAAACAGACCAAAAGTTATTAACCAGCAACATCATCTGTTCGCGGTTTGCCTCGCTCATTTTATCGGTCATAAAAGGTTCTACGGCGCTTTTATAAGTTCCGTGCCGTACAATTTGCATATCTAGATCCAACTTATCAATTAATCCTTTATAAAACATAAGTTGAAAACTCAATCCTTTCAATCCCACTTCTCCTAAATTGCTCATAAACATTTTATCAGCAACGGAAGCCACATAATATGCTCTTTGTGAATAAAAATTGCTATAAGCGTAGATAAATTTTCCGGAGTTTTTAAAGTTTTCCAACGCATTTCTGATTTCGGATAATGTTGCAAATCCTGCGGCAATTCCCGGTTCAAACTCTAAACTAATTCCCTTGATATTGGGGTCGTTAGCCGCCTTTGCGATACAGTTTAAAATATCTTCTAAGCCGGTGATTAAAGTTCCGTAACTTTCCAATCCGGTATTTTCAAACGGATTATCTTCGCCTCGCTCCTCAATATTCCCGTTTAAAGTAATTTTTAGCACCGTATTGTTTTTAACGACTGGGGTTGTAGCAGTTAAACCGGCTATCATACCCAGTACAATAAAAATGCTTAAAATAGAGATGACGATGTTTGACAGGATAAATCCTACCATAGATCCGAACACAACGCGCCAGAATTTGCGACTTTTTGTTTCGGGTTTGCTTTGATAATGTAAATTTTGTTCCATAAAAAATAATTTTGTTTTTGTAAGGCGCAAAGATAGAAATTTTAAGAGATTTTTAAAAATTCTGTACTTTTGCCGCTCAAATAAAAAATATGACAAAAAGACACTTGATTACCACTGCATTACCTTACGCCAACGGACCTATTCATATCGGACACTTGGCCGGTGTGTATATTCCTGCAGATATTTACTGCCGCTATTTACGAGCCAAAGGAGAAGAAGTTCTGTTTATAGGAGGCTCCGACGAACACGGAGTACCCATTACTATTACAGCGCGAAAAGAAAACACAACCCCGCAGGCTATTGTGGACAGATATCACGAAATGATTCAAAAATCATTTGAGGAATTGGGCATTACATTCGATATTTATTCCAGAACAACCAAACCTATTCACCACGAAACTGCTACTGAGGTTTTTATGAACTTATATAATAGCGGGAAGTTAATTGAGAAATCTACCGAACAATATTATGATGAGGTAATGGGCGAATTTTTGGCCGACCGCTACATCACAGGAACCTGCCCCCACTGCCATTACGACAGCGCATACGGCGATCAATGCGAAGCCTGCGGCACATCGCTCAATGCCACCGACCTGATTAATCCTAAATCGGTACTGAGTGGAAATGTGCCCGTGCTGAAAGAGACCCTCCACTGGTATTTACCGCTCGACCAATATGAAAACTGGCTTTCAGCGTGGATTTTGGAAGGGCACAAAGAGGATTGGAAAACCAACGTGTACGGACAGTGCAAATCTTGGATTGAACAAGGGTTGCAACCCCGCGCTGTTACCCGTGATTTGAATTGGGGTGTGAAAGTTCCCTTGGCAGGCGCAGAAGGTAAAGTATTGTATGTGTGGTTTGATGCGCCCATCGGATATATCTCGGCTACTAAAGAGTGGTGCGAACAAAACGGACAAGATTATAAAAAATGGTGGAAAGATGAGGAAACACGCCTGCTCCATTTCATTGGAAAAGACAACATTGTGTTTCACTGCATCATTTTTCCGGTGATGTTGAAAGCGGAAGGCTCTTTCATTTTGCCCGAAAATGTGCCCGCTAACGAGTTTCTCAATTTAGAATACAAAAAAATCTCTACTTCAAGAAATTGGGCGGTATGGTTGCACGAATATTTGGTTGATTTTAAAAACAAACAGGATGTGTTGCGCTACACACTAACTACTATTGCTCCGGAAACCAAAGATTCTGATTTTACCTGGGCAGATTTTCAGGCAAAAAACAACAACGAACTGTTGGCAATTTTCGGAAATTTTGTGAACAGAACGGTGGTGTTGATTCACAAATATTATGAAGGAGTTGTGCCGGATGCCGGCGAATTTACTGATGCTGAAAAAGAACTTATTGCCAAAATTGCAGATTTTCCAAACACTGTCGGCGCATCTATTGAAAAATACCGCTTCCGAGAAGCATTGGCGGAATTTATGAACTTGGCGCGTTTGGGAAACAAATACTTAACCGACACAGAACCCTGGAAGGTAGTGAAAACCGACCCCGAGCGCGTGAAAACAATCTTGCATCTCTCTATCCAAATTTGCGCCTGTTTGTCGGTGCTGGGCGAACCATTTCTGCCCTTTACCTCAACAAAACTTCAAAAAATATTGAATATTGATGTACACACTTGGAATGACGGCGGTAAAATAGACCTTTTAAAAGCCGGAGATAAAATTAACGCTCCTGAGTATCTTTTTGAAAAAATTGAGGATGCTGTAATTGAAGCACAAGTAAAAAAATTAGTGATTAGTGATTGATCAGTACCGCACATTCCTTATCTTAATCCACAACACCCGAACCTTTAATATGCCGGTGAAAGTGGCGTAAGTATCGTTGTCGTAGTGAACCACCAACTTAATCTCATAAGTGCCGTTTTCAAAAGAGTTACTCCACTGAGTTTCGTTTAGTGCAGATATTTCTTCGATTCCGTCAATATACCATTTTATTCTGTCCGCTGCTGTGGGGTGTAGCCCTTCTATTTCGGCACGAAAGTTCACGTTTTTGTTGCAGAAAGTGGTATCTTTCAATGTGGTGTGGTGCACATTGTTAACATAAAACTCAGCACTTTGACTTTGATTGCAGGACTCTATGATGAGTGTGCCGGTTTTCTCTGCTGTTTCGTCGTTTTCGTAGCGCACCCACATTTTTATTTCATAGGTTCCGGGAGTAAATGTTTTGCTCCATGTTTCCTGATTTAGTGTTCCGGGTTCCATTGCTCCGTCAACAAACCATTTTATTCTTTCCGATGCTGTTGGGTGCAGCCCATTTATTTCTGCCCGAAAATTAACCAAACCCGCACAAATAGGATTATCTTTTAAATCCTGAAAGTGAATGTTGTTGGCATAAAATGCAGCATCTAAATCGCGCATAGCGGAACAGGCAAGGTAGTAGTAGGATGTAATTATATCAACAGGTGTAAGTCCGGTTCCATATCCTAAAACAATAATTCCTTCCGAATTGGAAAAAATATATGTTGCATTGTTATCGGTTAACGGCATAGAGTAGTACGACATACCTGCCTCTGTATGTGATTTCCAGGTTCCTCCAACCAAGTCAGTTGGCGGAGCGTCATTAACAGAAACTTTTGTGTTACCTTTTGTATCGGTAGGGGTTATAATTATTGTATGGCATGCAAACAGTGGATAGAGGTTAAAATAATGTTGAAAAGGAGCAATCAGTGCACGAGGAACTGTTTGCTTTATTCCGGGTATCCAACATTGAGCAGGAGAAGCTGGAAACCCACTATTTATTGGTATATAAGAACAAACTGCAACGGGATGGTTTGCAGTAATAAAACAACCACTATCTGCCGAGTTAATAATCAACTCCACAAATTGACCTGCCTGCAAACCGGTAAGGTTTGTTTGCGCTCCCGATACGTCTGTTAGTACAATGCCGCCTTTTTGCGTAATATTTGTGCCGTTATATGCCGCAACAATACGCACACGATTATTTAGATGTAATGTAACCGGAACAAAAAAAGTTTTATCCCAAGTATTAACAGGCGCCAACTGTTGAAACAAACGACTGCGCGGATGTGCAGGAATATCGCTAAAAGGTACGTTGGCTTGCTGATTTTCAGCAAAAAAAGCCACAGGATTACTTGCAGTGATGCAAGCGCCGGTCATATCTGTATGGAAGTCAGTTCTATAATAAACTTCTCCTGCTTGAAGCGTTGCTCCCAAAACTTTGTTATGATATACTTGCGTATTATTATAGATAGCCACTACTGCGTATGCATCTGAAGACCCCGTAAATGGTTTGTATGATATTTGATAATACTCCTTACCTAGCGCCGTTACGGGAAGTAAATTTGTAACATCGCTGAGGTGAGATCGCATTACACCTGAATAAACCGTAACCGGTTGCTCGCTGTAAAGATAGATGCTTTTATTGCTCTTCCCCATTGTTGTATTATAAACAGCCAACTTTTGAGGGTCAGTCAAAGAGTAATTATATATCTCGAACGGATTAACAGTAAAATGTTCGTAAGTGCCTAATTCTTTAAAATAGATATAGCCTGTGGTTGGTTGGTTACCATTTACAATGCGAATAACAAAACCCGTAGAAGGAAGCGCAGGAAGCGATTCTGAATAACCATAAGTTACCCAAAACTCTTTTCCTTCGGTATTTTGAGTAAGAGCCGTATAATAAGTCAATAGGGTTGTTATTATAATAAAAAATATTTTTTTCATTATTATTTAAATAATTTTTGCAAAGGTAAAAAAATAATAATTACTTTTGCAATCTGTTAGTAGATTTTTAATCTTTAACCTTAAAAAATTGCTTTTATGAAGAAAATATTTTTGATTTTAGTTTTTGCAATGAGCGTTTGTTACACCACTCAGGCAGGTTACATTGTGCGTGGATATGTTAATGATTTATCGTATAGCGATGTATTCAATTACACATTAACATTAAAAAACGGCGCCCCTAAAGCAGCCGGTTCAATGCACTCTTCTCATGCAGGCGGTACAGGGCGGAACTGTATTTTTATTATAGATGCAGACCCGATT
>Ga0209628_10000753_pt1 | contig 20186 bp, 19 predicted proteins | sample TergutCu122P4_FD_187285 | JGI IMG/M metagenome (GOLD analysis project Ga0209628, IMG submission 187285) | Cubitermes ugandensis P4 segment gut microbial communities from Kakamega Forest, Kenya - Cu122 P4 (SPAdes) (version 2) | ecosystem: Host-associated > Arthropoda: Insects > Digestive system...
AAGGGCTTTTTCCGGCACTTCCTCGATCGAATTAAAAAATCTCTTGTTGCTTTCTTTTGTGGTTTCGGTCAAAACGGCAACGTGGGTGCCGGGTATGAGAAATGCGTCCGGTTCATTAAAACCGATATGCCCGTTTGCGCCGATCCCGATCACCATCAAATCGATCCCGCCGGACAATTCTATTTTCTTCTCGTATTCCTCGCATTCCGCTTCCGCGTCGAACGCTTCCCCGTCCGGGATATTTACATTTTCGGGGTTTATATTGATTTTCCCGAAAAAATTATCGAACATGAATCGATAATAACTCTGGCCGTTATTTCTTTTGATCGGGTAATATTCGTCGAGATTAAACGTCGTGACTGCTGAAAAATCCACGTCTCCCGACCGGTTCAATTCGACAAGTTTTGCATACATTCCAAGCGGCGACGAGCCTGTCGGCAATCCCAAAACAAAATTCCCGCCTGTGTTTTTTATTTCATTTGCGACTATTTCCGCCGCTCTTTCGGACATTATTTTATAATCGTCAAAATATTCTATTTTCATCTTTTTCACTCCTCACTCAATCCCTGTTTCATATTTTAAATTAAAATTCATATCCGCATTCTTTCATATCTTCGGCAAAAAAATCATACATATATTTTCCCGTATCCGTTTTCCAGCGTCCGACAGAATCCGGACGCATTTCGATTTTCGCTATTTTTATCCCGAGATAATCCTCAAGTTTTTTTATCGTTTCGTCCTGATCAAAAACCATATCTTCAAATCTCAGTTTTAAAAGATATTTCGGGTCGGGAGTGGCTTTCATAAGTTCCCTTTGGTATTTCCAGCTATACGCTCTTCTCTCTCTCATGTCGCCGGTTTCGGGATAATTGATTCCGAAATCGCGAAGATTATCCGTCAAATGCGAACCGAGAATGCAGTCTCTGGGATCTCTCACCCAATGAATATATCTTATATCCGGGAACATTTTTATGATCCACGGATAAATCAGCGTAGTTTCGGGGATTTTCCAGCCTTTGTTCTCGCTGTTTGCATGTAAAACGGTCACGAGATATTCCTCGATCAATTTTTTAAATTCCGGAACAGGCTCCATCGACAAAACTTTCGAGAAATCCCATTCGAGCCCGCCTTTATGTTCCACGTATTTCGCAAACACCCGGCAGGCGTCATACATTTTTTGCGGCGGCAGCAAATCCCCCGACCCATTCAGCGGCTCGCCCATAAAAACCCCGCTTGCGCTCAGGGTGTGCGACATGGCGCGCGTTCCCGAATGTCCCCTGCCGATTACTGTTATTATCATAATTTTTTGTTCTCCCGTGTATTTATATTTTATTTTTTACAATTATCCCGTTTACGACAACCATTTCAGCCCTGCTTAATATTTCCAGCGGATTGCCGTCATATAAAACCAAATCGGCATGCTTGCCTTTTTCTATCGAACCGACTTTATCGTCAATCCCCAAAATAACCGCGGGATTGATCGTTATGGCTTTTAGCGCGTCATAAATATCCAAACCGCCTTTGACCGCAAGCGCCGCGCAGTACGGCAGATATTGCACAGGCGCGACCGGATGGTCCGTGGTAATCGAAAATAAAATCCCCGCGCCGTTTAAAATTTTCGCGTTGCTTAATTCGAGATTTCTCAATTCCGGTTTTGACCTGTCGCATATGATCGGGCCTACTACGGCACGGACTTGATCTTTCGCGAGTTCTTTTGCGATCAAATGCCCTTCCGTACAATGCACGATGATATATTTCAAATCAAATTCTTTGCATATTCTGATCGCCGTAAATATATCGTCCGCCCTGTGCGCATGAATATGGGCATAGAGTTCGCCGTTTACAACCGGTAAAAGGGCTTCGAGTTTTATATCATAATCGGGCGCGTCGACTTTATCGCTGTCTTCCGAATCTTTCGAATCTTTCGATTTTTCGGCTTCGGATTTTTTCTCTCCGTACTTTTTCGCTTTTCTCAGATTTTCACGGATGATCGCCGCAGTCGCCATTCTTGTTTCGGGCGCTTGGTTTTTTTCGCTGTAAAAAGTTTTTGGGTTTTCGCCTAACGCGAATTTCATGCCCGCGGGAGCTTTGATGATCATGTCGTCGATTCTCTTGCCATAAGTTTTTATAACGGCGAACTGCCCGCTTATGGGGCTCGCGCTCCCCGGCCCCGTGGCAACGCAGGTGATCCCCGCCGCCAGAGCTTCGTCAAAAGTCCTGTCCATCGGATTGATCGCGTCAATCGCGCGCAGATGCGGAGCGCACGGGTCGGTCCCCTCGTTTAAATCGTCGCCTTCGTTTTTTAAACCGTCTTCGTACATTCCCAAATGCGTATGTGCGTCAATAAAGCCGGGCAAAAGCCATTTGCCTCCGGCTTCAATGATTTCTTCTTTATTATTTTTATTATTATTCTTATTGTTTTTTTTATATTCTTTCATGTCCCCGACTTCATCTATCAGGCCGTCCGAGATTTTTACATAGCCGTTTTCTATTATTTGATTTTCGCCGCTTAGCGACATAGTATAAATCCGGGCGTTTTTTATGACCATACATTTTCAACTCCGCATTTTCATATTATTTTTATTTTATTTTTATTATTGTTTTGCGCCGCTTTGATTGGATCTTCTTTTTGCCGTCGGCGAACCGCCTTTTCTCTGTTCGAGGGATTTTAAATCCGACATTTTTTCATCGCTTTCGCGCTTGAATTTGTTCAGCATGTCCTCAAAATCAAGTGAAGCCGCCGACTTTTTATGATTTTTGACAAATTCTTCGGGATTTTCAAAACTTGATTTTTCGTTTTCTGCCGCCGGTTCGCTTACATGATCTTTATCGGCCGATTGATCCGGTTCGGGTTCGATAGGATCTTTGGGCAGCTGTTTCATCGACAGCGCCAATTTGCCGTCTCCGCCCACGCCGATTACGACAGCCTTAACCGTCTGGTTTAATTTCAGACGTTCGTTTATATCCTTTATAAAATCAACCGATATTTCCGATATGTGTATCATGCCGGAAGTTTCCCTGTTTACGCTCACAAACGCCCCGTATTTGGTTATCCCGGTGATTTTACCTTCTATGATTTCCCCTTTTTGGACCTGCATATCAATATTATCCTCCGAAAACGACTTATGTTCCCAAACGAACAATGTTCGCTTACCATCCCGAAACTTAAAAATTTTTATCTCAATCGCCGGGACTTAAATAAAATAAAATCTCATCGCCCATCCTGTAACCGTTCTCCCTCGCTATGTCGGCTATGTATTCGTCGTCGGTGGGATCCTCGACTTTTTGTTCCAAAGCGTCGTTTCTTATTTTGCGCGTGTTGCGTTCCTGCGTCAGGGTTACGATTTCTTCGTCTTTTTTATTGATCGAAATCATATTGTTCCAAACAGGTATTAAAATTACGGCAACGATAACGAAAACGATCAATGTGCGGACAAAGCCGAATTTGTTTTCTTTTGTTTTTTTGCTGACGGCTCTTTTCCGGTTCGCTTTATTTGTGGATTTAGACGCGGTCATAATATATACTTCCCCTCTCTTATTATACAATCTTACCTATTATACTATTTATACTATATTTTTTTCTTTGATTTTTTAATTGATTTTTGTTTTTTTACGCTGTCTTTTTCTATGATTTTCACGAGGTTTTTCGCCGTTTTTCCGTTTGCAGCCCTAATATTTTTAATATTTTTATACAATTTGAAACCTCTCGACGCGCTTTTTTTCATCCTGTGTCTTTCGCCTATAAAATACAAATAACTTTTTGTGAGTTTAAACGTCTTTAATATCAATTTACACAGCCTTTTTATTTGTTTCAATATCAATAAAACTGTCATTTTTAACGGCATTATCGTGATGCTATATAAAAATTTCAGGACTTTTTTGATAAAGTCTATGATTTTTTTGGATACGAACATAATCAATCTGCCGACCGTCAAATGATATAAAACAAAGCACAGAAAACAGCCGAAAAGGGAGAACCATCTGACTGTCCCCGAATTTGTGTAGAAAACCAGCAGAATAATCGAAAAAGCGGAAAAAATACAGAATATCAGGTCCTGAAAAAATATCGACAGCCATTTTGAGCGAAACGCGATTCTGACGATTCTGAAAACGTCATAAAACGCGCCCAGCAATCCCCCGACGACACATGAAAACAGGAAAACGACGCTCTGTTCCGTAAAAGATATTTCCATACTATGCAAATCCGCCTACTTAAAAAGTTTCGATAAAAATTTAGATGATTTGCCGCCCGCGTCCGCAACGTCGTTTGAGTATAACAAACCCGTTATGTCGCCGTCAATATTCATATCGCCCGTTTCAAGGGACAGTTTGCTTATGTGAAGACTTAATCCCTCGACGGTCATTTGCCCCGCTTCGGTTATCACGACGATTATATTTTCGTTGAAATTGTCGACCCGTATAACCCCCGAAACGGTCATTTGCCTGCGGTTAGATAAAACGACGTTGTGCGGTTTCCTGCTCCTTTTTTCTTCTGTGCTGTTATTTATATGATTTATGCTGTTCATACCCTGCAAACTCCTTAAAATATATCTGAAATATATTTTTATATATCAATATATTTTAATTATATGTTCGATGGGGGTTTGGTATGATAAAGAGGGTTAGAAATTAATTAAATATTATATCGAAAAATCAACCCGCCTGATCTATTTAATGATTTAATTTTATTCCTCGCAAATTAATCTATATAAACTTTTCCGATTTTTTACTGCCCGATAACCTCATACATATCGACCGCGCCGGCTTTCAGCGCATGCTCTTTTAATTCTATCACCTTGACTTTGACTTTCTTTTCGCCGAAAGAGATTTCTATTATATCGTTTTCTTTTAAATCGTGCGCGGGCTTCGCGACTTTCCCGTTTACCGTGACCCTGCCGCCGTCGCACGCTTCGCACGCGACTGTGCGCCTTTTGATCAGGCGCGAAACTTTTAAATATTTATCAAGCCTCATATTTTATCCGTCACCTTTAATTTTTAAACTTAATTAACTATTTTTGTTTTATACAGACTGTTCAAATCCACATAATAATTGCCGTAATACTCTTTTTCTACCCATACTTTTATCTTTTCGCCGATATATCGGCGCGGGTCCATAAATATATCGCCGCTTTCAAAAAAGTATTTTCCGTTGCCGTCTTCATATTCGCATTGAATGACAAAAGGATACCTGCCATTGATACGCACCGAATAATTCAGTTGCGCGTCAACTATTTCGGCCATTACATAATGACCGCCGTCAATGAGCATTTTTACCCTTTGATCCTGCCTAAATGATACTACTATAAATATCCCGCCGAGTATAACGAATATAAACCCTACCCCACTGAATATCAGCAAAAAAAGCCAATACATCGGGGAACCCGATTCTATATGATACGGATTCAACGGGTCATAATAAATCTCGATTGTCTGGCCTATTTTCATGCTCGAAGAATAATAATCCAGTTTTGCGGTTATATTTTCCCGGATTTCCGTATTAAACGTGACGAAAACATTATAGCTTCTGGAAGATGTTTCGTTATAATTTTGAGCAGGAATTATGTCATACGTTATATCGCTTATAACCGCGGTCGTTTTAACAGCGCTTTCGATGAATTTCTCATACGAGTTTTTCATGCCGATGCCGACAGACAACCCGATTATGACAAAAAGCAAGCCGAATCCCGCAAAAGAAAAACCGAGTATTTTAAATACCTTTAATGTTGTTATATTCATAAATTAATTTATTAATAACGCTCCTATAAATTTTTCGGCCGCTAAAGAACAATCCTGCCTTTTTTGTCAGAATACGGGCGGACATGGAATCCGCCGTTTCCATTTTATGATTATTCCTTTGATATTTTTATTAGTTTAAACACAACCGCCGCAAGCGCCGCCCCGACTAACGGCGCGACTATAAACACCCACACATTCGCGAGCGCGTCGCCGCCTGCAAACACTGCCGGACCGATACTTCTCGCGGGATTTACAGAAGTCCCCGTCAACGGGATCCCGATGATATGTACAAACGCCAGCGTCAGACCTATGACGATTCCCGCGACGCTGCCTTTGCTTTCGTCCGAAGTTACGCCTAATATCGTGAAAATAAAGATAAACGTCAGGATGATTTCGACTACGATCGCTCCCGCAACGCCGACATTGGCGACGCCGTTCGAACCGAGCCCGCCGGTCAAATCTTCAATCCCGAAAGCGACGAGCATTTTCAATAATCCCGCCCCCGCAAACGCGCCGGCTATCTGCGCGATCACATAACCGATAAAATCAACCACGCTCAGTTTTTTATTGATCAGCATAGCGAGCGAAACCGCCGGATTGATATGACATCCCGAAATATTCCCGATCACATAAGCCGTCGCCACAATAGATAAACCGAACGCCAATGCTACCGCGAGATGCCCGCCGAAAGCATCGCACCCCAATGCAACCGCGCTTCCGCACCCCACAAAAACAAGAATCATAGTCCCGATCAATTCCGCAACATATTTTTTAATATTGACTGCCATAAACAATTTCTCCTTTTGTAATTTATTATTATTTATATATTTTATTTAATTTATTTTTAAACATAAAAACTTATATATCGACCTTTTTCGCGCCTGTATCTATTATAATAACATTAATATTTTTTTATGTCAATATTTTTTTTAATTTATTCGCGGAAAACTGCAAAATTTTTATGTTTTTTATATATTTGGCGGTCTTTTGAAATTTTTTTATTGACTTTTTTATTTTTTTGATATAAAATATAACTTAATAACAAAATATAGTATTTTATTTTGTTTATTTACGTATGTAAATACAATATAACCTAACCCTAAAAAGAAAGGATAAACGAATTCCGTTCGTTTCAATTAAAAAAACAATGTTTGATACCATACTCGAAGCAATCGGCAATACCCCCATAGTCAAAATCAACAGGCTGAACCCGAACCCGAATGTTTTATTATACGCCAAACTTGAAGGATTTAATCCCACGGGAAGCATAAAAGACCGCATTGCCCTGAAAATGATAGAACAAGCCGAATTTTCGGGCGATTTAACCAAAGACAAAATCATCATAGAGGCGACTTCGGGAAATACCGGCATAGGGCTTGCCATGATCGGAAGCGTAAAAGGCTATAAAGTGCAGATCGTCATGAGCGCCGCCGTTTCGATCGAACGCCAGCAGACGATCAAGGCGTTCGGGGGAGAGATCATCCTGACCCCGCCCGAACTGGCGACCGACGGCGCGATTATGAAAACCCGCGAGCTTGTTTCGCAACACCCCGAAAAATATTTTAACCCCAATCAATTTTCAAACGATTACAACAAACTTGCGCATTATCAAACCACCGCGGAAGAAATCTGGAAACAAACCGGCGGCAAAATAACGCATTTTGTATCTTCCCTCGGCACGTCCGGCACGCTTATGGGCGTGGGAATGGGGCTGAAAGAAAAAAATCCGGATATCAAGATCGTCGAGGCGCACCCGGTCAAAGGACATTATATACAGGGGCTGAAAAACATGGAAGAGGCGATCGTGCCCGAAATATATGACCCGTCGCAAATCGATTGCAGTATCATGATAGAAACTGAAGAAGCGTATGAAATGGCAAGAAAGATCGTCGTCGAAGAAGGGATTTTCGTAGGCCAGAGCAGCGGCGCGGCGATGCTGGCGGCGGTAAAATTGGCCGAAATGATCGATTCGGGATTTGTCGTCGTTATTTTCCCCGACCGCGGCGAAAAATATCTGAGTACGAATCTTTTTAGAGTGCAATGAAAATAAAAAAAATAAGCGCAATATAACAATACAAAATATAAAAACCGGAGGTTAAATATAACATGAACGTGCAAACCAAATCAAAAAATAAATTGCTGCAAAAAATTATTTCTCTTGTGATTTCGGCCGTTTTAGTTTTGTCCGCCTTTCTTCCCGTGACCCTCAGCCCCATGTCTGCCCATGCCGTTACAAGAAGCATATCTCTGGAAAACAGCTACGAGGATAATTTAACTTCGACTGCCGCGTCAAATCAATATTATTTCGAGATTACGTCCCCGGGCAGCATACTGATAAAATTCGAGACTTCGACCGTTACCAAAACGAATTCATGGCGGGTCAATCTTATAAACGTCACGGATTCTATTTCTTATTCCGTAAAAGATTTCGGGAGCGGCGACGCCCCGTCGAATGCTCCGTACAGAACCGAATATTCCGACAGAATGAGGCTGCCTAAGGGCAGATATTTTGTAAGCGTGTCGGTTCCCGACGGATACGCCGTTGTTGCCACCACGTACAAAATTTCGGTGAATTTCATACCCGAAACCGACGGCACTTATGAAATCGAACCCAACAACATGCCCGCAACCGCGACGCCTTTGATCCCCAACACATCCATGAGCGGCAATATAAGTTATAAAGGCGACGTCGATTACTTTAAATTTCCCCTGCCTTCGCCCGGTTCGCTGACGATTTCTTTTTCCGTGGCAAGTTCGATCGAGACCGGAAATTGGGTTGTCCTGCTTTACGATAAAAACGAGAAACAGCTCCAAATGGGCCGCGTAGGTTTGGGAGGCGAGGTAAGCGGACTCACGAGGACAAACAAGTTCGATACGGTCCGGTTGCCCGCGGGTGATTATTACATAAAAGTCATTGCGTACAGCGACACATTGTCCTCCGGCGCGGATTACAAGATTTCTACCGCCTATACGCCCGAAAGAAGCGTAAAATATGAAAAAGAATTTAACGACGCGCAGGAAACCGCCAACAATCTTTTGATAAACGCCCCGATCACCGGCAATATGGGCAATATCGAGGACCGTGACTATTTTAAATTTACGGTCGCGGAATATAGAAATTTGCGGATCGAGTTTACGACCCCGGACACAATCAATCAAAACATGTGGACGATCTATCTTCAGGATTCCAAAGGCGGCGTGGCGACTTATTACGCGGGGCAGGGAGGAGCGACAGCCAACGGCAAACGCATTTTCAAATCGGACATATTAAATTTTGACCGGGGAATATATTATATCGTCATATTCCCGTACGGGTCAACCGCGAATTCTTACTCAAACGCGGATTATACTTTGGCGATTCTTTCGGATTCGGCTCCCATTCCGCCCATCAACGACGAAGATGATATAGAATACCCCACAGAAGTGCCGTATTTTGCGTATAACGTAAACAAAAACTTCGACGGTTCGCTCAAAAACGCGAACGATTCCAATATTTTCGAATTCGGTTTGAATTATAACGGTTCCGTATCGGTCGATTTTATATCCCCGCAATCGATCACGAAAGAATTGTGGACCGTAAATATCTACGACAAAAACGACAAACTGCTCGCTTCCGGAAAATACGGCGACGCCGGGCAGTTCTTAACCGGGTCTCTGAACGGCATGAAAATAAAAACTTCGGATAAGATACGGCTCCCCGCCGGAAGCTATTATGTCAAAGTCCTCCCGATCAATTCATATGATTATTCCCCGGCGCTTTACGGAATAAAAATCAATTATTCCCCCGAGGCAAGGGAGGCTTTAAATTCAAAAATCGATTTATACGAAACCGAGTTCAACAATACCCCGCTCACGGCAAATAACCTGACATTAGGCGAACCCCTTATGGGGAACCTGTCGGATTTCAACGATACCGATTATTTTAAATTTACGCTGACAAAAAACAGCGGCGTAAAAATATCGTTTACCTCTCCGGTAGAAATCACGCAAAACGACTGGACGGCCGATATTTTCACAAACGATTTCAAATCTCAGGCAATTTTTACAGAACATTACGGTTCGGAAGGGACCGTAAGCGGCGCATATTCGGATTATAAAACCGCAGTTTCAAAAATATTGCGGCTTCCTCCGGGGATTTATTATCTCCGCGTCGGCGCGTATAATATCATTAATTATTCAAACGAAGATTATAAAATCAATGTCGAGGTCGCGGAAGATCATTCGGGAAGCGGCGCATTATATGAAACCGAATTCAACGACATCCCCGCAACCGCGAATATTTTGCCCCTGAATACCGATATGATAGGCAATATTTTTCATTTAAACGACGTCGATTATTTTAAGATATCGGTCGGCAGCGAAAAAGAAATCCAGATAAAATTTTCGATCAGTTTCCAAATCAACGCAAGCCTGTGGTCGATAAAATTATTCGACGCAAGCCAAAAAGAATTGAAATCCTATAAAATCGGCGAAGGCGGAGTCCTTTCGTCAAACGGGTTCAAATATTTCAAAACGGAAAAAATACTGCTTATTCCGGGCGATTATTATGTATGTATAAGCTCGTATACAAAAAACGACTTTTCAAATGAAGATTATATATTCAAAGTCATCGACGATATCGGTCAAAAAATCGACACATATGTATTTGACGGGGATAAACCGTCGAATTGGGCGATCAATGAAGTCATGCTCGCATACGCGTATAATTTGGCGCCGCAGGGTTATATGAAAAACTTCACGTCCCCGATCAAACGCGAAGAATTCAGCCTGCTGGCCATAAAATTGCTGGAAGTCGCCGAAAACAAGCCGATAGCCGAAATTCTCGCGGACAAAAACAAAGAAATTAATTATTATGCTTTCACCGACACGGCCGACATATATATCCTTTCCGCGAATGCTTTGGGTATCGTCAACGGGCGGGGCAACGGGATTTTTGACCCCGGCGGAAATATCACAAGAGAAGAAGCCGCAACGATGCTTATGCGTTTGGGCATACTTGAAAACATAAACTTGAACGTATCGCCGCTTTTTTTCAGCGACGCCTCGAAGTTCAACACATGGTCGGTCGACGCGATCGCCTACGTTTCGGGCTGCATGGATATGCGGAGCAACAGGGTCATGAACGGTTACGCCGACGGACAATTCCATCCGAAAGATACGTATTCGAGAGAGCAGGCGTTTATGACGATTTTCAGATTGTTCTCGATCAAAACCGGGGTATAATCGCCGCTTCGTCGTCATTGCGAGCGCATTATAACATTAAAATTGGGACACGCCGCACGCGGTGTCCCATATATTTTTTTGCGCTATTTTTCACACCATTCTATATCCGCCGCCGCCCTGCATGATTCCGCCGGATAATATATGTTCGACGATTTTTTTACGGAAATATGTATCGGTCGGCGCATCTTTTATATTTTCTTTCGTTATGTTTTCGAAAATATAGAAAAGCCCGCCGTAATTTTCGCCCCCGCGCGGGAAAGTGACAAATAATCTCTGGAATTTTATTATATTGCTGTCGGGCGGGAGCAAATCTTTGAACGCAGGGTCAAACAGCCAGCTAAAACAACTGAACGCTTTGAATTTATAATTAAAATATCGCGAAAAAAATTCTTTCGCCCTATCGAATGAATCAAGACAGGCCGCTTCATATAACTTTCCGTCGCGCGGGATATGCACGCCCAGCAGCCTGTCGCCTTCTTTCAAATCGAGTCTCAATTCTTCGGGCGGCATATTCCAGTCGCCGATTTTTGCCATTTCAAATTGCAATCTGCCAAGCCTGAATATTTTGCCGCGGACATGATTTATAAGCCAGCCGTAAGTAGCGAATCCCCACTCGTTATACCAGTTGCGATGATGGTATATCCAAATAGGCAGATCGCTTACCGTCGCAAGTAAAATATCATGCGGGATATTTTTTTCTTTATAAAATTTTTCCATATCCTCAATCGCAAGAGTGAACACGAACGCCCCGAACTGCGCGGATTTATTTTTGAATTCAGTTTCGCAGTCAAAATCAACCGACACATCTGTAAGCCGGTTTTTTATCCCGACAGCTTCAATACATAAATTTTCGTCGGCGCATATTTTTTCCGCCGCTTCACGCAAAACATTTCGTCCCTCTTCACATAAATTATAATATCCGGCATATTTTTCATATTTTTCAAATAACCCGTTCATTTCGTTCATCATCCCCCGTAAAATTATTATAAATTTTATTTTTTTATTGCAAATTAAAAATTTTTCATGTATAATTTTCTTAAATAACTTTAATTCGTTTATGGAAAGTATGGAAAGCGCAAACATATGATTATTATTGACTGGATCAAAAATTGGATCAGGATCAAACGAAGTTCGATTAATAAAATCCCGATATTTTTTTTATGCTTTACCGCCGCGCTTTTATTTGCGGTTTTATATTACGGCGGGCCTTTCGGCGCGCCCATATCTCCTGTTATCGATTATCCGACGAATGATTATGATATCAAGCAAACCCAAACCGGCGGCCTTGATGATATTCCCGTTATTGCCGAACCTTTGGATGAAGATGATTTTGAAGATTTAAAAAATCCGGATGACTTAAATATTATAGAACTTATTCAATTATCCGAATCGGGTGAATCCGAAGACGATCCCAAATACCCGGAGACTGTCACATATTCCAAGAAAAAACACGCGAGGGAAATTTTAATCAGCGCAGTCGGCGACCTGACCCTTGCGAGCAATTATAACAAACCGTACGGCGGCTCGTTTTACGAATATTATGATTTATACGGCCCCGGTTATTTCTGTGAAAACGTCGCGCCTATTTTTGACGGGAGCGACTGCGTGATCGCAAACCTCGAATGTGCGCTGACCGATAATCAAGACCCGGCGTTGCGGCAAGTCAAACAATTTTCATATAAAGGCTATAAAGAATATACGAATATATTGACCGCAGGCAATATCGACGTCGTGACGATCGCGAACAATCACAGTTTTGATTATTCGCAGGAGGGATATGACGACACGATGGACGCTCTCGACAAAGCGGGAATCGGTTATCACGGCAACGGGATTGTCCTGATCAAAGAAATCAACGGAATCAAAGTCGGATTTGCGGGCGCGGTCGGAACGGGCCGCATGGGTGAAATAAAAAACGCGCTCGATTACATGAAGGCAAACGGCGCGGAAATAAAAATCGTATCGTTCCACTGGGGCTTTATGGACGCGCGGATCGCAGACGCAAGCCAGGTTGCGGCAGCCCGTTTTGCAATCGATTACGGCGCGGATTTGGTCATAGGGCATCATCCGCACGTATTGCAGGGAATCGAAATCTATAAAGGCAAATATATAGCATATTCACTCGGCAATTTTATATTCGACGGCAACGTGATTTCAGACGCGGAAAACCGCACAAGCGTAATATTTCAAATCAGATTTGCCCTCTGCGGGACGGATATCGTCGATACCGGCATCGATCTGATTCCGATATTTGTCACTTCAAGCATGGCGAGAAACAATTTCAAACCCGCATTGGCCGAAGGCGACGCGAGGGAAATTATTTTAAATAAAATCCAGGCCAGAAGCGCGTATTAAAATTTTTATATTTTCGGCACCAATTTTAACGCAAAACCGCCTATCAGGCTGTCGAGATAGATCGACGTCAGTTCGCCTTTGTTATTAAATCTCGCGCTTTCTTCTATGAAATTTTTGCCCGATTCTTTCAAATGAAAAACAGCCCTGTCGATAAAATTCGAGGAAATCGCGATCTGCCCGTTTTTTCCGTAGCTTTTGCTTTTCATAAAATGGATGATCCCCGCGGCTGAAACAGACGCTCCCGCGTCGTTTTTCTCGAACCCGAATATCGATTCGATCTTGCTTGAATACTGTTCGGCCTGTTCGGCGTTTTCGCAATTCATAACCACATGGGCCAAATCAAACCCGAGCATTTTACGAACGGCCTGCGAAGTTAAATCTTTGATCGTTTTAAAATCGCCGCCGCGTATAGAATCTTCCTGCACCAGAAAAGATCCCGCGCAGGCTATGACCGGTTTTTGCATGAGATAGTCCACGAAATTATTCCCGTTTATCCCACTCGCCGGTATGAATTTCGCTTTTGGATACTGAACAGACAGCGTTTTTATCATTTCAATTCCGTCAATTCCGCCGTTTTTATCGTTTCTATCGTTACCATCCGCAGAAATAAATTTTATGACGTCAATACCCATATCCAGCGCTTTTTTTATATCATCCGCATTTGAACCATTTAAACCATTTGAACATTCGAAAATTACGGCTATTTTATTTTTCGCGCAGTACGATATCAATTTTTCGTCGAATTCCGGCAATATAACAACTTTCGCTCCGGCTTTTGCCGCCGTCAACGCCTGTTCCTCTGTCCGGATATTCCCGGCGATGATCAGCATATCGGGAAAAGTTTCGGTTATGATTTTAATAGCCTCTGCCGCACAATCCGCACAGTCCGTTTCAAGCGTTATTTCCGCAACGTTCAAACCTCCGGACGATATAGCCTCGGCGAGTGCGGGCGCTTTATCCGTTTCGCCGATTTTTAAAATGGGGATTATCCCGTAATTTTTTATTTTTAAAAATATATCGCCGAATTTTTCAGATATCATCGAACTACCCAATTTATCCAACGCCTCCTGTTTTAAATTTTAATATATTTATAGACATTATACTATAATTATACAATCAATGCAATATAAAATTAAAAAATATATAAAAAAATCGTCATTGCAAAATTGCAACGACGATTTTTCTCGATTTCGCGGACGAACACAGGACGAACACAGTTCGTCCCTACTTCAACTCTTTCTTCTCCCTCAGCCACGGCATAGCCGCTCTGAGACGCTTGCCGACTTCTTCGACGGGATGCGCTGCGTCGATGGCTTTTTGGCGGTTGTAATACGGACGCCCGCTTTGATTTTCGAGTATCCAGTTTTTGGCGAACGTGCCGTCCTGTATTTCCCGCAGGACATTTTTCATTTCGTCCCTCGACTGCTGGTTTATTATTCTCTTGCCAACTACCATGTCGCCGTATTCGGCCGTGTCGGATACAGAATAACGCATTCCGGCGATCCCGTGTTCATAAATCAGATCGATTATTAATTTTAATTCGTGGCACACTTCAAAATACGCGGATTCCGGCTGATAACCCGCCCCGACAAGCGTATCGAACCCTGCGCGGATCAGTTCACTCAAACCTCCGCATAAAACCGCCTGTTCGCCGAATAAATCCGTTTCGGTTTCCTCTTTGAACGTCGTTTCAAGCGTTCCCGCCCTTGTACAGCCTATGCCTTTTGCGTATGCCAAAGCCAAATCGCGCGCTTTCCCCGAAAAATCCTTTTCGACTGCGACAAGCCCCGGGATCCCTGTTCCCTCCGTGTATAACCTGCGGACCATATGGCCCGGCCCTTTCGGGGCGACCATCACGACGTCGACGTTATCCGGCGGGACAATTTGCCCGTAGTGAATATTAAACCCGTGCGAAAAACACAGAACCTGTCCGTTTTTCATATTCGGCGCGATTTCTTTTTTATAAACTTCGGCCTGTTTTTCGTCCGGGATCAATATTTGCACGAAATCGGCTTTTTTAACCGCTTCCGAAACTGTCATAATTTCAAATCCGTCATTCCGCGCGATTTTAATCCTCGCCGAATCCGCGCGCAATGCGACGGCCACTTTTAATCCGCTGTCTTTTAAATTCTGCGCCTGCGCGTGTCCCTGACTGCCGTAACCGATCACGGCGATTGTTTTTCCTTCTAATAAATTTATATCCGCGTCATGGTCATAATACATTTTCATAATTCGATTTCCCCTTTTATTTATATCATAATATTTTTATTTATTTTTATTATTATCATGTCATTTTATCAACGCATATCGGTCCCGACCGGACGATTTTTTTGATTCCGTAAATTTCAAGCTGTTTTTTTATGTCGTCTAATTTTTGTCCGCTTCCCACGACTTCTATCGTTACTGTGCCGTCATCTCCCCTGCCTAAGATTTTTATGTCGAGCATTTGGCAGATTTGTACGATCTCGATATTTTTTTCCGGCGGGCAGTTTATTTTTATAATCATGATTTCACGCGTAACCGTATTCAATCCCGCGGTTTCGTAAACTTCCAAAACGTCTTCCAGCCGCCCGAGTTGATGTATGAGAAGTTTTATATTTTCCGGCGAGCATTTTACTTTAAACGTCAGGTGATATATTTCCGGCGTTTCCGTCGTGCTTGTGGTAAAGCTTTCGAGATTATAGCCCCTGCGCGTGAAAAACCCCGATATCCTCGAAACTACACCCGGTTTGTTCTCGACTTTCGCCACTATTATATGTTCCATTGGTTGTTCCTTTCGCGGAACGCGCCACGAACAGAGTTCGTGTATGGCGGCGTTCCCTACAATATTTATATCTTTTTATCCGTTGAGCCGAAAATTTCAGAGTTTTTCGCTTCTTCCGCGAAAAGCATTTCATGATGGCCTTTACCTGTCGGGATGATCGGGTAAACGTTTTCTGTCGGATCGACCAGAACATGAACCAGTATCGTTTCCTGACTTTCGATGATTTCCGGGATTTTTTCCAAATCTTTTCTTTCCGCGATTTTTATTGCTTTTATATTATAAGCTTCGGCTAATTTTATAAAATCCGGGTTGTCGTTTAATATCGACTGCGAATAGTTCCCGTCGTAAAAATGTTTCTGCCACTGCCTGACCATGCCGAGCCTTTTATTGTCTAAAATAAATATTTTTACGGGGACATGCGTTTTGCGGACAGTCGCGAGTTCTTGAATATTCATTTGTATCCCTCCGTCGCCGGAAAATAATATAACCTGACCGTCTTTTTTACCGAAAGCAGCCCCAATCGCCGCCGGAAGCCCAAATCCCATCGTTCCCAATCCGCCGGACGTTATAAACGTCCCGGTGATTTTCGGCCTTGTTTCCTGTGCGGCAATCATTTGATGCTGCCCGACGTCCGTCACAAAAGAAATCTTTTTATTTTTCTTGACCGATTCAACCGTTTCGACGACTTTTCTTATCAATTCGCGCATTTTTAATTTGCCGACAAATACTTTCTGTTCGTTTTGTTTCTCTTTTTCCCGGACTTTTTTGACTTCTTCGCTCCATTTTTTCCACTGCGATATTTTATTGTCAAAAATTTTTATATATTCGCTGTTATTTTTACGTAAATCTTCGAACAAGTTTATCAAATTCTGAAAAAAATCAGATGCGTCGGTAATAACGGGAATATCGACTTTGACGTTCTTGTCGATTTCGGAAATGTCGATGTCGGCATGTATTATGGCCCTGAAACTTGAAAACATTTGCGGATTGCCGACTGTCCTGTCCGAAAATCTCGTGCCGACCGCGATTACCAGATCGCTGTTCGCGACGGCCATATTCGCGGCGGGAAGTCCGTGCATGCCCGCCATGCCGAATGCGAGTTCGTCGGACATATCGACGGCGGATTTACCCATAAGCGTCGCGGCGCACGGGATATTGTTTTCGTTCATGAATTTCAGCATCCGTTCCGGCGCGTTTTCTGACGACGCCACTCCCCCGCCCGCCAATATCACAGGCCTTAAAGAATGCAGGAACAGTTCCAAAATTTTATCTTTCTGTTCATCAAACGCGTATATTTTTTTATATTCTTTCGGGAAATATTCGACGGTTTCTTCCCAATATTCATCGGGCATTTCTTCGGCGAATATATTTCCGGGTATATCGACCAGAACCGGGCCGAATCTGCCGCTTTTCGCGATCTGCCACGCCTGTTCGAGTGCGCGCGGCAAATCTTTTATATCCCTGATCAAATAATTATGCTTTGTTATGGATAAAGTCACCCCGATCATATCGGCTTCCTGAAAAGCGTCGCGGCCTATGACTGATGTATTGACCTGTCCGGTTATTGCGAAAATCGGTACGGAATCGAGCATAGCGTCCGCGAGTCCCGTAACGATATTCGTCGCGCCGGGGCCCGACGTCGTGAAAACAACCCCGGTTTTACCTGTAGCTTTGGCGTAACCCTCCGCCGCGTGGATCGCCCCTTGTTCGTGCCGCGTTAATATATGCTTTATCCTGCTTTTATTTTCGATCGCCTTATATAAAGCGTCATATAAAGCCAAAACTTTTCCGCCCGGATAACCGAAAATTATATCGACTTCTTTTTGTTCCAAAAATCTAATTAAATATTCTGCTCCGTTCAATTTTAAAATCCCTCCTTTTAACTGAAAATTTACAATTATTTTTTATTTTATCGTAGGGGCAGGACTTGTCCCTGCCCTCAGGGCGACCACAAGGATCGCCCCTACGTCCTACAAACCAGCAGCGCATGATTCGACAATCCTACGCATGACCGGCTTTCGCTCATTCTTTCGGCGATTTCCAAATAACATTCAAACTGTTCTTCGCTCATATCATCTATCGCGTTTGCCACAAACCAGAAATCAAGCCCGCAGTTTTTCACAATTTCAAGTTTATATTCTCTTGCGCCACATTCCATTTCCTCAGACGAAGTGAAAAAAAATAAGCCCGGCTGCGTATCGCTTGTTTTGTATTCAAACACATATTTATTTGCCTCTGCATTCGGATATACATGCGGCCAAAGTACACACGCGCCCGCATACGCGCCAAGCCCGTTAATATAAGCGAAAGCGATTATCGCGCCGTCTTTCGCGATTCTTTTGCACTCCGCGAAAACAAGTTCGCATTCTTCTTTCGGCAGATGATACATCGGTCCCAGACATAACACAACGTCAAAACTATGATCTGCGATATTGTCAAGATTCGTCGCGTCCGCCACAAACATTTTGACATTTGTTAAGCCTTTCGCCTTTACACTTATATCAAATGCCGCGATATTTTCCGGCGTAATATCAATACCCACATATTCGGCGCATTTGTCCGCGAAATACATGCCGTAATATCCGCCGCCGCACCCAAGTTCTATCACGCGGCTGTCGGGTTTTATATATTCGCTGAGGATTTTTTTCGTGTAGTGAAATTCCAAACTATCTGACCGTGACGCCCCAAAAGCTCTTTCGCCCTCTTTGCCATGTGAATATTTTTCTATGATTTTATTCTGATTCGACGACATAATTAATCCCTCTCGTAAATCAATACCGCGCCTTTGTCCGCAGACTGTACAAAAGCCGCGTATCTTTTCAAATACCCTGTGAGCGAACGAACACAGTTCGTCCCTACGGTTTTTTTTCTGCATTCGATTTCTTCATCGTCAACCAATAATTTTATACTCCTGCTGGGAATATCAATTTCAATTTTATCGCCGTCCAAAACATACGCGATTAAGCCTCCCGCCGCAGCTTCCGGCGACACATGACCGATCGACGCGCCTTTTGTCGCTCCCGAAAACCTGCCGTCCGTGATCAGCGCGACGCTTGAATCCAATCCCTGACCCGCAAGCATCGCCGTCGGCGAAAGCATCTCACGCATACCCGGCCCGCCTTTGGGCCCTTCGTAGCGTATCACGACAATATCTCCGGGTTTTATTTTATTATTCAATATCGCCTCGCAAGATTCTTCTTCTGAATCAAATGTTTTCGCAATTCCCGTAAATTTCATCATGTTTTCATGAACCGCGCCCTGTTTGACTATCGCGCCGTTTACCGCTAAATTCCCGCGTAAAACCGCAAGTCCGCCGTCTTGCCTGTACGGATTTTCGATTTTGCGTATGATTTCGCCGTCCGCACTTTTGTTTATCAACCGTTTTGACAGTTTGCCGTCAACCGTGAGAACATTCTCATCTATAACTTTATCCTGCAATTTGCACAGCTCCGCGATAACACAGCTTATCCCGCCGGCTGTATCGAGTTCTTCTATATACGTTTTTGACGCAGGCGAGAGTTTGCATAACTGCGGGGTTTTCCTGCCGAGATTATCTATCATGTCCAATATATCGTTCAGGGCGGATGCCTCGAACGCAGTTCGAGATAAATCCGCCCCTACGGATTCCGGGACAGAAAAATCAATACCCGCTTCATGCGCGATCGCGGCCAAATGCAAAACCGTGTTCGAAGACGCGCCGAGCGCTAAATCAACCGCCATAGCGTTTTGAAATGCTTTTTCTGTGAGGATATCGAGTATTTTTATATCTTTTTCGATCAAATCCATAACTGTTTCGCCCGTGATTTCGGCGAGTGCGTAACGTTTTGCCATAACTGCGGGGATCGTGCCGTTGCCGGGCAGCGCAAGCCCGATCGCTTCTGTCAGACAATTCATAGAATTTGCCGTGTACATTCCCGCGCATGAACCGCACGTCGGACACGCGCATTTTTCGATTTCTGATAATTCTTCGCCGGTTATAAGTCCCGCCGATTTTTTCCCGACTGCCTCAAACGTCTCCGAAAGCCCCAACTTTTCGCCTTTATACCGTCCCGACAGCATCGGTCCGCCCGACACAAATATCGACGGGATATTCACCCTCGCGCCGCCC
>Ga0209628_10000754_pt1 | contig 20166 bp, 20 predicted proteins | sample TergutCu122P4_FD_187285 | JGI IMG/M metagenome (GOLD analysis project Ga0209628, IMG submission 187285) | Cubitermes ugandensis P4 segment gut microbial communities from Kakamega Forest, Kenya - Cu122 P4 (SPAdes) (version 2) | ecosystem: Host-associated > Arthropoda: Insects > Digestive system...
GAGCAGATTGTAGTCGCAAGAGGCAAACTCTTTGTCGCAAACTCCGGCGGACTTGACTTTAATACGGAAACGGGATACGATAAAACCGTTTCGGTGATTGACATCGCCACATTTACCGAAACACGAAAAATTGAAGTCGTCGCCAACCCCTCCGATGTCATCTTTGATAAAAACAGTCATATTTATGTTGTATCAAACGGTAATTACATGGATATACCGAATGTATTACAAAAAATCAACGTAAACACCGGCGAAGTGTCGGTAGTATCAGCTGTCCAAGCGACCTACATGGCTACGGTTGGAACGAAACTTTATACGATTCATTCGCAATACGACGCTGATTGGAATCAGGTCATTTCTTTCTATTCGTATGATATGGGAAGTAACACCCGTCTTTCCGAAAATTTCATTGGCTCTGCTAAGGTGGATTTCCCTTATAAAATCAGTTCAGACGAAGAATCAGGTGAAATTTACATCACCTCTTCCGATTGGATAAACGACGGCGATGTCTACATCTTCAACAAATCAAACCAATTCATCGGCAAATTTGAAGCTGGACTGACGCCGATGAAAGTCGTAAAGATTAAACGATGAATCGAACGTTTTTGTACATATTGGCCTTACTCTGCATGACGTGCAGTTGTGACTTCAGGCAACGCGCTTCTTCCGAAAATAAATCAGAAATCCGCGGTGAAGCCATGCGTTATGCCAAAGGTTTCGAGGTATGGAACGGCGATGGTTATGTGAAAGTAGACATTATAGACCCGTGGAAAAAAGGGAAACTGTTGCAACGCTACCTGTTAGTCCCGCGTGATCATCCAATACCGCAAGGATTACCTCCAGGAACGATCATCCGTACCCCGCTCCGAAAAATGATTGTTTATACCGCCGTTCACATCGCCATGTTAGACGAATTGGGCGTTACGGACGAAATCACCGGCGTTTGTGAGACACGTTACATCAAAGACACAACGATTAATGCGTGCATTGAAAAGGGATTGATCCAGGACCTGGGGAAAGCGACGTCGCCTAACATTGAAAAAATGCTGACGCTACGCGCTGAAGCGATCATCGCTTCGCCTTTTGAAAATGCAAGTTATGGTGCAGTGGAAAAGACGGGTATCCCCATTATTGAGTATGCCGATTACATGGAAGCCAACCCGCTTGGTCGCGCCGAATGGATCAAAATGTTAGGTTTGTTAACCGGTAAGGATAAACGTGCAGATTCACTGTTCTGTGCAACAGAAGCCAATTACCTCCGTTTGAAGACGCTCGCGGCAAACGTTGATTATCGTCCGAAACTGATGACGGAAATGAGGTATGGAAACACCTGGTATGTGTCCGGCGGTGATAGCTATATGGCGCATATGTATAAAGACGCCGGCATCGATTATCTATTTGCTTATTTGCAGGGAACAGGCGGCATTCCGTTAAGTTTTGAAACGGTGTTAAATAAAGCCATTCATGCCGACCTCTGGCTAATCCTTTATAATCGGAATGAAGACATGACCTATCAGGCGTTACAATCCGATTATCAGTCTTACAACCGTTTCGACCCCTTCCGCAACCGCCGCATTTACGGTTGTAATGTCAATTTTTCGCCCTACTACGAAGAAGTCCCCATCCATCCCGATTATCTGTTAGAAGAACTGATTGCGCTCTGCCATCCAACTTTACGCCCCAACCATTCGTTCCGCTACTTCAAACCCTTGGGTTAAAGAATTTCTTTGGGTTGGGAGGCGTTCACAAAAAGGATGTCGCCAATAGATCTGAAATCCGAGAAGAAAGGGATCGGGTCATTGGAGTTGTATTCTTCCTGAAAGCCTATAATGGTAAGCGCTGCTTGCATTGAATGTGTTTTAACGGCATTCAGGAAGGGGTTTTCTTCATCAATCTTAATAAATTCGATATTGTTTAGGGTTATTGGTAATCGTCCCTCATCAATCCGGTTGCCCAAATCTACTTTAATTTTTGAAAAATTAGTGATCGTACTGGCCACAAAAATCTTGATGTGACTTTTTTTCCAATCGGGATGCGACATAATGATGTATCCAAGCAGGATCATAAAATTGGTGTTTATTTCATCGCGTTCGCGTATCCATACATGGATGCCATTTTTAGGCTGGAATTGGTAATCGGATATCGCTAAGATGCCAACATCGAAGTTTCCCCCCCTTACCAAGTTGACATTACTGAGAATAGGACGTAATTCTTCCGGGAAACGTTTATCGTATTCGAAGATGACCAAATTGTTTTCCATGCCAGAGATGGAAGGGGTTTGAATAACTTGAGCGATAGCAGAAGTGTATGACGGCGAAATCATGGTATCAATATAAAGAGCGCTACCGCGTCCCTTGGTATTTTTAATAAGCTGGGAAATGGTATTTTTAGCCTCTTTATAGGTTTGTCGGCTGTAATAGCCTTCAATCAAATGAAAATACGCGCCAAAACCATGCTGATAACTGATCCATTTCATTAACTCCATCACTTTTAATCGTTCAAAAGAGTGTGGAGATACACAAATGGCCGAAGGACGCCATTCTTCCGCATCTCGATTCGACCCTTGCTTTTGCATATAAACCTGCAATTGTCGGTTCAACTGGAACAAAGCGCCTTTGAATATGTTGACTAACCCCTTACTGTCTTTATTGAAATGTTCGATAAAAAGGTAAAGCAGAATGATGACGATATACGAGATGACGGTATATAACGGACTTATCATAAACATGACCCAAACAGAGAGCAAGAATCCGGCTAATGATAAATACCATCTGGATTTAAAACGCGGCCGATAGGATGGGGGCGAACCGAAGTGGTTGAGGAATGAGCTTAAGCACAAGGTGCCATATGTAATCAGAAAAAACATTGAAATGATGCCCGCTACAGAATTGATATCGCCTAACAGGATGAAGACGGTGGCGATCACATAAACGACCATGGACGCATTGCGCGGTTCGTTAGTTTCGCCTTCTCCTTTAGCCAAAAATGTCCGTAGGCGTTTGAATGGCAGCATCTTGTCGTTAGCGACCGCCTGCAAGGTACGGGGCGCAACCATCATGAATCCAATGGCGGATGTTGAAGTACATGCTGCCAAGCCGATGGGAATAACGACTATGCCAGCCCAAGCTATTTGTAACATGATCAATTGATTTTCGATTAAATCGGCTTGAGAAGCGCAATAGGCTAATTTCCATACAACAAAAATATAGACTAAAAATCCGGTTAACGTTCCCAGCATCGTCCCCAAAGGAATGGATTTACAAGGATTACGCAGGTCGCCACTCAGTCCAACGCCAGCGGTCATGCCGGTGAAAGCAGGAAAGCATATGGCAAAAATGATAAAAAATTGGTCTCTTTGAAAGAACCCAAAATTATTGCCCGGAAGATTAGTGATGTCGTCTACGGGAGCAATTGGTTTGCCAAAAGCGAACAATAGCAGGGAAATAATAAGGACGGCATTAACAAAATACAAGAGTTTAAGCCCTGAACCGGCGCCTTTTTTTAGGATGATAAATGCAAGGATCAGAATTGTTGGCACACTGATCGCCTGACGGGGAAGCGCAAAAGAGAACTTGCTTTGGCACCATTCATAGAGAAATTGAAACGATTCTGCAAAAGCGATCGTGTAAAACGCGATACTGATGGTCTGTGAGAGAAATAAAGCCAATCCGATGGTGGAACCAATTTTAAGCCCAAACGACCGCGAAATAATAAAATATTCCCCGCCGCCCTCCACACGGGTATTGGTAGCCAATTCGGAAATTGCCATGGCGGTAGGGATAGTAATCATATGACCTAAGATAATAATCCCTAAAACGCCCCAGAAACCTAACATCCCTGTGGCGTATCCGAAACGCAAAAACAGGATGGCGCCAAGTACTGAAGAAATGGATGTCAGATAGACGGCCGCCGTACCGAACTTTTTACTGTTTATTACTGCATTATTTTTCATGTGATTTGCATAAAGAATGGCAAAGGTAAAAGATATTTATGAAAAATGCAAATAAACAAGAGGCTATATCCCCAACGTTTGCCGCAACAGTTGGTAACGGGCAGGGCTGATTTTGATTTTTTCGTTATTATGGAGGACAATCAGTTGCTTTTCGCCATAACGTTCGATGCGGCTTATCTGATGGACATTGACAATGTATGAGCGATGAATACGTACAAATCGATGCGCTGGCAGTCGGTCTTCGGTAAAATTCATGGTTTGTTCTTTCAGCCATTTACCTTCCGCCGTATGGATGGAAATATAATCGCCGTCAGCCTTGATGTAGATAATACTTTCGATCGGGATAATCTTTATCTTTTGTCCGATACGGACGGTGATGCGATCAATCATGGGCGGGATGAAAGCAGACGGTTCATCCGCAGATAACATGCTTGTATTTGACGAATCCATCGGCGTTTTGCCTGGAAAATCAGCCAATCTTTCCTTAACTCCTTCGCTGTTTTTACTGAAAAAAAGATAACCGATAACGAAAATCAGAAGAGCGATGAATACGCGTATAGGCAAAGTCGGGACAAAAGCATCGAAGGAAGAAGGGAAAAAAAGGAAGATCGCGAAAGATTCAATGCCGGTAAAAAGCAAACCGGTAAGTATAGCCAACACCGCAATAAAGGCTATCCGGTATTTTCGTGTGTAACTGACAGGAATAGCAAACCGGAAGATGATTTGAAATAGCCACCCTGCTGCAAATAGAATACACCCATAGATGACGCCATCGGTCATGCACATGAGCAGCGGTAGATGGATACCGACGACAAAAGCATATATAACGGCAGTGATAAAACAAACCGTTATATAGCTTTTTCGATAGTCGTTAATGGTGTACATTTATTTTACTGTTATGCCGCCGAACGTACAATTAGCCACGATAACAAGTTTCTTTGTGTGGTCGATATCCTTGACTTTTAACCTGTCGTCGGATACCCCGCCTGCAAACGATTTGGAAACGATTTCGATGTCCCAATGTTCAGGCGCTGTTATTTCAACACCTCCAAACACAACATTGACGTATAAAAATGTTTTTCCTTCTGCCAAAGAAGTCCTGCGAAGGTTGAGTTCCAAACCGCCGAAAGTAGCGTCAATCGTCCCCCCCTTGAAGACTGGGTCTAAGATGACCTGTTCTGTTCCGCTAAAAATAAAACGGTAATTGATTTTCCCGTCGTTATTATCCGTTTCACCTTGTCTGCAGTCGTCCCTCCAATTTCCTGAAATCTTAAAACACGTTTTATTGCAGTATTTTGTGCTCATTATTGAGGAGAGCACGATAACAAGACCCAAGACGATAAAAATAGCAGGCCAGTAGGTCGCCGTGAAATTTTCAAAGCACAAGACATCCGGATAGATGGACGATGCTTTTTCGAGCAGGAAAAATACGCCGGCGGCGGAAAAAAGGATACCCCAAATAAAATGAGACCGGCAGATACTTATTGCGCCCACGACAAAGACTAACATTTGCCACGATAAAAAGACGCTTTTCCAAATCGGATTAAGCAGCTCTGTATTAAAGCAGATCATCAAAGCGCCGGCAGCAATCAGTAAAAAGGCGAAGATAGCGCCGCCTTCGATATCGTTCCGAGAACGATAAGCGTTGTTGATCCGAATGCTCCGTGCAATCAAGGTTGCACCGGCAATGTAAATAAATACGGATAACAGTGCGAGTGACAGGACAGGCATGGCGGTCGCGTAAACGTAAAGGTCATTGAGCGCCCAGCTCAACATGACGCCACCGCCAATCATCAAGGCGACAGCTACGGATGCATAAAGCAAACTTTTGTTTTTTTCAGTTGTGTTCATCATTTTTAAAATTTTAAATTATTAAACTTGCGTGAGTTACCTTTCGGTTTTCACGCCGCAAAAGTAGAACGCAAAATAACCCCCTGCAATAGAAAATCGACGAAACACCCGAAAAAAGGCGACGAAACTATCCAAATTATCGGGTGGATGAGATCAGAATGTAACAGCGATTTTTGTGCCGATTTGGAGCGGTTTGCCTTTTTGCATAAAAGGGATGCCGAAGGATTCGAAATAGAACGCGGAATAGCCGGTATCAGTCAGGTTACGCGCCCAAAGAGATAATGAGATAATCCGTTTACGAATGCCTGCCTGTGCGTTGATGATGGCATAAAGCGGTTGCGACAAATCGTTAGCTTCGTTCCAGTAAATTTTACCGGTGGCGTTACATTGTGCGGAAATAAAAAACTGGTCGATTATCGCGCCTTTGCGCAGGAGTTTAGTGTATTGGAACCCAAGATTTACCGTATGATGCGGGATGTATGGGATGGAGTTGCCTTTGAAATCGTCCCGTTCATTGTTATAATCCAAGAAAGTAGCGCGAGTCAATCCATAATTCAAGTCGGCGGATAATTCATCAGTCAATCGGGCGCGAAGCGAAAGTTCCGCGCCATAGCTTTCCGCTTTTCCGGCATTACTCAGGTAGCGTCCGCTGCCGCTTTCGACAAACTTCGTGATTTGCAGGTCGCTGACATCCATGTAGAAGAGTGTCAACTCGGCGTGCAGACGGTTTTTTACAAGTTCGGAGCGCATGCCTGCCTCGTAATTCCAACTGTTTTCCGGTTTGTACGAAATGACCTCTTTGACAGGTCTTGGAGGGGTGATTTCCATGCCTGCAACCATCTCTCGAAACGCATTCATCACGTCGTACTGCATTTGACTTTGCATGATGTCGGCAGACATCTGCACATTGTACCCGCCGGCTTTATACCCTTTGGCGACCGACAGATAAGTAAAAGTACGGGGTGTACATTCGTATTTTAAAGCGATTTTCGGTAAGACCTGAAGGAAATCCTGTGATAACGTTGCGTCGATTACCGATGATGGATACCTGTCACTGATATCTGTTGGTGGCATTGGCGGTCGTGGTGGCATCGCTGGCATTTGCATACTCAAATTCATTTTTGCTTCAGAATTGTATTGAAAATCTTGCTTTTCGTAATCCAAACGAATGCCGGCTGTTGCTGACAGGCCGGTTGTGAAAAGATTGTTATAAGTCGACTGATGATAAATAGCAGCGCCGTAAGAAGGTGTTCTGAATGTACCGGGGACATATAAAGACTCATTGGTGACCGTAATCGTCGGCATTTGCGGATAGGTCTCTTTCAAATGATCAAACATCGGTTGAAAAATCGTGGCGATGCCGTCCTTTTTAAATTCGACCGGCCCTTTGGTGTGCAATTTATTATAGAATCCGTAGATGCCATACGACCACTGATAATTCTTTATCGTGGTACTTTTTATGGATAATTCTTCGGTGAATGCGTGCTGTTTTTGTAATTGATTCAAAATGAAGATGGATTTTGGCGAAAAATCCTGATCCATTTTCATGTCATCGTCCAAGAATTGGTAACCGGTGACAGAAGAAATCATGAGGGCCTCATTCCGATACATCAGTGAAAGGTTATTCGTTAGCAGTGCGCGTTTGTAAGACGATTCGTCGTTGATATTCACCTGCTCTACTTTTCCATTTGTTTTATTGTAGAAACCATAAGGAAAAGCGCCCTGATCGGTTTTCTCCAGGGACACCCTGTAAGCGGCGGTTAGTTTGGACGATACATTCCATTGGATTTTCACATGCCCGCCGAATGATTCGGAGTCATCAATTTTTTTAGCGTTGTAGGCATTAGTGAAGAATCCGTCACGACGGTCAAGGTAAAGGCCAGCCGAAATGCCTAAGCGGTTGGACAGTTTGGCGTAAGCCGAACTTTTAACATTAAGCTGTCCATAGTTTCCATACGACAACGAAGCTTTTACGCCCTGATAATCAAAAGGCGAAAGCGTATAAACATTGATGATACCACTCATGGCATTGCGTCCGTAGAGCGTCCCTTGCGGTCCGCGTAATGCTTCGATACGCTGCACGTCCATTAATTCAAAATCGTACGCACTTTTATCTAAATAGGGCGCATTGTCGACGTATAAACCGACCGATTGTCCGCTGCTTCGTGCACCGACGCCACGAATATAAATGGCTGAGGTGAGCTTGGCGCCGTAATCGGGCATATACAGATTTGGAATAAAAGCACTGATGTCTTTTATGGAGGTCACCTGTTGGTTGGCCATTTGTTGAGGCGAAATGATGGTCACAGCACCCGGAAGCGCTCTTAAATGATTCGTTTCCTTTGACGATGAAATAACAACGATTTCATCGATATTAAACGTTTTCAGTGTATCCTGATCATTTGCTGCCACAGTGCTGTTACAGGTTAAAATGAAGCCTGTAAGTAAAAAAAAGGTAAGTGAAAATTTCATAAGCGCTTTTGTAATAATGATTGCAGTTCCGGAATTGAATAGGTGACTGGAAATTCAGGATATTCAGCCACGACATTGTCCGGTGGACAGAACAGGATGCCTTCGTCTGCCGCTTTCAACATAGCGATGTCGTTATACGAATCACCAAACGCCAATGTCTGGAAATTCAGACTTCGGAACGCTTCGACTGTTTTACGTTTGGCGTCTGTTTGGCGCAATTTATAATTGGTGATACGCCCCGTTTCATCGGTCTCCAAAGAATGGCACAATAACAAGGGATTATCCAATTGATCCATTAATGGCTGTGCAAATTCGATAAATGTATCCGAAAGAATAATAAACCGGGTTTTCCGGCGTAACCAGCGCACAAACGCCAAAGCGCCGTCTAATGGTTTGAGAGTCGCGATGATGCGTTGGATGTCCTGAAGTTTTAGATTGTTTTCATCTAAGATTTGCAACCGGTATCGCATCAATTCGTCGTAATCCTTAATATCTCGCGTCGTGAGTTTCAGCTTTTCAATTCCCGTTTTTTTAGCCACATTTATCCATATCTCAGGGACAAACACTCCTTCCAAATCAGCACAGACGACCCACATATCTATTTTTGTGTTAAAAATTTGCGCAAAAGTAATGATTTTTGTTGAAATAAAAGGGAAACTTTTGTCTATTCGAAATTATTTTTGATTCGCGCTCTGTCTTCATTTTCTTTTTCGTTTTTGTGATACAGCTCAACGAAAACGATCCGTTGTTCTTTCTCAAAAAAAGCGTAAACTAACCGGAATCCAGAATTAATGCCTCTACCTTTAAAACTGTCGCTAGCAATTTTCTTTACTTTAATCACACAAGTTGTGATGCCCAAACCTTCGATTAGAAAACTGAATGGTGGGGAAGCGCCCGGTTCATCGTTTAAATCTTTGCGCACATCCTCCATGTCACTGACTAATGTTCGGTATTTTTTCAATAACCGTTTCAAATCTTTTTGATATTCAGGCAATGTCTCAAAAATAATTTTCTTCATCCGAATATAATCTTACTGAAAATGGCGGTCTGCGGTAAAAAGCCAAATTGTAGCTGATGTAGTCGCCAATATCTGTGGCGCTCCATGGTTTATCCTTATGCGAATAATCGCTGATAGTTGTAGCGCTCCAATCGCCCATTTGCAAAATAACAGCATCAATGACCGCTTTTTCGGCAGCAGAAAACTGTTGTAAATCAGCTTTTTCTAAGGGCAGATAACGTGTTTGTCTGAAGCCGTGATACTCTGTACTAATTTGTTGTACTAATCTGGTGTCGACCATTTGCCGCAAAATTCCGTCAAGATTTTGGGGTACTGGTCCGTAGGGAAGCTTTTTGTATCGGATGCCGGTTAGATGTTCTTCATACAGTTCGTAGTAGTTGAAATCACAAAAATATAATAACTTATTTAAAACTGTTTCACCAACATTCGGTTTTCCTGCACATCGTTCCAGCACATAAAGCAAGACATTTTTTAGTTTGTCAACTTGTAATTCAGGGATTGAAATCCGGTAATTCAATTTAACTTCCGACGCCTCGTTTCCTGAAGGCAACTTTTCCTGTTTGTTAGAATATCCGGCATATAAAAATTCGTCTAAAGAAATAGAAAACAGCGCTGCCATTGTATGAAGTTCAAGTACCGTAAGATTGCGACGTCCTTTTTCTAGTTGTGTTAAGGATGAGCGTGACAGCCCGACCCTTTTGGCTAAGTCCTCCTGAGACAAGCCCTTAGCTTTACGCAGTGTCATTACGCGTTGCCCAATTTGTTTTTTCGTTAATTCTGCATCCATAAACTTTAAAAGATTAAGAGAGCGCAAAGATACGAAATGTTTAAAAATAAAACAAATTATTGTTTTCTTTTCACGCTTCCATGGAAAGGAGTTCCTCAATGAATTCTCGGTTGTTTGATAGTGTCGGGATTTTATGCTGTCCGCCTAATTTGTTGTGTTTTTTCATCCAGTCGAAAAATAAATTTTCACGGGCAGGTATAACTTCAGGCATTTGAAGCGTTATTTCCTTATATCTTTTAGCCTCATAATCGGAGTTCAATTGCTGTAAAGCCTTGTCTAAGCAAGCGGTAAAACCGGTCAATGATGCCGGTTTATTTTCAAATTCGATCAACCATTGGTGGCGCCCTTTACCCTTATTCAATAAAAAGAATGGCGCTGCCGTATAGGCTGTTATCGTGGCGTTTGTCTCTTCGCAAGCCATTCGGAGGCCTTTTTCTGCGTTATCCACCATCAGTTCTTCGCCAAAAGCATTGATGAAAAATTTTGTCCTTCCCGTCAGGATGAATTTATGCGGGAAGAGGGAAGTAAAGCGAACCGTATCGCCAATTCGGTAACGCCAAAGTCCGCCGATCGTAGAGATGACCATCGCATAATTAACGTCCGTTTTTACCTCAATAAGTGGGATCACTTTTGGCGAGTTTGATTCATCATCCATCGAAATGAACTCATAAAAGATCCCATAATCGATCATCAACAACAAGCTCTTACTTAATAGATCGTCCTGGATTCCAAAAAATCCTTCGGAGGCATTATACGTTTCCATGTAGTGCATGTTAGAGGAAGGAATCAGTTTTTCATATTGTGCGCGGTACGGTTCGAACCCGACGCCGCCATGAAAAAAGACTTCCAGATTTGGCCAAACGTCTGTGAGCGTTTCTTTACCGGTTTTTTGCAAAATGGCTTTAATCAGGACCAGCATCCAGGAAGGAATACCAGAGAGACTCACCACATCTTTTTTCCACGTACTTTCTACGATGGCTTTTATTTTCGATTCCCATTCGTCCATAAGGATGATGTTTTTTCTGGGAACGCGAATAAGATTCGCTAAAGGGTTTAAGTTTTGCAGTAAAACCGCTGAGAGGTCGCCGCTTTTAGTTTTGACGTTAAGGGTTGACGGTCGATGACTTCCTCCTAAGACGAGTCCTTTTTTTGAAAAAAAGCAGGTTTGAGGGTTATGTTTCAGGTATAACGCAACCGCGTCGAATCCACCTTGATAATGGCATTTATGAAGTATTTCGTTAGTCACAGGAATAAATTTACTTCGGTCGTTCGTCGTGCCGCTACTTTTAGCAAACCATCTCACTGAGGACGGCCATAAGATGTTTTTTTCGCCCTGCATCATCCGCTCAATACATGGATACAACGCTTCGTAGGATGAAACAGGCACACGTTCAGCGAATGTCTCATAACGACGGATATCTTTATACCCGTATAGTTCGCCCCATACGGTACATTTTGCCATTTTCAACAAATCGAGGAGTTGACTTTGCTGGATGTCATCTAACTGTTTGCCAAACAATGCGATTTCACGACTTCTACGGGCAAACAGGGGAGAGATGATTTTAGTTAAAATGGCCATTTTTCTTGGAGCGTATTTTTTTATTTCATACTTTTGCAATTCCTTAACGGATACTGATTATAAAATAGTGTAGATATGAATAAGATAAAAGGTGTTTTAGTATTGGCTTGCATATTTGCTGTATGCGTTTCTTGTTTTGGAACGGATGTCATGATTAAAAGGAAGAAAAACAAATGGATCAGCTTTGTTGAACAGCCGGCCATGCCTGTTTTTAATTCGTCTCAGCCGGCGGCTGTTTGAGATTTTCGATGCGCGAACGGAGTTCTTGATCTTTGTTTATCCTTTTAATGGCTTTCTTAGCAGCAATTTGCTGCGATTCTTTCTTTGTATTTCCGATGCCTATTCCGATAGGCGTACCTTCGAGTGAGACGCTTGTTTGAAAAACAGGATTGCCCTCTTCGTCAATAAACGACTCGATCAGGTCGAATACAATATTCAATTTTTCTTTTTGACCCCACTCCAAAAGCCGGGATTTGAAATTGACTTCCTGGCCCGCAATTTTATTGAGGGAAACATATTGATTTACAATCCGTTCCTTAACGAATTTATAACAAAACGCATATCCTTTGTCTAAATAGATCGCACCAATCAATGCTTCGAGTGCATTTCCGTATAAATATTTATTATGGACAGCGGCGTAAGGCATGGATGTCACTTTTTTATCAATGCCTAATTCTACGGCGATGTGGTTCAAACTTTCGCGTTGAACAATTTTAGAGCGCGTATTAGTTAAGAAACCTTCTCTTTTTGCCGGGAAGTGATTATAAACGATATCAGCGACAATGACATCCAATACAGCATCGCCCAGAAATTCGAGACGTTCATTGTTACAATACTTCCCATAAGAGGTATGTGTTATCGAACGGTGAATAAACGCTTGCTCATACAAAGCAATGTTTTTCGGAAAAAATCCAAGCATGCGGTAAAAAGATAAATAAGGCTCTTTGTTTTTTATTGTAAAGAGCCTTATTCTATGATATAAATAACTGAAAATCACTTGAAATAGAATTTTTTCACGATAATACTCGCATTATGTCCTCCAAACCCGAATGTATTTGAGATCGCTGCATAGACCGTTCTTTTTTGAGCTTTATTAAAGGTGAAATTCATTTGATAATCAATTTCCGGGTCATCATCTCCCTCTTCATGGTTAATGGTTGGAGGTACAATGCCATAATGAACAGCTAATACACATGCAAGCGCCTCCATCGCTCCTGCAGCGCCAAGCATGTGACCGGTCATGGATTTTGTGGAACTGATATTCAATTGATAGGCATGGTCGCCGAAAACCGCTTTTATCGCTTTAATCTCTGAGACATCACCCACAGGCGTTGATGTCCCGTGAACATTAATATAATCGATTTGTTCCGGTTTCAACGCTGCATCTTCAAGCGCATTTTTCATCACTAAGATCGCGCCAAGTCCATCGGGATGGGAGGCTGTAAGATGATAAGCGTCGGCTGACATTCCAAATCCAGCAACTTCGGCGTAGATTTTTGCACCACGTGCAAGGGCATGTTCCAACTCTTCTAAGATAAGGCACACCCCTCCCTCACCCATCACAAATCCGTCACGACTTGCGCTGAATGGGCGTGACGCTTTTTCAGGTGCGTCATTTCGTGTTGATAACGCATTCATCGCATTGAATCCGCCTGTTCCGATAATAGATATCGGCGCTTCGGCTCCACCGGTAACGATCACATTTGCTTTTCCGAGACGGATGTAATTGAATGCATCACCGATGGAATTTGTGGATGTCGCACACGCCGATACGACTGCAAAATTGGGGCCGCGAAAACCATATCTCATTGAGATTTGCCCAGCGGCGATATCTGCAATTAATTTGGGGATAAAAAACGGGCTAAAACGTGGCCCACGTTCTTCATCAAACCCTCTGACTTCTTCCTGGAGTGTATGAAGACCACCAATTCCAGACGAAAAGATGACCCCAATCCGGTCTTTGTCTTCATTAGCTAAATTCAAATTCGCATCTTTTAACGCTTCATCAGCGCAAGCAATGGCATATTGGGTATATAAATCACATTTTCGGGCTTCTTTTTTGTCCTGGAAATAAAGCATCGGATCAAAGCCTTTTATTTCGCAAGCAAACCGGGTCTTGAACTTTGTCGTATCAAAGCGAGTAATAGGTCCGGCTCCACTTACACCATCAGTTAATGCCTGCCACGTGTCCGCGACATTATTACCTAATGGAGTAACAGCACCAAGACCCGTTACTACAACTCGTTTTAATTCCATAAAATAAAGATTTTAGTTACTTCGCGTTAGCTTCAAGATAAGCAATGGCGTCAGCTACAGTAGAAATCTTTTCAGCTTGATCATCGGCAATGGAAACATTAAATTCTTTTTCAAATTCCATGATAAGCTCAACGGTGTCTAAAGAATCCGCTCCCAAATCATTGGTGAAACTGGCTTCGTTCGTAACCTCAGATTCTTCGACGCTCAACTTGTCAACGATAATCGCTTTTACGCGAGATGCTACATCAGACATAATTTTTAAATTTATAAATGAATACTAAGTTAGTGATAATTTCTTATATTTGCACGGCAAAGGAACAACTATTTTTATTTATATGACCAATTATCCTTCAAGAAAATACACATTTTTGCACAATTATTTTTATAATGCGCAAAACAGAGACTGATCTATTATTCATTATTAATCATATAACTAATGCGGAATATAGCTATATTTGGTTCAGGATCAGGGACTAATGCAGAGAATGTCATCAAATTCTTTGCAAAAAGCAAGACGATACGGGTGGCCGTCGTTTTGTCGAATAAAGAGAACGCCGGAATTCATTTCCGGGCGCGGAATTTGGATGTGCCTTCGTTTACATTTTCTTTTACCGAATTTAAGGCCGGGGAAAAGATTTTAGATAAACTGAAGGAATATAACGTTGATTTTATCGTTTTGGCCGGTTTTATGCTTCTCATTTCACCGGTTATCATTGATGCTTTTAAAGATCGAATCATCAATATACATCCGGCATTACTCCCCAAATACGGGGGGAAGGGGATGTACGGGTCTTTCGTCCATGATGCCGTTGTAGCAGCAAAAGAGCAAGAAACCGGCATTACGATTCATTACGTCAACGCCTGTTATGATGAAGGTGCGATCATCTTTCAAGCGACTTGTCCGGTAAATCCGCAAGATACGTCCGATGATGTGGCGGCTAAAGTTCATGCGTTGGAATACGAATACTATCCGCAGGTTATTGAGCGGTTGGTGCATGGATTGGTATAAATAAGCGTTGTCGAAAATTGATTATAATCATGGAAAAATTCAGTGAAAAATGTGACGTCGTGTTTAAACAGGCCATCTGGGATTATCACCAAACCGATGATGTGGATGCTTCGCTTCAAAACCCATATAAAGAGGACGATATATTGTTTTATTTGTATCAGAAAAATTGGATTGATGCTGTCCAATGGCATTTGGAAGATCTTATCCGTGCGCCTGATATCCATCCGGCAGATGCATTGATACTTAAACGCCGCATTGACAAGTCCAATCAGGAACGCACGGATTTGGTCGAGTTGATTGACCATTTTTTCCTCAATCAATATAAAGAGGTTACGGTTTTGGCGGATGCGACCATCAATACCGAAAGTCCGGCATGGGCCATTGACCGTTTGTCCATACTTGCCCTAAAAATCTATCACATGAAGTGCGAAACGGAGCGAATCGATGCACCGAATAAGCATATCGCCATGTGCAAGCAAAAACTAAGTATTCTAATCGAACAGAAAACCGATTTATCCGAAGCCTTAGATCAATTGCTCGATGATTTCGCACATGGACGCAAATACATGAAAGTCTATCGACAAATGAAAATGTATAACGATCCCTTACTGAATCCGATCTTATACGGCAAGAAAACAAATGTCTAAAACGCTAATAATTAGACTTTCGGCAACGGGTGATGTGGCTATGGCCATACCTGTTGTCTATGCAGTTGCCGAAGCAAATCCGGACGATTCGTTTGTCGTTCTGACGCAACCCTTCCTGACGTCTCTTTTTGTTCATCACCCCCCAAATGTGAGTTTGCTGGAGGTGAATACCAAAACAACCGAAAAATCATTTTTGGGTTTTCTCTTGTTTGCATTACGGCTCAGGACGTCTGGATTTGACCATGTATTAGACCTGCATAACGTCATTCGTTCCCGTGTCGTAGATTTCATTTTTTGTTTGTTTGGGAAAAAGGTTTTTATTGTCGATAAATGTCGTAAAGAACGAAAACGTCTGATAAGTCGGCCTCCAAAGGTTATTCAGCCATTACGACCGGTTTATCTGCGTTATGCGGATGTTTTTCGAAAAGCAGGGTTTCGTTTCGACGAGACATTTGTTTCGTTATATGCGAACCAGGCGAGTAAACCTATTTTTGAGGAATCCCTATTTGGCAGAAAAAAAGAATACTGGATAGGAATAGCTCCTTTTGCTAAGCACAGGGGAAAGATTTATCCGTTGGAAAAGATGGAACAAGTCGTTAGCGCTTTGTCAAAGCGGGACGATTTAAAACTATTTTTATTCGGCGGTGCGGGGGAAGAAAGTAAGACGTTGAGTTCTTGGGGAAAAACGTATGATAATACCGTTGATGTGGCAAGTCGACGGTTATCATTTGATAAAGAGCTTGCCCTCATTCGTTTGCTGGATGTGATGGTGAGTATGGATTCGGCGAACATGCACTTGGCTTCGCTTGTCGGAACACGAGTTATTTCTATTTGGGGCGCCACACACCCGTATGCCGGCTTTTATGGTTACCGTCAGCGCGAAGACTTGGCCATTCAAACGGATTTATCCTGTCGTCCATGTTCCATATTTGGAGATAAACGTTGCTATCGTACCGATTGGGCCTGCATGAATGGGATCACTCCGGAAGAAGTACTACGTAAAATTAATGATACCCTGTACCAATGATGAAGATCGTCGTCTATCCGCACCAAGATCAATTCTCGGGTTTTGTCCAAACCGTTCACCGCCAATTTGATAAAACAGGGACAATCATTTTCAAGCACAGGAATGAGATTCGTCTGTTTAACGTCGATGGTCAGCTTATCAATGTTAAAAAATTCAGAAAACCTTTTTGGCTTAACCGGATTTTTTACACTTTTTTCAGTTTATCGAAAGCGGAACGCTCTTTCCAACATGCCTTAAGATTAATAGAGCAAGGCATTGAGACGCCAGAACCGGTCGCTTTCATCCTTATCAAGCGTTTTGGCCTTTTAAGTGAGAGTTATTACATCAGCAGACAAGTGGATCACAACCGTAACATGTACGAATTCGGTAGCGGAGGAATCACCGAACGCGAACAGATCGTGGAAGCATTTGCTGTTTTTACAGCAGGAATCCACGAGAAAGGGGTTTATCATAAAGATTATTCGCCCGGAAATATCCTCTTCAAAACCGAAGGTGATAAGATTTCATTTTGCCTTGTCGATATCAACAGGATGCGTTTCGGCCGTATTTCCATACCACAGGGATGCGCTAATTTTGCCCGTCTTTGGGGACAGAAGCCGTTTTTCGAATTAGTGATGCGAAAATATGCCGAACAACGTCATGCTGACCCTGAAATCTGCTTACAACACGCTTTACGCGCCCGCCGTAAATTCTGGAAAGGATATGCTTGTAAACGTCCTATACCATTCGCCCTCGAATCCCCAAATTAGAATGAGCGTGCCTTCACGCTTTCATTCCCTTTTTTCGTATCGACCGGTAGAGATTCATCATCTCTTTGGCGATTGTTTCATCCGAAAAACGCATCACATATTTTTTCCCCTCCTCTGCCATGCGACAAGCCAATAGTTCATCATCCAATATCGCATGGATATGATCTGCCAACGCTTTATCATCATCGGGGTCGATATAGATCGTATGTTTGCCTCCTGCTTCTTCTAAGCAGGAGCCTTTGGCGGCGATCACCGGCACACCGCTTGTCAAAGCTTCTATCACCGGCAGACCGAATCCTTCAAAGCGGGAGGGGAAAATAAAAACCTGTGCTAACTGATAAAAAGCTGGTAAATCGTCGAATAAAACGTTTGGATAAAAATGAACTCTTTCGGAGAGCTGATGATTCTTTATAAAACGCTCAACTTCCGTCTGGTAGTTGGTCCGCTTTCCAACAGCAACTAAATGAATGTCTTCGTTGAGATATTGTAACGCTTTCACAATCAACAAAAGGTTTTTCCGCTCTTCAATGGTGCCTACATAGAGTAAAAATCGGGCAGGGAGCTTGTATTTTCTCACAGTCAGGATTTTCTTGTCTGACGATACGGTTTGCTTAAAGTTGGAATGACAACCCTGATAGATAACTGCAATTTTTTCATCCGGTAGGCCCAAATACGCAATTAATTCACGTTTTGTACATTCGCTTATCGCAATAATTTGATCTGCAACCGTGCAGGAGTAGCGGTATTTTAGCCGATAAATCCACCGGTCAATCGGCGCATATAAGTTTGGATAACGCAGAAATATTAAGTCATGAATGGTGACTACCGTCGGAATGTCTGTACGTTTGATGCCAACTGGAAGCTCATTGCTAAGGCCATGAAAAATTTCCATTTGGTCGGTTATCAACGCTTCTTTGAGAAAAAAAGTTCTCCAAAACGAAGAAAACAGTTTCCATAAAAAACAGGGGAATTTAAAATGGATATTCTCGCGGGTTATTAAATGATGTAATCGTGAATTTTCTCTTTTCTTTGGTGCATAAAGGAAATAGTCATTTTCTTTATAATACTGAGATAATATCTCAACGACATACCGACTGTAATTTCCCAGCCCGGTATTATTTTGAATAGCCCGCTTTGCATCAAATCCGATTTTCATAATTCCTATAATCATGTCACCCCTTCGGGTTTGGGCGACCGCAAGGGTTCGCCCCTACAAATTCCTGATTCCTGCCTCCTGATTCCTAATCCCTGCCTCCTGATTCCTAATCCCTGCCTCCTGATTCCTAATCCCTGCCTCCTGATTCCTGATTCCTAATCCCTGATTCCTATTTATTTTTTCTTCCAAAATCAGCCGGTATTTCGCCCCATTCAGCAGTTTCCCATTTTAATATGGGCGTCGAAAAATCGTTTTCCCGCAGCCATTTTTCAGCGCGTTCGATCAAGTTGAAAATCGGTGCATTGGCCGCAGTGCGGTCAAGTTTTGTTTTGCATTTTTTTTGCTGAATCCAAAGCATGGCATTATAGCTATCGGTATAAATCGGCATTTGGCATCCGATTTTTTTCAAATAGGCTAAACCGTGCACGATGCTTAGAAATTCGCCGATATTGTTTGTCCCTTGTTTCATCGGACCGATACGAAACAGCTCCTGGCCTGTTTCAACGGAGACGCCACGGTATTCCATATCCCCCGGGTTCCCGCTACAAGCGGCATCAACCGCTAAACTTTCTTTAATATAAGTTGATTTTTCTTTCAAAAGCGGGTTTGAGTTAGATTGCATGGGATGATTTATATATTCCCAAGGCGACTCATTCAATGCCGATTTCGCTTCATCAAGCGTATCAAATGACTTATAGATTGCGCCTTCAAAGCCTTGAGTCTGCAGTTTGCAATCCGTCCAACAATCATAAATGCCCGGGCAAACGCCTTTCCAAACAACGTAATACTTTTGATTTGATTTCTTAGTCATAAAGATTTTTTGCAAAAATACGCATTTATTCAATATTTTCGTGTTATTTTGCCCTCAAATAAATAAAAATGCCGTATGAAACGAATTTTCATCATTGGTTATATGGGCGCAGGGAAGACCTCGGTTGGTCGGTCATTGGCGCAACGCATGAATTTGAATTACATTGATACAGACCAATATATCGAAAAACGCTACCGAAAGAAGGTCAGCGAAATCTTTGCCTCGGAAGGTGAAGAGCGTTTTCGAGAAATAGAACATCGGATACTGCTTGAAGTTTCTGAGTTTGAGGATATTGTTATTTCTACAGGAGGGGGGTTGCCGTGCTTTTACGACAATATGACCCACATGAATCAAACGGGCGTAACCATCTATTTAGATGTTCCGGTGGAAGAGTTGGCTGACCGATTAAAAATCAGTAAAAATATCCGCCCGGTATTAAAAAAACGTTCAGGAAACGAATTGATTGAATTTGTCAATGAACACTTGTCCGCCCGTAAACCGTTTTACGAACGTGCTAATATATGGTATAAAGCCGGCAGTATGTATTCAAAAGAAGATATCGAACGCCTTGTCTGTGAGTTAGAGAAATTGTTAATCACCTGATTTTTCTTAGAGAAACGCGGTGTCTTCGCGGTGTTTTTCTGAAAACGATCATCAACCACATTTGGAATTACAGGAAAAATCACCTAATTTTGCAGGCTCATTTCACTCTTTTCACAATTAATAATTATAACATGTCAGAACAAGCTAAAGTTAAAACGCTGGAACAGATTGTGATTCGTTTTTCGGGCGACAGCGGCGACGGGATGCAGTTGACCGGTAAAATTTTCTCTTACCTGTCGGCTTTGATAG
>Ga0209628_10000755_pt1 | contig 20149 bp, 14 predicted proteins | sample TergutCu122P4_FD_187285 | JGI IMG/M metagenome (GOLD analysis project Ga0209628, IMG submission 187285) | Cubitermes ugandensis P4 segment gut microbial communities from Kakamega Forest, Kenya - Cu122 P4 (SPAdes) (version 2) | ecosystem: Host-associated > Arthropoda: Insects > Digestive system...
CCTCCATTCATTACAATCAATCACACCGCGTATATATTAACAGAAGACGACAATACATTTGCTTAATTTGAAACTAAAACATTAATTAAACTTCATTAACTTTCCCAGGCGTGAGGCTAGCTAGCTGATGGATTTTTGTTGACATGAGTGTACATGTTGTTCTCCAAGTACTTTGGTTTTCCCCTGTAAGTATTGTTACAATACTCCAAACCCAGCTTTGAAGCTACTAATAACAGCAGGACATATGGGTGAGGTTTGGGGATCTACCATCAAAAAGTGTGCTATACTGGCAACAAGCAAGCAACAAGAAAGAAAAGTAATTGTTCAGGTTTCAGAGGGTTATGAGGGAAATTCAGTGCAGTTTAAAATTTCATGTGTAAAACAAGGATTTTTTTTTTTATAAACTGTTCTAAATTTTCAGAGGTTGAAACTTGAGTTTTGGACATGTAGGGAAAATGTTTAGTTTTGTAAGATATGTTCATATTTGCAAAATAGTTTTATCTGTATATGTATATACACATCTGTCCATCTACCCAACCACCCCCATTAAAACAATTGTAATTATGTATTTCATTCTTTTGTTGGTGGCTGTTATTCATGATGGCAAACCAACCTTTGCATCAGCTGAGTTCAGAAATAAAGATTATCTTCATTTTTATAAGATGCTAAGGAAAATGTATGTGAAGTTGTGTTTGAGATGACAGGGTATGAATGTTACACACTTTTTTGATTACTCTTAACAGTACAGTTTACCTTCTTCTCTGTTTCATAGAATTTCAAGTTCTGTTGATCTGAACCCTGGTTTTTGTAAGATGACTTAACAGATATTAAAGAATATTTTATGTACAAAACTGAGCTTTCTGTTCTGCATTTGATATAATGAATACATTTCAGTCAAGTCACTTAACGTGCTGAAAGTGTCTGCTGTCTTTGCTATATGCTGCCAGAAGGCTTGAGTGTGTTAAAGTATTTGTGTTATGTCTTAAGGTAATATATTTAGTACAAAGTGTAGATTATTCTCATTTTTTTTCCCTCTGTCCTTCCCTCCTTCCTAATCTTGTCTCATCAATGTAATGAGACAGCAAATATGAAACAAGGAATTTAACACATGCTGATACTTTCAGTTTCAGAATGTGTTCAATTCCTTGTTTCATTTTTGCTGTCTTATTAATTTGATGAGATAAGATTATTCTATTGGCTGTAAGTTTAATCTTGTTTTGTTACTTATTGTTCAGATTTAAACCCCCTTGGGGTTCAGAGTGGACCAGATACAGCTGCAATGTCTGTTGGATTGGCACTAGGCTTGTGCATGGCTGCATTTATAGCTGGTTTACTCCTGATGGGCCTCTTCTGCTATATGTATGTTCGCCGACGTCGCCCAAGGATACCAGGCAGTCCTCATTACATTTCATCTAAGCAGAATCCGTATGTTACTGTTCCTCTTAAAGATTCTGGAAGCCATCACACTAAACGTGCTCTGTCTTTCTCCTCTTCTGCCAGTAGCAGTAATGGTTTGACAATGGGATCGCAAAAGACACCCAATGGGGCCACAGTGACACCAAAGTTATTTGCTAAACCTCATGCAGAATATGAAACTGCTACGATTAAAAGGAATAGCCATAGTTTAAATGGACATATTCGTGCAGATTTAGATCAAGACAAATTCTTTTGAATGTATTTCTTGTGGAATAGGAATGCAACTTGGTTGGAACGCTTTAGCTTTAAAAGTGCTGGCATGATGAATCCCATGAGATTATGAGAAAAATTAGTATTATTTGAAAACATCTGTTATTATAAGATGGAGCTGAGTTAACGTACTATAGTGACAAGGTTACAGTCTGGTTGACCGAGAAGTTGTGATTGGTTCCCATCAGCGGCAAGAGATCTGTCTCTTCTCCAAAGTATCTAGACAGGCTCTAGGGACTATTCAGCCTCCTCGTATTCAGCAGGTGTTGGGGAAACTTTTCCAGGTGTGTAGTGACCAGGTTATTAAGCTGATTACTTGCCTTCAGGTGCACAGGCACAACTTTGCAGTGTATATTTAAAGACTCTTTATGAATCATTGTATTTTTCTTGCAAATTTGTGGTGATAAGAATGGTGACATACATTTTGTGGTTAGCTAGGAGTATGTGTTTATGGTATAGTGATGTTTGTGAATAGGAAGAAACATAGCAATGAAGAGAAAATTTTGAAGAGTGGAACAATGTGTCATTGTAGAACTGAGTGGCTGGATACTCTGTTTGGTGCATGGAAACATGAAGATTGCACGAAAAAGAATCAAAATATATTGACAATTATTTTTCATGAACTTCAACAGTTGTACAAGTGTACCAGGACTATGTGTGTGCCTTCTACCAGTATGTAGCATATTGTACAGAGATTTAACATTCATCTTGTTTATGTACATGGCTTTCAGATCCTGCTGTCCCAGCTGACATGAAATAATGATTATAGATTTGAAACAACTCACAAATTTTTGGACTGCCTAAGAGAGTAACGTCTTGTTAGGTATTACTTCTATATAAAGGTAAAGGTAAAGCAGTCATATTACAGGCCTGGAGTGGCCCAGAGGGTTCCAGGAAGTTAAGGTTCCCAGATTTCATGACAACGGCACAGGATGGTGGTAAGCTCAGCCTTACGCACCGGCCGCCTTTACCCCCAGGAAATACACCTGGTACTCGTTTCTTTTAGAGGCTGAGTTGACCCCAGGGCCATAGTGCGACTGGAAGGATTATGTCACTGAAAAATTCCAATGACAGCATTGGGAACTGAACCTGCGACCTGCCGGTTTGTAGCATAGTGCCTTAACCACTAGGCGATCACGCGCCCCATTATTTCTACATACCGATGCATAATTTTGTAAGTTCCTTCATGAAGTGCCTTAATCATTAAGTGTCATAAAATGCTATCTTGCAGTAGTTAAAAATGTATGTAACTGATTACCATGATGATTGTAATAATATTTTGATGCTCTGTTTTGTATCATGGAGGGTCAAAATGACTAAATTCCTTTAAATTTTAACCTTTATACTTTTATTATAAAAGAAGTATCTGCTTGTGGCTTTATTATTATGGAAACTGAAATTGGAGGTTAGAATATGACTTGGTGGAAATCAAGGAGCATCTTAAAATTTTGAAGCTTATATTTTTGAGAAGTTAACATTGAGATTTTGACATGAATGGTGTAGATTTATGGTTGCTGGAAGTAGGTAAGCTGACCCATTTAAATTCTGAAATTTTACTTCATCATAAAACACAATATAAGACTGCTAATTCAATTCAAATGTAAAACACGTTCAACCACTGTAATGTGCTAGACATATTCGAAGCTGCAAGACAGTAGTCATATACCATGTATATGGCAGTAATATGTTGTCTGAATGTAGTGGAATAAATATACTTGTTGGAGATGCCTCATTTTAGTTCAGCAGGGTAGTATTGAGTTCTGTTGGTCACTATTTAAAAATAATGGTTCTGATGATAATGTGTATATATACCACAGGCTTGAAATGTAAACATTCTTGTTTAATTTGCTCAGAAATATTAATAACCATTGTTTTTATGTTTTTGAATAACTGTTGGCTGTGCTAACAAGGGATATCAATTGTTGATTATTATGAGTGTAAAGAAAGTTAAGTAGTGAAGTTCTTGTAATTTAGTAACTATAACAGCTTCAGTGAGGATGTTCATGCACACTGCTGTGTAGAGATTATGTTCTGCTGATGTAGTAGACAAGTAACTTGTGTGGGATGCATGATCTCATCTCGTGTGGGAAACACAACACAAGTAAGAAAGATAATAGAAATGTGAATACTGGGAAAATGTAAAGGGAAATATGTACAAGGTTAATCAGTAAAGCACAGCATGTGTTGGTATGGGCATACTTTAAGAATGAACTGAAACATGGTCCCAAAGACTGTTTTTGGATGTGAAACTATAAATAGCAGTTTAGGGTAGATGTTGCACACAAAATAAAGCAGCACATGAGAGGAAATTATGGGGGGAGGAGTCCTAGGAAAACATAGGTTGCTGGAGAGGCTTGGTTTCTAGTTGACACACATTCATTGATTGTCTCGAGGGTGAACAAAAAGAAGATGCACAACACAGAAGTGATTTAAAACAATGTTTCATTTTTGTTCACAACATATTTACTATGACAGCAGTGTGACTGCTGAGCTTTATCATGGAAGCAATGTGTCTTGATACCATTCAGTGAAAACTCTGCAGTGGAAAGACAGGCCATCATTCTGATACTGCTGCCACTTGTGGTTGAACTGTAGAAGAGTGAGAGTGGTTAGTGTACAGTTAAGAAATTCTTGAAGTTTAATTATGGAGGACATTGGAGAACTTAATACAAGACAGCTATGTAAATGTTTTATACATGTTGCTGTACTCTGTAAGGATGTTGTTAGGTTAAATGCAGTACAGTCGGTTCTTACCGATAAGGAAAGTTTCATTATGATTATTTTTATACTTTTATGAAATATGCCTGGACATAGTTAAATGCAATGTTTTGTATCCAGGGATACAAATTGTTAAGCGAGTTAGGAATTTATTTTTAGTTGTTGAGCATAACTGTACAGTAATTGGACATTTGAAATGTAATATTGTGTACAGCACTTTTTGTGTATCAGAAAGGCAGCTGACACTGGTCATGTCCTCTTACCTGTGTATCCTGAGTATCAGCATCTGAGCATGGGGAACCACCAAGTGCGCTGGTAAATAGTTTTCACTGTATGCATTGTTGATAGTAACATAAGCTGAATAGTGCTTTTATAATACGACTGCTAAATATCTGGGCATTTTCACTGTGCCTGAAAGACATACCCAAAGTCCTCAATAACTATTCCAAAGCAATAATTACTTCAATGCTATAGCTTTATTTTTCAGGTATAAAAACCTCTGCAACTGGCTATTAACCAAAAATGTAATTATATAATGCATTGTTCCAAAGTTTTTTTTAAAGATTTATGAATAGTAATGAGAACAACATTTCATGTAGCGGTGGATGGTGTAATAAGTAGAACAGGTTAGAAGTTGAGTATGTTCCTGTCTCACACAGAGGAATATGACAGGGTTTGGAGTTCCTGCTTGTAGTGTGGTTTAGCCTTTGCATGCCATTTCCAAGGTCAGCTTGTTGACACAATTGTCTTGGATTCAGATACTCGTTCTGGCTGTGATACTTGCTCTTGAGACTGCATGTGTTGAGGAGAAATGCAAATCAAAGAGGGCAGTAAAACTTTACAACTGCAGACAAACCTCTTGGCAGTAAAACTGAGCTCTGGCATCTTGCACACAATTTTAATATGGTTAAACAGTGTAAAAGACCTAGTGTTGGTGCATGCTAGAAATAATGGCAAGCAGAAGGTTGAAGTACACATACACAGTGAATTGTTTTCACACTGAAGTTCTGATGCCTGCAGGGCTTAATGTATTATGAAGGGCTCTGATTTTTTGAATCACTCTATATTATGTATAATAACAGCTGAAACTTTTTGATAGTATGTGTACACAGAATTAAGCCTTGGGTGCATTCAGCTTCAGTTGCAAATGTTGTTATTTGTCACTAGTTCAGTAATGACAAATGATGCCATTTTCAAACTCGTATCTAATAGGGTACTTTAGGCTGTCAAATGTGAGTTAACAGTGGTAAATTTGGATATGTTTATAAATATTGATTAGTTTTCATGTCAAAAAATGTCTGTTTTGAACTTGTAAAATGAGTTCTTGTTAGAGTCCTTGAAAATTGCATTTGTTTTAATTTTGAATATCAGTGGGTATGAAAGGGGCCAAAAATGGGGATACCAAAATTACAAAAATGTAAATTTGAAGAACTGTGCTACCCAAAATCAACTTTATTATTTGCGGTAGTTGTGTTAGTAAGTGAAGCATGTGTGGTCACTGTCCAATGTCAGAAGATTTTTTGCTGTTAACATACAAAATTACTGCTATGTTTTGGTCCTGTACATTTGTTCTAGTAATTTGCAGTTAGGCACAACAGATGGTAGGAGTTGTATTTTCTACCATACTAAAATGTTTTTCTTTTAAATTGGTGTATAAAATAATTTGTAGCTGGTAGGAGTTAGGTTGGAAATGGAAAGGATGGAGGAGGTTTAAATGTTCTATTTTGTTGATGTCTCCTGGCATTTTACTGTTCTCCAAGTGGAGCATATAAGATGGGCATTGTTAATTGGAGACAAGTAGTGCAGGATAGGGATGGATGGAGGAGAGTAACTAGGAACCTTGGGTAGTGGAACCACAGAAGAAGATAAAGAAGAAGAAATTGAGCATGTCTGTGTTGAGCTGAAACACACACTGAAATCTGATTTTGTGTCAATTACAGTCTAATGCTTCAGTACACTAATTCTCTTTCTTCAGTACATTTTTCAAAACATCACAAGACATTGTTATTTATCAACTTTTGTCTGGTTTTGAATCCTTTTTTAAAGTCTGAAATGCTACACTTCCTGGTTAAAAAGTTTAAAATCTGTCAGTATGTCTCTTGTTCTGATTGTAACTAAATTTGCTTCAAGGAGTTGTGAGATATCAGAAGCAAAGGCTAGGCATTGTTTCCAGTTAGGTAGGTTGTGTGAGTCCTGTATTTCACGAAGTGAGGTTATAATACAGTGCTTACACAACCGTTGTACACTGGATACTTTTGCGCTTGCATTGCACTAACAGGTGTGGAGTGCTTGCTGTTAAACATGTGCACTTTATGGATGTGTTTTAAAATTGTACTGTGCATTTGCATAATGATCCATTCTGTCCACCCATCTACTGGAAGCGTAGCCAGTGGTAGATACGACTGTATACATTCTTTGCCCAATTCATTGGCAGTAGCTCTGCCCTTCAGGACACATTTTGTTGATAGCTTGACATCATGTTCTGAGAGTCTTCAGTATATTTCATCCCCCTCCTTTGTGCAACCATTAAGTATCACTGAATTTCATTATTACTTGCTCCTGACTTGCTGCTTTGAATCAGTTAAGCTAGCCAATAAAGCCTGCTTTACTTTCACTGAGCAGTAAAAGAGTATGTATAAATTGCTTTACAATATGTCACTACTTGCCAAATTTTCAGCACTCACTAAACAAACCAAAAGTTCAAAGAAGATTTCAGTTTCTTAGGACAGTAAGACCTCATTAATTTGAAGTGCTCAGGACCAAAAACACAAGCTTTCAATGATGCCATTTTGAATTATCTGACCTTTTTTTTAAATGCTTACTTACATGTTAGTGGTTGGTGGAATTCCTGATGTTATGTTGTGTGCTGTTATTTATTGACTAATGTGATCTCTTTCTTGTACCTCTCAAAATGTTCTGTGTAATTAGGACAATTTACATCAGAACTCAAGCCTTAAAACAGTAATTCATGTTTGTCAAACTGAATGTTAATAAACCACTGTAGAATACTGCTCTCGCCTTTCTTGCAATGTGGTGGTAAGGCTTGGACCATTGTTGTTAGCTCAGCTGAGTTGGGCTCAGCTGTAGTTCATTTTACACAATATTTTGTTGCCATTACATAATATATGAATGATGCTGATAAATGCCCGCTACATACAATAAAACCCCCGTATTGTGTTCTAGCAGTCTGAGTTTTAGGTGATTTTACAACACTTGTAAGTTCCTGGCCAAATGGCCATAGGAACGTTGTTACATAGTCATGGATGTTATGGTCGTTGATGTTATGTTTTTCGAGAATTTGCACTTCATTTGCCTAGGTTCTGACTGTGAAATTTACCTAATTTTATGTTTCATAGCTTTCTTCTCAGAATTTGTATGGTCATCGCTATACTTGAACTAAATGTTGAAGTAGTTAGGACAGTTGCAATGATTGTCTTAAACAAGAAGCCAAAAGCTGAAAAATGCAGTGACCTGCACACAACCTCTTCACACATGCAGCAATAGTAAAAGCAAGGATATTTAGAAGAAGAATTGGGAAGAACATTGAGGATGTGTTTGGAGAAGATCAGTTTGGATTCAGAAGGGGAAATGGAACTAGAAATACAGTTGGGATGCCGAAAATAATGTCAGGATGAACTTCGGACATGACATGAAGAATTATGTGTTGGTGGTGTTGGTGATGATGATGATGATGATGAGTAAAGACGGTTCTGTATAGACTGTATAACAACAGATATCAAGTTTCCATCCATTGAACTTGGTTGGTAGTGGTTGATTGAGTGAGCAAGTATTGCCATATGTTTTTATTCTTGAATTGTTTATCAGTTTTGCAGACCAAGTTATATGGTGTACAAGTGTTATATAATAGATAGACTGTGTATAAAAAAGAGCTTGAATCTGTAGAATAAGGGATAAAATAGATATTTTTTGTGAGATGATGTACGTACTGGAGCATGTGTTGACCTAGCATCACTGTCAGGATTTTGGTGCCCACATTAAATACCCTGTGAAAAACTGTGAGGGAACTGAAAGAAGTTACATCCAGTATGGGACTTTCTGCAAGCAGTGGAAATCATTGAAATACTACTGGAGGAAAATGGAATCAGCTGTTGCTACATGGTACAAGCAAGCATGTGCAAGCACTCTTCTTTAGAGGGTAATATCATCAGGGATGAGGCCTTCATTGCCACTGCATGTCTGGGAGGAGACAACTTGACAGGTTCTGATGATATGATAAAAAGATAGGAGAGAAGACACAGCATTTTTTATAGAACTCTGGCAGGTGAGAGCAGAAGTGTGGATTGAGAAACAGAAGATGACTGGAAAAATGAGTGTTTTAAGAGATTAAAGAATATGACTCCTGTGATATATGTAATGCTGGTGTGACAGGTCCATTTTTTAATTTGAAAGCTAGTAAAAGTCTTAATTTTTGCAGAGACACCTGCCACGTTTGAACAAAATCAAAACAGTGGGTTACAGTACTCCTTGTCTGTAATGCTGATGATACTAATAAACCACCACCACTTGTAACTGGCAAATGTTGCAGTCCACATGGCTGTAAGTATGTTAAAAAAATGTTCCTACAAAGTATGATGCCAATACAAATTCCTTGATAACCAGCAGCATATTTGAAGATTGTCTTAAGCAACTAGACAGAAATGTGGGTACTAAAATATCGAAAAATCCTGCTTTTCAATGATCAGTGTGTTGGTCACTAAAAGAACACAACATTTATGAGGAACATAGAGGTTGCATTTTTTGCAGCTAGTTGTACCAGCCATCTACATCCTTTGTATTTGGGAATCATCCATGCATTCCAAGTGCCATTACAGGAAGCAGTTCTGCTGTGATGATAGATGGTGGACAGCTCCAAGATGCTTCATGAGTTAAGTTGAATATGTTGTATGCTTTGCATTGTTTAGCAGAAGCCTGGAAGTTGATAACTCCAACTGCTATCATGAACCATTTTGCAAAGTATGGTTTTACACTTTAACAATGATGACCATGCACTATAACATAATGAAAATTAAGAAAATGAGTGGCATAGTTTGGAACCTCTTGGATTGTGGTTTGTGGACTACACAACATGTGACAGTGCTGTCAGGGTTTGTGGAGTCGATAGTGTCAATCACGTGTTGGACCAGCAGTTGACCAGGCTAGAAGAAGTATGGGATGATGATGAAGGGAAAAATAAATAAGAAGGAGATGATGATTGTGATGACGTTTTTTGGATGAATGCAGAGTACTAGAATTGGCAACAAAGTACATGTGCCAAGTTGATATCCAGAACAATTATTATAATGTGCAGCAGACTTGAAAATGAACTAAATAGACTGAAAGCTAATGAAGGTTGGGGGGCACACATGCTTGCTGATGGGTTAAATAATTATATACTGCAGATCATCATACTGTATATGAGCATGTCTGATGTGGATATCCCACTATCATGGTGTTGTGTATGACATGATAATACTATCAGAAAGTTGTTTCTAATTTACACATATGTACAATATTTTGTATACATTATAAAATGTTAAAAGTTCTTACTTTACATGGTTTGTTGAAACCTTTTGTTGTCCAGTAACCAGCATTTTGTTAGAATGCATAAATTTCATTTTTCATATTTTACATTTTTCCAGGTTTGACACCATTTTTAGGTGGTTCCTACACAACATAATGTGGGGATTTTGCTGTATGTAGTTCACAACAGTGGCTTTTTTTGTCTCACAGAAAGGTTATCAGTGGTTGGTTTCTATTGGTTGACACTGAGAAACTTGTTGAAGCTGCTGGGACAATTCAGTGACCTTGCAGTTCCTCCTACTTGTAAATCACAGCAGTATATAGCACACACAGTAAAATGGCAGCTTGTCATTTGTACAATACTGGACAGGAAACAATAAGCCTGTACATTCCAGCATGACCATCACAGAGATAACAATCAGCTGTGTATAATTTCAGCATGCATTCATACAGCTGAATTTTGGCTGAATCTCTGTAGGTCATGCTGGAGTGGAGTAACCTGGTTGAGCTACTGATTCTTGTCCAAGCCTTGCTGCCATTATGTAAGAATGGTTACTGCACTATTCTGTGAATTGCCCTGAAAATAATATACGGATTTTAATTATGTGACTTCATTAAAGAAACGGCCGTAATTTAACTTTGAATTACAAATCAACCATATTTTGAATTAACTACATTAAAAATTACAAAAAAGCGTATGTTTAAAGCCAGGAAATGTTACATATTTCAAATTAGATTTTCTCTAGAATTACCAGTTTCCAGTTAACAAGGTTTTACAGTAATCAGTTTGATAAGTTTGCTAGAAGATGTTGCAACATACAGTCTTGTGGATGTTGACTGATATTTGTATTCTTCACATCTGCTAGACTACAAAGTGTCATATCACACAAGATAGTTGTCTTCATATTCACCACTGTGAGAATGTCAAATCTGACCTGTTAAACAGACTTGCATTTGTGGCTGCCTAATATAAACATGCCCCTATGATCATTTGGCAATGTCCAATATTCAGTGCAGTGTAAAAGCTGATTTATGGTGTGGGTAACATGATATGTAGAGTATAAACCCATATTGCAATTGAAAAGGGAAGTTGTGTTCTGACAAGAAAATAGCCATATTCCTTTATCTGCCCTCATTAGCCATAATGTGTGTAGCTGTCAGACTCCCCACAGCAGCTAGATACCTCATTCTTTTAAATTTTTTTTGGTAAAAGTTAATGTAATTTGAGTATTAACTATTTTGTATTTTACTTACTGGAATAATTTTAAGGCCCCATGTTCCACATTACATTTGTTCCCTTCAAGGGTACATAGTACAATATTTCATTTTTTTAAAAATGTTCTTACTTTTGTTTTGTCTTTTAATAACAAGACATTGGAATATCTCCTTGTTTAGTAAAATTCTTTGGAAGTGTGACTAATATTATTTGTGACCACATAACATTTACACCAGATTTAGGAAATAAAAAACTTTCATTCACCCACTAATTTTGGTTGAGGCATTATAATTGATTTTATGAATAATTTTTAACATATATTGTTCTATGAAACTTTAATATTTCATTGAAAATTGTATATGATTGTGTTGTGAATTTTAAGAGATTTTTTCCTGCAGGATGATTTTAAATTCTGTGTGTGTTTCCATATACATATTTTATGTTGGTTTATGTAAATTGTATGTGAATTGTCTCATTTCAGTCTTTCTGAAGAAGTGCCATTGTAATTGGTCTAAAGCACAGCTTTCAACTGCAAATTTGCAAGGCAGTTTTATTTACATTCTAAGAATTATATTCATGCTGTGAAAATAATTTGCCTCTGATGGTTTCTGCTGCCTTTTTTATTATTGATCCAGTCCTTTACAGCTAAAAGGAACTTTGTTTTTGGTTTGATGTCTGTTTCTGTTCCTCCCAACAGTGCTGTGTTAGAGACTGACAGCTGTTTGTATTTGTTTCTCTAGAAGTTCTTATGAATTCTGGTTGCTCCTGTCAGCACACAGCTACACAAATTTGCATTTATACGAAAATCTTTGCAGGTGATCAGCTACTTCATGGTTGACCTGTAAATCATTGTTTCAGAGACTAGATCAAATGGTAGATTCCATCAGTAGGGTCAGTGCCAGGAGTTACTGTAAGTTGCTGAATTTTAGTGCTTTTCACCAGACAAGCTTCAAATCTTAAATGTGTATTTATTCTTCTGTAATTAAGTACACCAGCAAAAGTTCTTGTTTTTACCCAGGACATGGTTGCTTTCCTTTTCATTACTAAAATATATGTACTCTTAGTAGCTGAAACTTTCAAGAAGGAATAAGAATCGAGTGAAGAAATTAAGGTTACTTGTGTAATGGAAAGTAAATGTAGGGAACGAGTATTCAAATTGCCCCTGAAAACTGTACTGCAGTGCTTGCACATTGCTTTAAAAGCCAGGGTTACAGAGTACATTTTTGTAATATCTTAATGTGCCTTCTGTTAGGTCTGCAGTAGGAAACAAAACAGTTACATTTGTATGTATGTTTTATATATAAATTTTATGTGTAATGTGTCATAATTAATGCTGTTTATTCACACTGGCCTGTAGTGATAAACACACTTGCAGTTTACAATTGAACGCTGTGCTAAGTACCAGCCATCCAACAGGCACTAGTAAGCCTGACTGCACTCCGTTGTGTACATAATATAACACTGTGCAGGAACTAGGGCATGGCTCATATTGAGTCATTTCCATAATGTATAGTTGCAATACAAATGTACAGTATTTTGTTATTAAATACATTTTATAGTAGACATGGTTATTATTGTAACTCCCTAAAACACATTTTTAAAACCTATCAGCTCTATTGGGCCCTGCTGTCAAACAGTTTGCCTGTCTGCCTAAGGGTCTTGTCTGCCTTTTCTCTCCTGGTTAAGTAATTTAAACTGGGTGACAATTGTTCTGATGTGTGTTTGATAAAGAAACCGAACTTCAAGTCACACTAATATTTTAGTGAACATTGCATGATTTTCATGAACCTCAGTGTCTGGGATTTCAACCATTTGTGATGACTCATTTTTATACTACTGTTTCAACCTTTCATGATTGATTCTGATGCACTGGGATGAGACCACACGGCTGGAGAGTCTGCTTCTCGCACTGTCCTTCTATTGTGCAGATATTTAGCTCAGCTGTGTGCTGTCTTTCAGTAAATGAGGTTACATATTTGGCATCCTTGATGGGATGAGACCCTCCTTCAACCATTGAATGTATTTTATGCTCCCAAAAAGTGTTGGTATTTCAGTGAAGATAAACTTTTATGCTTTTACTTTCTTTCTTTTTGAGGTAATATTATTATTATTTGTGTTCAATAAGCCCTGAACCAAACAGGCATCTTACATTGAAAATTGATTCTGATGTTCGTGACAGTTTTATCAGCCCAGTTTAATCAAAAACATTGAGGCTTTATTGAACAAATTAAGCTAACCACCTGCCGATTTTACACTTATATAAGCAGTCGTGCACACATGGTGTGCAAAGATAAAGTACTTAATGAAGGCTGCAACAAGAGTTTGTGAGTCGTAGAAATACATTTGCTGCAGTGATGACCAGGTTAAGTATTTCTATTATTTGTGTGAAAGTGACATGTTGGCCTGAATTTTTCTTAACATAAACGTGTATTACCATTGACCATTTGCTGTTACTGTTGAGGTGCTATACATAGATCACTTAGTGGATCAGATGGTTGCTAAACAACAGAACAAAGTCTCAGGTAGGTAACGTCTTCATATACAGCCATTTCCCGCCACTGGGGCAGAGATGGTGTGACATGTAGTAGAGAAGTACTTGTGTCTAAATCTGTTGTTGTATTCATTCAACAGTAAAAAATGCAAGATGGCAAAACGTACATTATTTCTTTGCTAAGAAACACCCACCCATGGGGATAGTAGTGGTTGAAATAAAGAGCATGAACAGTAATCAGAAGAGTGTCAGGAATGTTAATTTACCTGTTTAGAATGAGATTTTGGGCATCATTACAATTAATCAGTGGATGATGAAGTGAACAGTATTTGTACAGTTTGACAGCTGTATGCTGTGTTTTTTCTCTATTAAGGGATGAACTCAACAAAAATCTTATGTTATTCATACCGTGCAACTTCTTACATTCCATATTTTAACCAACAAAATGCACTAATTAAATGTGTATTTTGGTGGTTAAAATATGGAATGAAAAAGGTTTGTCTGAACCTTGTAAAATTCAGAATCAGTGCTGTGGGATACAGGGCACAGTGTTAGTGCAGTAATCACTGCCAACAAAGGAAAAGACAAAGTGTAAGTAAAACAAAACTAAACAGGTAGAATCGCTGGGCGACACCCAAAGTTAATATTCACTTAGCAAATTAAGTCAGTTTAAAATAGCTTGTTAGTCTTAAGACTAGGTGTTATTGTAATTAAGTGCTGGTATGTCGTTTAATAAAAAAAAAGTGCTGTGGGATGGTATGTAACTGGCATTGAATATGGGGAAGTATGTAAAGTTATATAACAATGTGGGTGGATGCAGTGGCAATGAATGTGGTTATGTTAAGTGGCATTTAATGTGGGAGAGGATGTGATGCCAGAGTGTGGGGGAGTATGTAAGTTGTGCTGAATTTTGGGAGAGTGTAAGTGGCAATGAATGTGGTTATGTTAAGTGTCATTTAGGTCATTTAATGTGGGATAGCATGTGATGCCAGAGTGTGGGATATATGTAAGTTGTGCTGAATTTTGGGAGAATTTAAGTGGCAATGAATGTGGTTATGTTCAGTGGCATTTAATGTGGGGGAGCATGTAAGTTGTGCTGAATTTTGGGGGAGTGTAAGTGGCAATGAATGTGGTTGCATAAATGGCATTGAATGGGAGAGTGTAGGCCTATGTAAGTGATACGGAATGAGACGTAGAGTGTGGCTTCATGCTGAGCTTAGGAAAACACTACCCTCTCCATCTGGACACAATGCAGATCCGCAGGGTGAGTCAGGTATCCACATTCTTTACCTGAAGGTGGAGTAAAATCCTCTGACTTATTGGCCTTCTTATTTTTTTTATATCAAGTATTGGGCTATCAATGCTGTTTTTTAGACTCAAGTATGACTGGACTGTTTTCACAGCCCCTCACATTTCTCTTTTGCCTCGAGGTGCATAACAATGCACTTCTGTATGCAGCTTTGGCATTACCCATTCCCTTCAAATTTGAATGTGAAGCAGAGTGAAAAAGTAAATTGAATTTTTAAATTATTTTGTGTACAAAAATCTGTGACAAATGAATGCAAAGTGTAGACCTACTCACATTTTTATCTTCTCTCCTTTTATCATATTTTGCCTTGTTTTCTTTCTCATTTATTTTATGGTTCCATACAGATTGTACCTGAGGAATTCTGTTACATGGTTATATATTATTTTTAACCTAATTATTCCGTTTTTGGAATAATATTGTTATAATTCATAAAACTGTAAAGAGGAGCCTCTCTCCCTTTATATTTCTTGTGTGTATCCAACATCTACCTGATGATGGCTGATCTGGACAGCCGAAACATGTTGTATTGTATAATAAAAGACTATTGTTCTGGATCTATAAAATTATGTGTTTTTCCTCAAGTGCTACAGGTGTTAATTCATAATTACAAGGTTTACCAAAGTGATCACATATGTTCTAATCAACTATTAACGAAGACCGCGAAATGTATGGACAGTGCAGCTTCTTCCAGATACTGCCGCTATTTATGTTTTGCTAGAGATGCCGTCTTTTTGGTTTAGAAATTTCAAAAAATCTTTTTTGGTCTACTGAACTAGAACAGGTTCAGTTAGAAATTTTGGCACTTTTGTAACCTGTTTCATATGTATTGCTCGTTCACGCGCTACATTTATATGATTCTGCATTTTTTTATTATATACTAGTTCACTATTCCCAGTATTAGGGATAGATTAATTGATTATGTATACATTCTCTGGTGCTGTTAGCTAATGTATATCAGATTTGTTGTGCTCTTGTCTTGACAGCTTAACAGTGTTTGATTCCATTGAGTGTCTACTTCTCATCTTCAGTAATACAGTGTCATTATTTTATCTGACATCTAAAGATAGCCATTTTGCGTCCGTTTGTCGAATTAACATAGCCCCCTTACCAAAATGCCCATACTCGCGGCGGAGTAGCGGTCGGAAGTGAAATATGGTAACTGGCTTTTTATTGGGGAAAAGGTGTTGTATATTTCCTTATAATGGCCACATTTTCTGCGTATGTCTGTTGTAGCTGGTGCTTCCAACAGAATATATTTCCTGTAATTTAATGTGTTAGTGACCAGCTGCCCTGAAGTTATCATAAAGGCGATTCCCTATGTTACAGTCATGCTTTCGATGCAACTTCTTTCTCTTTTCTTTTTCTTATTATTGCTAGCTATGTGTCCCTCAAATTCGTTGTTGCCATTTTTGTCACGCGCCACACCTATGCCTCAATAATTGAGCACGTAGTTCCTTAGAGCAAGCCGAAAATTAATTTCTTCCACAGGATTACTGTTATCTGGCAGTGCTATGTGCTATTATACCTATATGCTCCATTCTTAACTTTTTCTTTAGCCTCAGGTCCTACTCCACGGAGAACACAATCGATGCTCAAATGTTTCTTTGGCCTCCACGCACATTGCACAATGTAGAAGGCAACATATGTGTGTGACTCAGCCAAACCAAGGAAATTATATATAGGAAGATCGTTGTTACTGGAAGAATTAATTACCTGAAATACAGATATGTCTTCCCTATCTTTGTTTAACAAAACCTCAAAAGTTGTTACTGTCGCCGTATTTGTGACTATTGATTTACAATATTTCAGACACAGTCTGTAGGCAGGTTTATGATCTGCCCCAAACAAATTTTAAAATGCCCAGCTTTAACGATTCTTTAATTATCGCCGTCAAACTGAAAGCTAAATGTATGCTGGGGGTATCATCACAAAAGTTAAGTATTAAATTTGCATATTTTCCGAATGCTTATTAGTATTCACCATTTTAACACCCTACAGTAGTGCTGATGTCTCTCGTTGCTTTAGAAGTTCAAGCTTCTGCCATGTTATTATTAAAAAGTAGGCGTACGAGGTGCCGGTGACCTTCAGTGGTATAATATTTGCCCTAAATGTCCTGAAAGTCGGCCAGTTGCTTCAAAAGTTGAAAGGTGCCTTACAGAGGGCATGATGTTGTCTTAAACCTGCTGCTTCCGCCAAGAAAGGAAAGTCAGCCACAAATATTTCGTCTCAGATAAGCAGCGAAGGATCAGACCGAAAGTTCTGTAGCCCTGCACTGTTCATGCACAGTGGTGCCAAGGCTGATGCTGCATTGTAAGCCCAGCTGCTGCAAAAGTCTTAAGTTTACTCCGAACTCCGACTTCGACGGGACTGAGGGAATATATCCCCCTCCCCCTTTCCAGCAATTTAAGGAGAATGAAGGGGCGACTGTCTATTTCGTCTTGGTCGAGTAAGAAGTGAAAGAAGGACAGAAAATTGATTGCAAGACGTGTGTAGGAATAACAAGTGTAGTAAGAAATGTAGGTATAGCGTAACGGTTCTGGCACATTGGCACGATTTTAATTGCCTTGAAAACCGTAGAAGTGTAAACTGTGTTCTTCATTTCTCTCTACAAATGTTGACTCCGATAAATATTCATAAAGATGCCCGATATTGTAGTCCCAGTTCAATCACGACTGGAATTAAACAACGAATTGTAGTACAGTTTGCCGCCATTCAAATGTAATTAAACACTTTTCACTATTATCGATTTGTTACGCGCGGAATTACGGAAGCTTATAGGCTTATTCTTGCAGCTTCTCATAGCGATCTCTTAAAAAATTGTGAATTATGCTGCAGTAAAGTCGAATAACGCCCTTCCATGGCGCAGTATATGTTTAGGGCCTGCTAGTCAACAAGAAACAAGGAATTTGAAAAGAACCCAGAGACCATTTCTCTGTCGCATAAATTTCTAGTTATAAACGAGCGTTTCGCACTTTCTTCATGTTGGCAATTACTGGCAAAGTGTAGGCGTGTCTATGACGTGCCTTTGTAACGAATTTAACATGCCTGGCTCAACTGGTTTATTTGTTTTTAATATCAAATAGAAAAATAAAAAATATATATTTCGCTCTGCTGCCACATTGGTGTTTCATATTCTAATAAAAACAATTCCTTAACTAACGTTTAATAACACAAAATGTTATTTGAGAATCCTGAAGTAAATTATGCTATTTTCGTTTCCGCTTTACGATTTTGTGCGTTCTCATGTTAGTCTTATTCGACGTAGAAGATTAATACATTCGCGTCTGGGTATTGTTATTGCATAACTTCCGTAAACTGTTTCGCCAAAATTGGTAATCTGGTTCGAAGAGTTTAAATGGACAGCACAGACACACGGCGATCTCATAATCTTCCATAATTTCGTACTTAGGAAATGAAGCAGGCTGAAATTAAAGGGTGCTTTAAATGAAAAGAAAAAGTTCCTTTTCTTTAAGATTTTCTTAAATGGTAGGGACTAAGAAACTTCTGTTTGTAACAAAATCCAATGTGGTTAGTTTAAATTTTAAATGAAATACTTAAGTGCTGTGAATGTGACCACGTAGAAAAGTTGGTTTCTGGTTGTGAGAGTTAGACCAAGCAGCAGGCGTCCAACTTTAAAGAAGAAGACTCGTTTCTGTACTAGCAACAGCTGGGTGTAGGAATTCCGTGAGTGCAACAGGTAAACAGAATTGAGTGGTTGAGATTAAGCAACAATAGTAAAGCGACTTCTCATCTGTCATGGACGCACATTAGCACTTTAACACAGTTACTAGATAATTACAGTTTCAATAGAACTAAATCAGTATTCAGAACACGGATTGGAAGAACAATGCAGCACATCTCCTTTCTTGTCTCAAATGGTCACATTATAATTTCATTGGACACATCTGATCACCTTCACTCTTCAGCAGTCGAGGTTGAGTGTTTGTGAGGTGAAAACGAGCAATGATTTTCCTCAGTTCCGACTCTGGTTTTTGTAATATGAGCTCAGTGTGTTGTACAAGTGCGTCACTAACTGTGTTGGTCATGCTTAAGTACGTTCTATAGCAACCTGTAAACACTTGCTTCTTCTCCGTTCAACAGCATCAGGTTAGTCACGCAGTTACAAAATAACTTATTTTCGCAATTCAGTTCTTGAGTTGAGCAGATCGCAGTGTTGAGCTCCTTGCAGAGCTATGCGTGCTCCGTAGCTATTGGCCTATCACAGGCTAAGGACAGTGAGTGAATAATATTTTTCCTTGTTTCTGGATAGTAAACACCAATCAACATTATCATCTGCTGTGTGAGATTATTATTATTATTATTACTATTATTATTATTCGTCTATCATATCTTGCATTCGTGATTTATTGAACTTACATATATGTCCACTCAAAATATTTACTCCGGAATTTAATCTATCTTTGATTCTTCTTCCTAAGCGGGTGTTAGGGTGTGGATTGTCTCGCGTATCTAAACGAAATAATGAACCTTCTCGTTCCTTTATAGGTGAGGAATATTTTGACTTGCTGAACGACCGTCTTTTCAAGAAGCACTGCGCTTATTTAACGAGGATGTCAGTAACTTACTCTGTACAGAGTCGAACGATGGGATGATAAATGAACAATGAGTTAGAAGTTGTGTGGAAAGAAGCGGCTGCGGCCCAATTTAAGGTAATATACTGCATATGCTAGGGTGCACAAGATAAGGAGGTCAATCTTTAGCACACCCGGTTTCAGCGCTGAGATTTAAACCAGAAACATTCCGAACACGAAGACGGAATCCTGCCTATTCAACCGCGACGTTCATTGATGTACTTAGTAGGTTAAAAGTTTAAAAACACAATATCTGCTATTGTGTGTACCTTTCACTTCACGCACTTTCACTCGTAATGTAAAAGGAAACCGCGTGTTTCTGTAAGTCGTATATGTTGTTGCAGCTTCATTGGCTTTTTAAACGTTAGAAAAGGCCCACCCGGTGCTGAAATATCATGCTTATGGCTAGAATCTGGGAACAGGTGCGGGTGACTGATAGGCCTCAGTTTCCAGGCACTTGACTTCCGGGGAAAAGGTCTACGTATCCATTGATATGAACTTGAACGTCACGTATTTGCATACAACTTACAGTACAGGGGAAGAGCCTTAATTTCTGGTGCAAACAGTACAGTGTTTTATATATATATATATATATATATATATATATATATATATAT
>Ga0209628_10000756_pt1 | contig 20135 bp, 21 predicted proteins | sample TergutCu122P4_FD_187285 | JGI IMG/M metagenome (GOLD analysis project Ga0209628, IMG submission 187285) | Cubitermes ugandensis P4 segment gut microbial communities from Kakamega Forest, Kenya - Cu122 P4 (SPAdes) (version 2) | ecosystem: Host-associated > Arthropoda: Insects > Digestive system...
CCCGAGCCGCTCGATATCGTGTTTACCGGCAAACAGACGATCGACGGCGATACCGCTCAGGTCGGGCCGGGGTTGGCAATCCGGCTGGGGTTCCAGTTGCTGTCCTACGTTTCGAGCATCGACAGGATCGACCCGGTAAAGCGTGAAATCGTCGTCCGTCGCCGCGCCGAAGGCGGCGTGCAGGTGCTCTCTTCGCGCCTGCCCTGCGTGATCACGATGCTCGAAGGGACAAACGAAATGCGCTTCGCGACGATGCCGGACATGTTCCGCGCCGCGCGTTTCGAGGTCAAACAGTGGAACCGTGAGGCCGCGGGCATCGAAGATATCAAACAGGTCGGCCTGAAAGGTTCGCCGACCGTGGTCAACAAAGTCTATGCGCCACAGCCCAAGGCGGTGCGGGCCGAATTCATCGCCGGAGAAACGCCCGAAAAGCAGGCCGATGCGCTGGTAACGAAGCTTTTTGCGGATCATCCGAAACTTGCCGCCGATCTCATTGCGCATCTGGCATCACAGAAGGGAGCGTCAAAATGAGCGACGCACAGGATACTGCGACGAATACGGCAGGCGCCGTACCGCGCAAGAAAGGACGGCGCGGCCAGCTCGATGATCGTTACGCCGCCTACAAGAACGTTTGGGTGTTTGTCGAGCATGAACGCGGCGTGTTGCACCCGGTCTCGCTCGAACTGCTCGGCAAGGGACGCATGCTTGCCGACACATTGGGCGTTGAACTGGCGGGGGTGGTCATCGGCCCGGTCAATGAGACGACGCGCAATTTCTGTACGACGGCGTTTCATCATGGCGCGGATCTCTGCTATCTCGTCACCGACGATATCCTTACGGATTACCGCAACCAGCCCTATACATGCGCGCTGACCGACCTGGTGAACACTTTTCAGCCGGAAGTGTTGCTGCTTGGCGCAACGACACAGGGGCGCGATCTTGCCGGATCGGTTGCGACAACGCTTTTGACCGGATTGACGGCCGACTGCACGGGATTGGAAATCGACATCGAGGATCGTTCGCTGCTCTCGTCGCGCCCGACCTTCGGCGGCAGCCTGATGTGCACGATCGTCAACCTCAATACCCGTCCTCAGATGGCCACTGCGCGGCCGCGCGTGTTCCCGATTCCCGAACCCGACTTCTCGCGTCAGGGGCGCGTCATCGAACACCCGCTGGCAATGGTTGAGGACGAGGTCGTCACCAAAGTGCTCGATTTCATCCCGGATGACCGCGCCAACAAACCGCAGCTTGCTTTTGCCGATTACATCGTCTCGGGCGGGCGCGGCATCGGTTCGGCAGAAAACTTTGAACTCGTGTTCGATCTGGCGCGCGCGCTTGGCGCTGAAGTCGGCGCGTCACGCCCGGTGACACACGCCGGATGGGTCGACGCGGAACGTCAGGTGGGCCAATCCGGCAAAACCGTGCGTCCCAGGCTCTATATCGCCGCTGGAATTTCCGGGGCCGTACAGCACCGCGTCGGCATGGAAGGCGCCGATGTCACCGTCGCGATCGACAACGATGCGAATGCGCCGATCTTCGGGTTTTCCAATTACGCGCTGGTCGGCAATGCGCTGGAACTACTCCCGGCGCTGACGGCTTCGTTCGGAAAGCATTTGTCTGCACGCATGACTGAGAACCAGTCGGGGCAGAATGCAGGAGATGAAAAGAAATGACAGAGAAGTTGAAGGCGACCGAGGCGGTTGCCGCAAAGCTTCCGGCCGAACGGTTCGATGCCATCGTCGTCGGCGCGGGGCCGGCGGGCAATGCCGCCGCCTATACCCTGGCCAAAGCGGGGCTATCGGTGTTGCTGCTCGAACGCGGCGAATATCCGGGCTCGAAGAACGTGCAGGGCGCAATTCTCTATTCCGATGCGCTGGAAAAGATCATTCCCGATTTTCGGGATTCGGCCCCGCTCGAACGCCACATCGTCGAGCAGCGTTTCTGGCTGCTGGACGAGAAAACATCGCTCACCAGCGTTCAATACCGTTCCGAAGAATTCAACAAGCCGCCGTACAACCGCTACACGATCATTCGCGCCCGTTTCGACAAATGGTTTTCACAGAAAGTGGAAGAAGCCGGGGCGCTGCTGATCTGCGAAACCACCGTCACCGAACTGTTGCGCGACAACGCGGGGCGTGTCATCGGGGTGCGCACCGAACGCGAAAACGGCGACATCTACGCCGATGTCGTGGTGCTCGCCGATGGCGTCAACTCGCTCGTCCCGTCCCGCGCCGGCCTGCGCCCGGAAGTCGATGCGCACCACATGGCGCTGGCGGTCAAGGAAGTGCTGTTTCTGCCCAAGGAAACGGTCGAACAGCGTTTCAATGTCAGCGGCAGCGAGGGTAGCGTCACCGAAATTTTCGGCGGCGTCACGCACGGCATGCTCGGCACCGGCTTCATCTATACGAACAAGGATTCCATCGCCATTGGCGTCGGCTGCATTCTCTCAGACATGAAAAAGCAGCGCATCACGCCTTACGAACTGCTGGAAGGCATGAAGAATCACCCGATGGTCAAACCGCTGATCGCGGGCAGCGAGATGAAGGAATACTCGGCTCACATGATTCCCGAAGGCGGTCTCAGGAGCCTGCCGCAACTCTTTGGCGACGGCTGGGTGATCGTTGGCGACTCCGCAGGATTCGTCAATTCCGTGCATCGGGAAGGCTCCAATCTGGCGATGACCACCGGGCGCATCGCGGCCGAGACCATCGCCGGGCTGAAGGCGGCTGGCAAGCCGATGAGCGCCGCCAATCTCGCCGCGTACAAGAAAACGCTCGACGACAGTTTCGTCATGGCGGACCTGGAGAAATACAAGGACGTCACCAACCTTTTCGCCAGTCGCCCCCACTTCCTGAATGCCTACCCCGGATTCATCAACGGCGCCATGCGCGATTTCATTACCGTTGATGGGCAGTCCAAGGCCCAGAAGCAGCGCAAGATTTTCCAGGACCTGCGCCAGCGCCGCTCGCTCTGGGGGCTGTTGGGAGATGCCTATAAATTCTGGAGAGCATTCAAATGATGAATGTTGAAACGCCGAAAACAAAGCGGATGAATACGGACGACATTTCGCAGCTTCCCGAAGTCAACATCGAAGAAAAACTGTTTCAGAACCGTTATCGCGTCGATGCCGGGCGTCCACATATTCGTATCGTGAATGCCGCGGTATGCGACAAATGTGGTCTCAAATCCTGCACCGTCTGTTGTCCTGCCGGATGCTGGCGGCTTGAGAGCGGCAAGATCGAACTCGTCACCGATGGCTGCCTTGAATGCGGCACCTGCCGCATCATTTGTGATCAGAAGAACGTGGACTGGAATTATCCACGCGGCGGATTCGGCATCCTGTTCAAGTTCGGATGACCCGTTCCGGACAATTCAGATGCCAGACGCGCGCGAACAGGCCGTAGAGGAACTCCTCTCCAAGGGCATAGCCTTGGGAGAAGAAGGGCTTGTCAGGGAAGAAATCGACGTCTATGACGACATCGACCACCGCTTTGGCAAGGATGAATCGCCGGGCGTGCGCAAACTGGTCGCAGAAGCCCTCCTCTTCAAGGGCATTACCCTGGGCGAACAGGGCAAGACCAAAAAGGAAATCGACGTCTATAACGACATCGACCGCCGCTTCGGCAAGGACAGTTCGCCCGGCGTGCGCGAACAGGTCGTCAAGGCTCTTGTCGGCAAGGGCGCCGCTCTGGGAGAACAGGGCAAAACCGTTGAAGCCATCGGCATCTTCGACGACGTCGACCACCGCTTCGGCAAGGACAATTCGCCCGGCGTGCGCGAACAAGTCGCCAGCGCGCTCATCAACAAGGGCATTACCCTGGGGGAAGAAGGCAAAACCGGGGAAGCTATCGCTGTCTTTGACGACATCGCGCAGCGCTTTGGCGAGGACGATTCACCCGGCATGTTTGAGTTGATTGCGAAGGCGCAGAGCTATAAAGAGTATTACTCTGATGGCAGCGCCAACGCTTGAGCGGCGGCGAAGCCATCCGCCTTGACCATAATTCCGGGAAATTTTACGGCTTGCAACCTCTCTCGCCAGCCAAACGCTCGGCTTCAATCTGGCGGGAAAGCGCCACAGCATCTCGAAGATTCAAAAGCAACATGGCTTGCCCGCCAACATAGCCAACCAGCGCATCCATTGCACGTTGCTCGATCTCATCAGCCGTCGTCAGGCCAAGGCGTACCAATGCGGCAATGTCCTCTTTATCGTTGTCGGCAAAGCGGGCGATCTTGCTCACGGCAAGATCAACTGGACAAAGCACATGAACGCGAATTTGGTCCACGCCGAGGTCTACCGGGATGGAATCATCCAGGTAGTCCTCATGCATCAGCGCAAAGGTCGAGTTGTAGTTGGTGTCGAGATAGACAAGCTGCTCTGAGCCGTCCTCCAAAGTCACCTCGACCATCAAGTCGCTCGGAAGATGTACGCGCGCCCCAAACTCTGCGTCGACGTCTGTCGTGACACGATTTGCCGTGTAGAGATGAACGGCCATCCCACCGGCCAGGTACACGTTCATGGGACTACGCAATGACAACCGCTCTTCAAGCTGCTTGAACAGCTCCCGCAGACCGTCCGCCAGTGCAGTGCAAGTATGGAATTGAAATTCCCGACTCGTTGGCATGAATTCAAACTCCAGGTTCAATGCCCATGGAGTCGATGACTCAGCATGTCCCGCAAGCGGGGCAGCCCCAGGACCCACCCCTTTCTGACAACCTCTGCCGGAGCCAGCCTTTCGCTCGGATGAGCGGTGAAATACTGCTCGCTTGCCTGCATCAGGCGCTTCGACTCATCCGGGAACCGAGACTGAACGACCATCGCAGCCAACCGGAACACATTGGCCTCGCGCTGATCCTGGGCGGACTGCGCAGCTTCCCGTGCGACGGCAGAGCACAGGGCAAGCAGCGCCGATTCATCGTCCCTGGCAGTCATCGCCTTATCCTCCCGTTTACAGCAGATTATTACGGCTTTCCATGCCACCACCCTACCGCGAAACAAAGCCTGTCGCAATACTGCTATGAAGGTGCCGCCCTCAGGCTGAATATGTAATCGAATGAATCAAAATCGCTTGGGCCAGCCGTGACGAGAACCGGCGGGATGGGACGTTGCCCGCTGGCGGTTTCTGCGTAACAGCATTGATGATGAAGAGAACTTGAACTCCGCCACGGCATACCCATATTGAGGATGAAGCCGCACCGTCGGCTGTCGCCAACGCCTACGAAGGCATCAACAACGCTTGAAAGGAGACTGAACATGAGCAGCCTGACACATCCTCTCGATGACTTTTTCCGTGGCTTTTTCGTGCGTCCCGTGGAGTACGGCGGCGCCGGGGGCGGCGAGGCGCCGCATGTGCGTGTCGACGTGAAGGAAAACGCCGACAGCTACGAAGTCCATGCCGAACTGCCCGGCGTCAGGAAAGAAGACATTCACGTTCACATCGACGGCCCGGTCGTTTCGATCAGCGCCGAACGCAAACTGAACAAGGAACTCAAGGACGGCGAACGCATCCTGCGCACGGAACGCTATTACGGCAAGGTTTCGCGCAGCTTCCAGCTTGGGCAGGACATCGACGAAGCCCGCTCCAATGCAAAATTCGTCGATGGCGTGCTCGAACTGATTCTGCCAAAGAAGCTCGAAGCGCAGGCAACCCGGCTTGTGATCGAGTAATCAAAAGCATTCGGGCCAGTCAATGACTGGCCCGAATGCTTTATTTCATTGGTCGGGGCGGCGGGATTCGAACTCGCGACCCCTTGCACCCCATGCAAGTGCGCTACCAGGCTGCGCTACGCCCCGACTTGGAAAACGTGTGATTGTACAAAAACCAGCCGAAACTTTCCAGAAGAATCTTGGCGGAAACCGGTGAGCGCCGGGTTCAGCTACGCAATACGCCCAGCGTCGCTTCGACCTCGGCGCGCAGTTCAATGAGCAGGGCGCGCGCCTGCTCAGCGGCAATGGCGTTTTCCTGGTCCTGAATCGCTGCTTCGTCGAGACGATTGCGCGCCCCCGAGATCGTGAATCCTTCGTTGTAGAGCAGATGGCGAATCTTGCGCACCAGAAGCACTTCGTGATGCTGGTAGTAACGCCGGTTGCCGCTGCGCTTGATAGGCTTGAGTTGAGAAAACTCCTGCTCCCAGTAGCGCAGGACGTGCGTTTTGACCCCGCACAGTTCGCTGACCTCGCCGATGCTGAAATAACGCTTGGCAGGAATCGGCGGCAGGGCCTCAGGCGTTTCCGTCGCCATCGACAGGCTCCTCCACGGCGGTCTTCAATTTCTGACTGGGATGGAAAGTCACCACGCGCCGGGCGGAAATCGGGATTTCTTCGCCCGTCTTGGGATTGCGCCCCGGACGTTGCGGTTTGTCGCGCAACAGGAAATTACCAAAGCCGGAGAGTTTGACACTCTCTCCACGTTCCAGGGTCATGCGAATTTCCTCGAAAAACCCCTCCACCATATCCCTGGCTTCACGTTTATTCAGCCCGACCTGCTCAAACAGCAGGTCGCCAAGTTCAGCCTTGGTCAAGGTCATAGAATCTCTCCCCTTCAAACGCGCAACCGTCCCTCAACGGTACGCTCGACATGTCGAAGCAACCCGGAGATCGCCTCGTCTACTTCAGCGTCTTCGAGCGTACGCTGAGTATCTTGCATGGAAATCCTGAACGCAAGGCTCTTGCAGCCGGATTCAATGCCCTTGCCTTGATAGACGTCAAAGAGAACGATTTCCCGCACCGTCACGGGCGCGGCTTCGCGCAATGCGTTCAATACCCGCTCGGCGGAAACGTCCGCCGGAACGACCAGCGCGAGATCGCGCAACACCGCCGGCATGCGCGAAATTTCGCAGGTCGTGGGACACAGGGTGGACAACGCCGCGTCGAGTTCGATTTCAAACACCACCGGAGCCGATCCCAGTTCGAAACGCTGCACCCAGACTGGGTGAATTTCACCGATCACGCCGATGTCGCGGCCATCCAGGAACACCGAGGCCGCGCGGCCCGGATGCAGGGCTGGAACGGATACCGGAGCGAACGTCAGCGCACGCGGCGCAAACAGGGCTTCGAGATCGCCCTTGAGATCGAAGAAATCGACTGCACGCGCCGCCTCTCCCCACTGTTCGGGCAAGGCCGTTCCCGCCGCCAGCGCCGCCAACCGTCGCGGCTGATGGAAACCGGGCACATCATCGCCTGCCCCATCCCCGGTTTTTGCATAGTTGAAACAACGGCCCCATTCAAAAATCCGCACGCGGTTCTGCTGGCGTTTGCGGTTCGTCACCAGATTGGACACCAGACCCGGAATCAGGCTGGATCGCATCACGTCCATCTGGCTGGCAATTGGATTGGCCAGCCGGATCGGCGCGTCGTTGGCGCAGAAATCCCGCTCCCAGGCGGAATCGACGAATGAGTAATTCACGACTTCCTGAAAACCGCGCCCGGCCAGACAGTGACGCACATCCCAATTGGTGCGCGCCGATTCAGTGCTGGCGAGCATGACCAGATTGCCTCGCGGCGCAAGGGCCGGGATGTTGTCGTAACCATGGAGCCGCGCGATTTCTTCAATGAGATCTTCTTCGGTTTCGATGTCGAAACGGAAAGAAGGGGGCGTGACCCGCAGTTCGGCCATCAGGTCGCGCACCGTCAGATGCTCTCGCTCCAGCAGACTCCGCATGGTTTCCGTGTTCAGCTCGATGCCGAGCACCTGACGCACCCGCGCCGGGCGCAGGGCGACTTCTTCGCGGCGCGGCAGGTGCTCGTCCGAACGCGCTTCCTCCACCGAGCCGGGTACGCCGCCGCAAATTTCAAGGATGAGTTGCGTAGCGCGCTCGATGGCCGGACGCTGCAACTGGAAATCCACCCCGCGCTCGAAACGGTGCGAGGCGTCGGAAGTAAAACCAACCGCGCGCGCACGCCCGGTAATGGCCTCAGGCGCAAAGAAGGCGGACTCCAGGAAGACTTCGGTCGTATCGAGGGTCACACTGCCCTCTTCACCGCCCATGATTCCAGCCAGCGCCAGCGCGCGGGCTTCGTCGGCAATCAACAGGGTATTGGGCGCGGGTTTCACCCGTTGTTCGTTCAGAAGCCGCAATTCGTCGCCCGGACGCGGCAGGCGGACGTGAATCGCGCCGGAAAGATGTGCGTTGTCGAAGGCATGCAAGGGCTGGCCGAGTTCGAGCATCACGTAGTTGGTGATGTCAACCAGGGCATGAATCGGGCGCAGGCCCGAGCGTTTCAACCTGTCCTTCATCCAGCCGGGCGTCTGGGCTCTGGCGTTCACCCCGCTGATGATGCGCCCGCAATAGCGCGGGCACTGCTCGGGCGCATCAAGCACGATGTCGCGGCGAGCGTCGTTCGCTGGGGGAATCAGCAACAGCGGCGCTGGGGTGAGCGGCGCGCCGGTGAGTGCGGCCACCTCGCGCGCCACGCCGGTCAGGCTCAGACAATCGGCCCGGTTGGGCGTGAGCTTGATGACGAAACAGGTATCGTCGAGATCGAGGTATTCGCGGATGTCCATACCGATCGGGGCATCCTCCTCCAGCGCGAGCAGGCCGCCGTGATCTTCGGACAATCCCAGTTCGCGCGCCGAGCACAGCATGCCGAAGGATTCGACCCCGCGCAGTTTGGCTTCCTTGATGACGAAATCGCCGGGCAGCACTGCGCCGACTTTCGCGCACGGAACTTTCATGCCTGCGGCGGCATTGGGCGCGCCACACACGATCTGCAACGGCTCATCCGCGCCGATGTCGACCTTGCACAGTTTGAGCTTGTCGGCATTCGGATGTTTTTCGGCTTCGATGATGCGCGCCACCACCACGCCGCTAAAAGGCGGCGCAACCGGGTTGGTTTCTTCGACTTCAAGTCCGGCCATGGTCATCAGATATCCGAGCGCCTCGGAGTCGAGCGACGGATTGACGAAGGCGCGCAGCCAGTTTTCGGAAAATTGCATGTTCGACCTTTCTTACCTGAATTGACTCAAGAAACGCAAATCGCCTTCAAAAAACAAACGCAAGTCATTCACGCCGTAGCGCAGCATGGTCAGCCGATCCGAGCCGAAGCCGAACGCGAATCCCGTGTAACGTTCGGGGTCGATGCCGCCGAAGCGCAACACATTGGGATGCACCATGCCGCATCCGGCCACTTCCAGCCAGCGCCCTTCGAGTTCGCCGCTCATGAACGCAACGTCGATTTCCGCCGAAGGTTCGGTGAACGGGAAAAAGGACGGACGGAAGCGAACCTGAAGATCTTCGGTCTCGAAGAATTTGCGCAGAAAATCGGCCACCACGCCCTTGAGATCGGCAAAACTCACCCGCTCGCCAATCCAAAAACCTTCGACCTGATGAAACATCGGCGAATGCGTGGCGTCGGAATCGACCCGGTAGACGCGCCCCGGCGCAATCACCCGCAAATCGGGCATGGGATCGCAATGGCGGGTTCGTTCGACGTGCGCAAGCATGGCGCGGATCTGCACCGGACTGGTATGGGTGCGCAGCAGCACATCCTCCCGGCCTTCGATGTAAAAGGTATCGTGCATCGAGCGCGCCGGATGATCGGCCGGGGTGTTGAGCGCGGTGAAGTTGTGCCAGTCGGTTTCGATTTCCGGGCCATCGACGGAGACGAACCCGATGGACTGGAACAGCCGTTCGATGCGTTCGAGCGTGCGGCTGACAGGGTGCAACCCGCCCGGCGCTGCGCCACGCCCCGGCAGGGTCACATCGAGCGCCTCGGCTTTGAGTTGGGCGGCAAGTTCCGCATCGCGCAGGGCTTCGCGCCGCTCGGCAAGCGCCGCCTCGATGGCGGCCTTGACGCGGTTGACCTCGGCGCCCCGTTCGCGCTTCTGTTCGGGAGCGAGCCCGCCGAGCGCCTTCAATTGCTCGGTGACGAGACCGCTCTTGCCGAGAAAGCGCGCTTTGGCCTGTTCCAGCGCCGCAGCGGTTTCGGCTTCGGCAAAAACCGCTCGCGCTTCGATGACCAGTTGATCAAGATTGTCCATGTTTTACCCTTGCGGGGGATCAAGAAAAAAAGGAGGCACAGCCTCCTTTTTAATGCTATTGCAACCTACTGAAACTATGGAGGTTTTTTGTAAGTTATCTTGTCGTGTCAGGCAGCGATCTGCGCTTTGGCCTGTTCGGCGAGCGCAGCAAACGCGGGCTTGTCAAACACGGCCAGATCGGCCAGAACCTTGCGATCCACTTCAATGGCAGCTTTCTTGAGACCGTTCATGAAGGTGCTGTAGGTCAGACCCAGTTCACGCGCAGCGGCATTGATCCGGACGATCCACAGGGTACGGAACTGACGCTTGCGTTGCCGACGGTCCCGGTAGGCGTACTGACCCGCTTTCATCACCGCTTCTTTGGCGATGCGGTAGACATTCTTGCGGCGGCCGCGGAACCCCTTGGCCTGATCGAGAATCTTCTTGTGACGCGCGCGTGCGGTTACACCACGTTTAACTCTAGGCATGGCGGTCTCCTATCAGGCAAAAGGCAACATGGCGCGAATCAGCTTCGCGTCGCTGTCATGGACAGCAACCGTGCCGCGCAGATGGCGCTTGTTCTTGGTTGTTTTCTTGGTGAGGATGTGACGCTTGAACGCGTGAGCACGTTTGATGCTCCCGCCCGCGCGCACCCTGAAGCGCTTTTTTGCGCTGCTCTTGGTTTTCATCTTGGGCATTGCAACTACTCCTTGTTTATAGGATGCCGCCGGGTAGCCCTTGCAGGCGTTTTTGTACCCGGCGCCACTTGTATTGCTCCTTGCGGAGCCGACTGCCGCCGCTCTATCGTCCCTTGCGGGCCGGAGCAACGACCATCACCATCAGACGCCCTTCCATCTTGGGCATCTGCTCGACCTGACCAATATCCTCCAGGTCGATCTTGATCCGTTCAAGCTGCCTCAAACCAAACTCCTGGTGCGCCATCTCGCGCCCCCGGAAACGCAACGTCACCTTGCATTTGTCGCCGTCTTCCAGAAAACGGCGCAGGTTGCGCAGCTTGATTTGGTAATCGTTTTCATCGGTGCCGGGCCGCAGCTTGATTTCCTTGACCTGCACCTGCTTTTGCTTCAAACGAGCCTCGTGGGCTTTTTTCTGTTCCTGGTAGCGGAACTTGCCGAAATCCATCACCTTGCATACGGGCGGCTGCGCCATCGGCGCGATTTCGACCAGATCCAGACCGGCCTCATCGGCCGCTTCGAGCGCCGCACGCAGGGACATGATCCCGAGCGGTTCTCCGTCTTCACTGACCAGACGAACTTCAGGCGCGCTGATCTCGTCATTGACGCGCTGTTTTTTTTCTTGAACGATGGTTCAACTCTCCACAAAAGCCAATATCAGACCGCTGCCGCCTTCGCTTCCAATTCGCGAAGCCAGCGTTCGATCAACGAATCGAGGGACATTTGGCCAAGATCCTGGCCGCCTCGGACGCGCACCGCCACCGTTGCCGTGTTTTTTTCCTTCTCGCCAGTGACGATCTGGTACGGCAGCTTGTGCACACTGTGCTCGCGGATTTTATAGTTGATTTTTTCATTTCGCAAATCGACTTCGACACGAAAACCTGCATCCCGCAACCTTTGCGAGACATCGGCAGCATAATCGGCCTGTCCTTCCGAAATATTCATCACCACCGCCTGCACCGGCGCGAGCCACAGCGGCATTGCGCCCGCGTGATGTTCGATCAGGATGCCGATGAAACGCTCCAGCGAGCCCAGAATGGCGCGATGCAGCATGATCGGCGTTTTGCGCGAGTTGTCTTCGGCCACGAATTCCGCGCCAAGCCGCCCCGGCAGGTTGAAATCCAGTTGCAGGGTGCCGCATTGCCATACCCGCCCGAGGCTGTCCTTGAGCGAAAACTCGATCTTCGGGCCGTAAAACGCGCCCTCTCCCGGCTGCACTTCGTAGGGCAACCCCTGCGCGTCGAGCGAAGCGGCCAGCGACTGCTCGGCGGTATCCCACTGCGCATCCGTCCCCACCCGCTTGTCGGGGCGGGTTGAGAGCTTGACCAGCACGTCATCGAAGCCAAAATCGCGGTAGACCTTCTGCAACAGGCGGATGAACGCTGCCGCTTCCGATTGCACCTGTTCTTCGGTGCAAAAGATGTGCGCGTCGTCCTGGACGAAATTGCGCACCCGCATGATGCCGTGCAGCGCGCCCGACGGCTCGTTGCGGTGGCAGCAACCGAACTCGGCCATTCTGAGCGGCAGATCGCGGTAGCTCTTGAGTCCCTGGTTGAAAATCTGGATGTGGCAGGGGCAGTTCATCGGCTTGACTGCGTAGTCCCGTTTTTCGGACTGCGTCGTAAACATCAGTTCCGAATACATGTCCCAGTGGCCGGAACGCTCCCACAGCGTGCGGTCGACGATCAGCGGCGTTCTGACTTCCTCGTAGCCATGACGCTGGAGCGTCTGCCGCATGTACTGTTCGACCTGCTGCCACAGCGTCCAGCCCTTCGCATGCCAGAACACCATCCCGGCCGCTTCGTCCTGGAGATGGAAAAGATCGAGTTGGCGGCCCAGCTTGCGATGATCGCGCTTCTCGGCCTCTTCGATCATGTGCAGCCAGGCGTCGAGGTCTTCCTTCTTTGCCCAGGCCGTGCCGTAGACGCGCTGGAGCATCTCGTTGTTCGAGTCGCCGCGCCAGTAGGCGCCGGCAAGGCGCGTGAGCTTGAACACCTTGAGTTTGCCGGTCGAAGGCACATGCGGCCCCCGGCAGAGATCGACGAAATCACCCTGCCGGTAGAGCGACACATCCTCGCCTTCCGGGATCGAGCTGATGATTTCGGCCTTGTAATGCTCGCCGATGCCCTTGAAGAACGCGATGGCCTTGTCGCGCGGCCACACTTCCCGGGCTACGGGCAGTTCGCGGCGGGCAATCTCGACCATGCGCGCCTCGATGGCCGATAAGTCTTCCGGCGTAAACGGGCGCTTGTAGGAAAAATCGTAATAGAAACCGTTTTCGATCGTCGGGCCGATCGTGACCTGCGCATCCGGGAACAGCTCCTTCACCGCCTGCGCCAGCAGGTGCGCGCAGGAATGGCGGAGTATATCGACCCCTTCCGGGTCCTTGTCGGTGACAATCGCAAGCAGGGCGTCCGACTCGATGCGGTGGGACATATCCACCAGTTGCCCGTCCACCTTTCCGGCCAGCGCCGCCTTGGCGAGTCCTGCGCCAATCGAGGACGCAACTTCGCTCACCGTGACCGGCTGATCGAAGCGTCGGATGGAACCGTCGGGCAAGGTAATGTTCGGCATGTTGTTTGTTCAATCCACATCCGGCACAGCCGGACGGCACGGCGCGGAAGAGGTTACGCCCCTTCCATGCCCAAATTTGCCAACGCCTGCCGCCCTGTAAACAAAAAAAGTGCGGGAATACACGCACTTTTCTCCGGATTCCCCGCCGCCTGCCGTGCGGCCGCCTGGAACGCCTACTGGGACAACTGGGCATTGGTAGGCGCGATTGGACTCGAACCAACGACCCCCACCATGTCAAGGTGGTGCTCTAACCAACTGAGCTACGCGCCTGCTGAAGAGGCGGAATTATAGGCAAGAAATCGGCGTTGTCAAGGAACGTCCCACGCACGGATGATGCTGCCCTCTCCCCAATCGAACGTTTACGGAAGCGAAGCCAAACCGGCAAACACTTCCCGCGCTGCGATCAGCGTGGCGTCGATTTCGGCCTCGCCATGCGCGGAGGAGACAAAACCGGCCTCGAAGGCCGAGGGCGCGAAATAATGCCCCTTCTCCAGCATCGCATGGAAGAAACGGTTGAAACGCTCACGATCCATCGCCATGACGTCGTTGAACGTTTCCGGCGCGCGGGCGCTGAAATAAAGTCCGAACATGCCGCCCACGGCATCGGCGGAAAAAGTCACCCCTGCGGCGCGCGCCGCATCGGCAAGCCCTTCGGTGAGTTGGCGCGCGCGCGCGGCCAACGTCTCATAAAAGCCGGGAGCGCGGGTCAGTTTGAGCGAAGCCAGCCCGGCGGCCACGGCAACCGGGCTGCCGGAAAGCGTGCCCGCCTGGTACACAGGGCCAAGCGGAGCAATTTTTTCCATGATGTCGCGCCGCCCGCCGAACGCGCCTACCGGCATGCCGCCGCCGATGACCTTGCCCAGGGTGGTGAGATCGGGGGTGATGCCGAACAGTCCCTGCGCCCCTTGCGGGCCGACGCGAAAGCCGGTCATCACTTCATCAAAAATCAGCACCGTTCCGTATTGCGTACACAGACGGCGCAATCCTTCCAGAAAACCCGGACGGGGGCGCACCATGTTCATGTTGCCAGCCACAGGCTCGATGATCACGGCGGCAATCTCCACGCCGCGCGCCTTGAAAGCAGCTTCAACCCCGTCGAGATCGTTGTAATCGAGCACGATGGTATGCCGTGCAAAATCCGCCGGAACGCCCGCTGAAGACGGATTGCCGAAGGTCAGCATGCCGGAGCCGGCCTTGACCAGCAGGCTATCGGCGTGACCGTGATAGCAGCCCTCGAACTTGATGATGGCGTCCCGCCCGGTATGACCGCGCGCCAGCCGGATCGCACTCATCGTCGCTTCGGTTCCGGAACTGACGAGCCGCACCATGTCGAGCGAAGGCAACGATGCGCACAACAGTTCGGCCATCTCAATCTCGGCGGCCGTCGGCGCGCCGAAAGAAAGCCCCTTCGCTGCCGCCGCGCGTACCGCTTCGACGATTTCGGGATGGGCGTGGCCGGTAATGGCCGGACCCCATGAACCGACATAATCAATATAGGCCCGGCCTTCGGCATCCCACATCCGCGCCCCTTCGGCGCGCTCGATGAAACACGGCACGCCGCCCACCGAGCGAAAAGCGCGCACGGGCGAATTGACCCCGCCGGGGATGCGTTGCTGGGCTTGGTTGAAAAGGGCTTTGTTGTTCATGGAGCGTCGTCCGGTAAAGGGGAAAAGCGAGATTTTCACCCGCACCGCCTCATCGCCGCAACCTGCTCTCAACTACGTCATTGCACGCGGAAACCGTCAGGCGTGTCATGCTGCGCGAAGTCGCAGCATCCATGCTACTTCTGGATTCCGCGCCTACGCTTCGCTCCGCGCGGAATGACGGATGGTGTCTCAGTTTCCGAGCAGGCTTCGGTAAGCCGCCGCCCGCGCAGTCGGATCATCCGCGCCGAACACGTCGGAGACGACCGCCACGAGATCGGCCCCGGCCTCGAAGAGCAGGCCCGCGTTCTCCAGGGTAATGCCCCCGATCGCCACCACCGCCACGTCCGGTTTCAGTTCGCGCCGCGCGCGCGTGAGCAGTTCAAGCGGCGCTTGAGGCGCTTCCGGCTTGGTGACCGAGGCAAACATTGCGCCGAAAGCAACGTAGTCAGCCCCTGCCGCCGCCCCCGCCACGGCCCTCTCCCACTCGCCGTAACACGACACCCCGACGATGCGCCCCGGCCCAAGCGCATCCAGCGCCCGACGGGCAAGCGCCACGTCACCGTCGTCGCGCCCGAGATGGACGCCATCGGCGCCGAGTTCGAGCGCCAGTTCCAGATCGTCGTTGATGATGAGGGGCGTTGCGGCAAGACGACACAGCGCAAGCAGCCGGGACGCCTGCTCCAGGCGTAGCGCCGGACTGGCGGATTTGTTGCGATATTGCAGCAATATCGGACGAGCGGCGAGCACACGGGCGCTCATTTCCAGCAGGCATAAGGCATCGGATTCATCCGGCGTAATTGCATAAAGCCCGCGACCCGAAGACCACTTGATTTTATTCACTCTTTCCCTTTTTCTATCCATTTCACCCCAAAAATAAGAACACGCCTATGATCCTGTTTTACCGGCCACTTTTTTTGAAGACCCCTTCACGTTATAGGACTTTCTGCCTTTATCGAAACATATTCTTTGCGGTATGCTTGCCGATAGTCGCAATAAGGTTCAATTATGGAGTGTTATGTTCGCGGGGAGCGCAGCGCATGGATTTGAGTGGACTCAAGGTGATGATTATCGACGACAGCAACACCATCCGTCGTAGCGCCGAGATTTTTCTCAGCCAGGCGGGGTGTCAGGTGCTGCTGGCCGAAGACGGTTTCGACGCATTGGCGAAGATTACCGATCATCAGCCGGACGTCATCTTCGTCGACATCATGATGCCACGACTCGATGGCTACCAGACTTGCGCTCTCATCAAGAAAAACCCCAAACTGTCGGCAACGCCAGTCATCATGCTGTCTTCGAAGGACGGGCTTTTTGATCGCGCGCGCGGCCGCATGGTCGGCTCCGATGAATATCTCACCAAGCCTTTTACGAAAGACAGTCTTATCAGGGCAGTTACAGAACATAGTGGTATCCACTCGCGCTAAATATCACTCACAATACCCGACGGAAAGAGAAAATGACCATCAAAAAAATACTCGTTGTCGATGACTCGCCCACAGAACGGCTGGCATTGTCCGAAACCCTCACCCGAAACGGTTATGAGGTCGTTACCGCCGAAAGCGGTGAGGATGCCGTCAAGAAAAGCTGTAGCGAATCGCCTGACCTGATCCTGATGGATGTCGTCATGCCCGGCATGAACGGCTATCAGGCCACGCGCACGATTTCGCGCGGAGAAGCCACGCGCGGCATTCCGATTATCATGTGTACCAGCAAGGGGCTCGAAACCGACAAAATATGGGGGATGCGCCAGGGCGCATACGACTACATCGTCAAACCCATCGACTACACGGCCCTGCTGGAGCGCATCAGAAGCATCGGTTAAAACGACATCATGTCCAAACGGATCAGTTTACGCGAGTTTCAGGAAAACCTTACCCGCCGCCTGACAGATGCGCACACAGGCGAACGCAGGAGCTTGCTCGGCGTGCAGGCGGGTAATGAATATTGGCTTCTCAGCCTGCCCGAATCCGGCGAAATCGTCGCTCCGCCCGCGCTGGCGCCGGTTCCGCTCACGCACGAGTGGTATCGCGGACTGGTCAATGTCCGCGGGGTCTTATACAGTGTGGTCGATTTATCGCGTTTCCACGACGGTCCGACAATCTCTTCGCCTACCCCCCAGGCGCGTTTGCTGCTCGTCGGCGCACGGCAAGGCATACACAGCGCCATCCTGGTATCGCGTGTATTGGGATTGCGTAATGAAGAAGATTTCGAGCCTGACACCGAAGCGGATGACACACGCCCCTGGGTCCTCGCACGGTTTCGGGATACACACAATAACCTCTGGTTGCGGCTGGATGTTTCGCGACTTTTATCCAACAGCATCTTTCTCGACGTCGGCGTCAATTAGGGCAAGGACATCAGCTTTCCAATAGAATCCGATTTTCTCCGATTTTTTACCAAGACCACTACTGGCGGACTCCAACCGCAGTGGAGCAAGGCAAATGGCATTCAAGCTTTTCTCAGGCAATTCGTCCAAAACCAAACGTTCTCCGGACACGATGTTGTCCAAAGGCAAACGTTCTTCGGACACAACCCTCCTGGAAGACAGGGAGGTCGCCGTGCGGCTATCGACAGCCGAACGGATTTACGCAGCCCACGGTACGAAACCGTCTGCGGGTTCCATGCGGGTTTCCTATCTGGCCGCACTGTTCATCGTACTGGTTGCGGTAACGGCCGTTCTGATGTTTCTCCAGACCCAGAACATCAGCGCAGTGACGCAGCAGGTCGCGGTGACAGGGGAATTGCAGACCATCACGCAAAAAATCGCCAGAGACGCCCAACTGGTACTGCAAGGGCAGATTGATGCCTTCGATGAACTGAAGGAGAGCCGCAAGCGTTTCACAACGTTGTTCAAAGCGTTGAGCGAGGGAGAAATGCTTCCCGGCCACGACGGCCGTCGGCTTCCAGTGCCAAAAATAGATGAACAGCCGCAACTCGGCCTCATCAATAAAGCCTGGTGGGATATGCAGCAAAACATCCAGGTGATCGTCGATAAACAGAACCAGGACGAACTCATCCGCTTCACCAGCGCATCCCGAAACGATCCCGCGAACACCATGCTCCGGCTGGCCGACCTGATGGCCGTTCCGGGCAGCACATCGGAAATCGTCCGCGCGGACAAGGCCCTCATCAATAGCGACCAGATGAAGCTCGTCAACATCCTGCGAGCCAGCAATGAACTATCCAGGCAGTCGACGGCCATTTCCAGGGAACTCAGCGGATTGAGCGACACCTTTGCCCAGGCTGCGGGGTTCTCCGGCACGCTTTTGCGTCTGATCGTAGGCTGCGCCGCCGCCGCCCTGATCGTGCTGATCCTCATCGCCAAGGTATATCGAAGCGAGGTCAATACCCGTCAGGCCACCGTCGACCGGCAACGCAGACTCTCGGAAGAGGAGCGCAATCACACCCAGCAGGCGATTCTGCGCCTGATGAACGAAATGGGCGACTTGGCCGACGGCGACCTTACCATCCGCACGACGGTCTCGGAGGACATCACCGGCGCCATCGCGGACTCGGTGAACTACACGATCGAAGAACTGGCCGCACTGGTAAGCCGAATCAACGACGCCGCCGGGCGCGTGACGAACGCAACCCAGACCGCCCAGCACACCTCGGCCGAACTGCTCGATGCGACTGAACGCCAGTCCTATCAGATCGAAGATGCCGGCGCGACCGTACAGAACATGGCCCAGCAGATGATCGCCTCGTCCGAACGGGCGCTGCATACCGCCCAGGTCGCCCGCCGCTCGCTGGAATCCGCGCGCAAGGGCGCCGACTCGGTGGAAAACACGATCCGCGGCATGAACGCGATCCGCGAAAAAATCCAGGAAACCTCCAAGCGCATCAAGCGACTGGGCGAATCCTCGCAGGAAATCGGCGAAATCGTGGAACTGATTTCCGACATTACCGAACAGACCAACGTACTGGCCCTGAACGCCGCCATTCAGGCGGCCTCCGCCGGGGAGGCCGGACGCGGCTTTACCGTGGTTGCGGAAGAAGTGCAGCGGCTGGCGGAACGCTCGGCTGAAGCTACCAAACAGATCGCAGCCATCGTCAAAACCATTCAGACCGACACCCAGGATGCCGTCGGCGCCATGGAAAACGCCACCCGCGACGTCGTGGAAGGCGCGCGCCTGTCCGACGCAGCCGGTCAGGCGCTGGCCGAGATGGGTCAGGTGTCGATGGACGCCGCCCACCTGATCGAACAGATTTCCACCGACACCCAGAATCAGGCTGCCGAGGCCATCCGCGTAGCCGAGTCGATGAAGGAGATTCTCGCCATTACCGAGCAGACGACGCACGGCACGAAACAGACGGCCGAGTCGGTCGGCCAGCTCGCCGACCTCGCAATCGAACTCAAGGGTTCGGTTTCCGGTTTCAAGGTCTGAACAGGAAATAGCACAGGGTTGCCTTCATGACGCTGCACGTCAACGAACCGGATCTCGGGCCGCTCACCTGGGTCAAGAGCGAGATCGATCAGGCGCTGTCGCATGCGGCCGAGAGCCTGCAGGCCGCGCTCGGATCGACGGATGGCTCCTCCAAGATACAGTTCGCGCAAAACCACCTGCACCAGGTCAACGGGGCCCTGTCCATCATCGGGCTGGATGGGCTGACAAAGTTCGTTGCGGCGCTGGATCTGTTCCTTGCCGCGCTCGCCCGGGGCGAGTTGCCGTTCAACGAAATACAAATTACCCTGGGCCGCCGCGCGCTTGCCAGCATCGGCAACTATCTTGAAGAACTGATTCACGGCACGCCCGACCAGCCCCTGCGTCTGCTGCCACTGTACCGGGAACTCGTGCTTGCCCGCGGCGAGGCGGCCCCCTCGCCCGCCGATCTCTTCTTCCCCGACCTGAGTGTGCGCATCCCCGCGCGCGACGAAGCGCCAAATCTCGATGCAGAACAACGGCAGCAGCAACGCCGGGCCATGCGTCAGCGCTTCCAGCGTGGCCTGCTCGACTGGCTGCGTCAGTCGGACGCGGCCGGCATCGACGGCATGCGCGTAGCCCTGTCCGGATTTGAACTGGCCGAAGACAATCCCGGGATGCGTTCCCTGTGGTGGGCCGGACAGGCATTCATCGACACGCTCTCCACCGCCTCGGGCGATGGACTGCTCGCTGCCAAGCAACTGTTGCCCCGGATCGAGTCCCAGTTGCACCGTGCTTTGGAGGGCCCGCAAGCCTTGCCAGAGCGCCTGATGCGCGAATTGCTCTACCACATCGTCAGCCAGCCAGCCTCCACGCCCATCCAGCAGGCAGCGCGTCAGG
>Ga0209628_10000757_pt1 | contig 20123 bp, 14 predicted proteins | sample TergutCu122P4_FD_187285 | JGI IMG/M metagenome (GOLD analysis project Ga0209628, IMG submission 187285) | Cubitermes ugandensis P4 segment gut microbial communities from Kakamega Forest, Kenya - Cu122 P4 (SPAdes) (version 2) | ecosystem: Host-associated > Arthropoda: Insects > Digestive system...
GCGAGCCGCGCTGGTTTCCGTAACCTATGATTTAGGAAAAAGCCGCCCGGCGCCCCAGTGCTGTAGCATAAAAGTCTACGTGACCCTAATTTATTGGGGGGAGGAGTGTCGGGAGGCCCCCACCTGGCATGGAGGAAGGTAATAACGCATGATTGATGCCGTGGATCTGACCAAGCGGTTCGGCAACAAGGTGGCAGTGGACAACCTCAGTTTTTCCGTGCGCTCGGGCGTCGTCACCGGATTCCTCGGTCCGAACGGGGCCGGCAAGTCAACCACCATGCGCCTCATCCTGGGACTGGACCGTCCCAACCATGGCCGTACCGTGGTCAATGGCCGTTCCTACACCCGGACGAAAGCGCCCATGACGGAGGTCGGGGTCCTGCTGGAAGCCAAGTCGGTCCACCCGGGTCGTACGGCCCGCAATCACCTCCGCGCACTGGCCGCGACCCACGGCCTGTCGAAGAAGCGGGTCGACGAGGTCATCGAAATGGTGGGCCTCGGCGAGGTCGCGCGCAAGCGGGCCGGCGGGTTCTCGCTCGGAATGAGCCAGCGGCTGGGCCTGGCCGCCGCACTCCTCGGTGACCCGGAGACATTCATCCTTGATGAACCGGTCAACGGGCTGGATCCGGAAGGCGTCGCCTGGGTGCGTACGCTGGTCCGCCACCTCGCCAGCCAAGGCCGTACCATATTCATTTCCAGCCATCTCATGAGCGAAATGGCCCTGACCGCCGACCACATCATCATCATCGGCCGCGGCCGCCTGATCGCCGACTCTTCCATGAGTGACCTGATCCAGAAGGCCTCCGGGCTGGTCGTGAAGGTCCGCTCCCCGCAGGCCTCGCAGATCGCCGAAACCGTTTTGGCGTCGGGGCGCGCGGTCAAGGACGGCGGTGACGGCTCGATCCTGGTCCAGGGCCTGACCGCTCAGGCGATCGGCGAGGAGGCGGCCCGGCGGGGCTGGGTGATGTACGAACTCACCCCCATCCAGCGTTCCCTCGAAGACGTCTACATGTCCCTGACCGAGTCGTCGGTGGAGTTCCAGGCTCAAAGCTTCGACCGCGAACCGGTCCCGGGCAGCGAACCGGTCGCCGGCCGCGAAACGCCTCCGGGTGTCCAGTACGCGACCTCGGCGTCCCAATCCGCTCCAGGCAGGCCGCCCGCCGCGAACGATCCGCACGCCGGGATGCCGTACGGAGCACCCGCCGACATGCCCGACGGGGGTACGCCTCCGGACGGGACAGGAACGAATGGCACTTACATCAGCGGGCCGCCGGCCAATGCCCCCTACGTGGGAGCCGCTTCGGGCGGGTATGAGACCGCGCCGGGTGGCGGGTCGTACGGCGCAGAGCCAGGCGGGCAGTCCTACGACAGTCCGCCCTCGGGCCGGGCGCGGCCGGCCCGCCCGGGTTCGGCTGGTACATACGAAAGCCGATCCCCGGCTGGTGCGTCCTACCCCGGGGCTGCGCCGGCCGGCGCGCCATACAACAGTACGACATACCCCGGTACGTCCTACGACAGCGGTCCGTCCCGCCGTACGCCGTACGACAGCGGCCCAGCCAGTCGCACGCCCTCACAGGCCGCCGAGTCCCCGCCCGCCGATCCGCCTTCCCGGGTGGGAGAGTCGGTGTTCCAGGGTACGGCTGACGCCCCCGCCCCCACGCGTTTCTCGCCCGCTGCGGGCCCGACAAGGTTTTCGTCTCCGCCCGGCTCGACCCGGTTCTCGTCCGTCGGCTCGACGCGGTCATCCACCCCCGGTTCACCCCGGTCGTCCAGTCCGGGTTCGTCGCGGTCAACGGTTCCAGGTTCGTCGCGCTCGTCGGACCCTGGTACTTCCCGTCCGCCGGATTCCCGCTCGTCGGACCCGGGTACTTCCCGTCCGCCCGATTCCGGCGCCGGGCGTCCAACGGACCCCGGACTGGGGCGTTCGCCGGATCCCGGTGCCCAGCGTGGGTCGGACTTGGGCGGGCCGCGCTCCCCGGCTGCCGGTTCACCCCGGTCGTCCGCGCCGGGCACGTCCCGTTCGCCGGCGAATGGCTCTGGGTGGTTTTCCAGCGCACCCGCGGCTGCGAGTGACGAGGGCGTACCGTCTCAGGGCGTACCGTCTCAATCCGCGCCCAGGCCCTTCACCGATGACTCCCGCGCGCCGTACGCGGAGCGCCCTCCGGCGCCGCGACCGGTGTCCCCGCGGTCGGTGTTCGGGGCGGTGGATGCCGACACGTACGCCACCTTCGTGGCCAACCCGGGCCCGCCCGCTGACCCTGGTCCTCCCGCCAACCCGGGCCCGCCACCCGGGCCGCCGCCCAACCCACAGGCCGTGTCGGAAGCCCAGCAGCGTTCGGCCCGTCGCGCATGGATGGAGGGATCATGACAGCCGTTGACACCAGGCCGGACCCCGGCAAGCACAAACTCAACTTCGTCCGGATGTTGCGGTCCGAGTGGATCAAGTCCTTCTCCCTGCGTTCGACGTGGTGGTTGTTGATCGTCGCCATTGTGATAAACGTCGGGATCGCCATGATAGTGGCATTCTCGATGCGGTACGCCATGACTCAGCCCATGGGTCCCGGTGATCATCCTTCCTTGTCAGACATGGGCGGCAGGATATCGTGGACCGAGTATGTCGCGCAGATATGCGGCATGTTCGGGGAGCTTATCTTCATCATCATGTCCATCCTGATCATCACCAACGAGTTCTCGTCGGGAATGATCCGGTCGACCATGGGGGTGGCCCCGCGGCGCGGGCGGGTGTTGCTATCAAAGATGTTTGTTGTCGCAATCCTGAGCCTGATCATCTTCGGGATCTCGGTGGCGGCGAGCTACTATGGCGGCTACATGGTGTTCAAAGGTGTCAAAGGTGTCGACCTGACCCTCACGTCAACCACGAGTCTGCGCATCCTGGGCGGCTTCATGGCGGTGATGCTCCTGATGGGCTGGTTCAGTTTCGGCCTCGGGGCCTGGATCCGCTCGACCGCGGGCGCGATCGGTGCCGCCCTGGGGGTGGTTTTGGTCCTCCCGATGGTCGTCACGCTGATCGCCAATCTGGCCTCGGTGACCCCGGAGTCGACGGGCTGGCGCAAACTGGTATTCCAAGGCCAGTGGTTCCTGCCCAGCAACGCGGGGAGCCTTGTGACCACGAAAGACTTGCCACCAGGCTGCCCGCTGACTGAGTGGGGAGGCCTGGCCGTGCTGGGTGGCTGGGCCCTGTTGGCCGTGATCATCGGATTCGTGGCCACATCGAGCCGGGACGTGTAGGGCGCGGGTGTTCTTGACACGAGGGACTCGCTCGATGCGGGATACTTGATCCGTGTCGGAAAGCCGGAGTCATCTTGTCAGGTTCGCCTGGTTGTCCATTGCCGCTGCGATTGTGACCATTGCCATGAAGACCATCGCCTGGTGGATCACCGGGTCGGTCGGCCTGCTTTCCGATGCCGCGGAATCGCTGGTCAACCTGGCCGCCGCCATCATGGCGCTGTTCATGCTCATCATCGCCGCCCGGCCACCCGACGAGCATCATCACTTCGGTCACGACAAGGCAGAATACTTCTCCGCCGCCGTGGAGGGGGTTCTGATCTTCGTGGCCGCCGTACTGATCGTCGTGTCGGCCATCGAGCGTCTTCTCAACCCGCGGCCGCTGGAGGCGTTGTCGTACGGCGTGCTGATCTCGTCCGCCGCCGCAGCCATCAACGGCGTCGTCGGCATGATTCTGATCCGCGCCGGGCGCAAGTACCGCTCGCCGACCCTGGTCGCCGACGGCAAACACCTGTGGACGGACGTCGTCACCTCCGCCGGCGTCGTCGTTGGTGTCGCCCTGGTGTGGCTGACCGGGTGGGACACGCTGGATGCCATCGTCGCGCTCCTTGTCGGGGCCAACATCATCTTCACCGGAGTCAAGCTGATCCGGGATTCGACGCTGGGACTGATGGATCATACGCTGCCCCAGGAGGAGAACCAGGCCATCGCCAAGATCCTGGCCGGATTCAGCAACGACGACGTACAGTTCCACGGCCTTCGCACCCGCGCCTCCGGCAGCCAGCGCTTCGCCATCGTCGACATGTTGGTGCCCGGCGCCTGGACGGTGCAACAAGGCCACGATCTGGCCGAAGCCGTCGAAGAACGCGTCGGCTCCGAGCTTGGTGATATTCTCATGCAGATTCATCTGGAGCCGAAAGAGGACCCGAGAGCGTACGGTGACTTCGATGTCGAAGTGCCGATTCCGAATTCCTGAACCGGCGCCGGGCGTTCCACCTGTTGGGATGTCGCGTTTGTAATTTCGGGAAGTGTGGCTGTCGTGGAAGAATGGGGCGCGTGAGTGAGCAAGACCGATCTGACTATGACAGCCTCCCGGACTGGGAGGAGGATGCCCAGCGCCGAGCCTCCGGTGCGAACGCCCAGGACACAGACCTAGCGGCCCTCTTTGGGGAAGATGACCTGATGCGCCGTCCGCCGGACCCGTTCGAGGAGAAAATCCTGACCGGGCGCAATTCGTTCAACGACCTGCGCGACCAGTTGGCGGCCGAGGACGAACCCGCCGGGGAACCACCCGCCGGGGAACCACCGGCACCATCCCACAAACCCCGGCCGCGCCCGAGCCGGCCGTCGTCCCTGGGTGCCTCCCGGATCTCCGAGTTGCAGCGTGACACGTCCACCGGTGATGAGGACCAGGAGGGCGACACCGGGGCCCCCGCGTCATCGTCGCGTTTCTTCCAGGAAGCCAGCGGTACGAAGAAGGCGCCAGAACCCGCCCCCAAGGCGGAGGTGCCGCTGACCCCGGCCCAGCAGCGGATAGCGGAACTGCGCCGCGACCTCGCCAATCGCCGTGCGGCGCTGGCCGAATCGGCGAGCGGCACGACCGAGGCACCCGCACCCCGCACCCCGCCGCCGGCCCGGCCCACGCAGCGCCCCCGCCCGGCCCGCCCGCCCCGCCCGACGCCGATCGAGGCCGTGGAAGCGGAACTGGCCCCGCCCGAGTTGCCCGAACCCCCGCCCGCCCCGCCTGCGGAGGTCCCGCCACCGGAACGCCCGAAGGCGCGTGAGCAACGCCGCCAGCAGCGCCCGAAGCCGGCCCCGCCGGTTGAGGCGCCACCGGCCGGGGAAGAGGTCCCGCCAGTAACGCCGGACGTGAAGGCCGAACCGGATGTCCCAGGACAGGTCGAGCTGCCGCCAGAGTGGGAGGTCACGCCCGAGCCTGCCGAGGCGGCACAGCCGGAAACAGCCCCGCCGCCCGCCGAGGCTCCCGCGCCCGGGAAGCGCCGCCCGTCCAAGCAACCACCCGCGCCGGAGATGGCCCCGCCGCCGGAGCCGGCCCCAGCCGTACCGGCCGCACCCATCCGGTTGGGAGCCTCCGGCGGTGACGCCGCGGTAGTCCAGGGGCTGACACAGGTGTACGGCGCCGGCCCGTTCCAGGTCGAAGTCCTTCACGATGTCAGCTTCAGCCTGAAGCAGGCCCAAATGACCGCTGTCCTGGGCCCCCCAGGCGCCGGCAAGACGGCCCTGCTGAACTGTGTGTCCGGGCTCGACCAGGTCACATCCGGTACGGTCGTTGTCGCCGGTGAGGACATCTCGGCCGCCAACGAGCAACAGCGCGCCAAGTTCCGCAGCCTGTCGGTGGGCTTCATCTTCGAAGAGTTCAACCTGCTGCCCACCTTGAGCGTCAACGAGAACATCCTCCTCCCCCTGGCGATCAGCAAGCAGCCACTCGACCAGGCCTGGTACGACCAGATCATCTCCGCGGTACGCCTCACCAGCGTACTGTCCGCGAAGCCGGCCGATCTGACTCCCGCCCAGCGGCAGCGCGCCGGGTTCGCCCGCGCGGTGATGGGGAAGCCGGCAATTGTCATCGCCGACGAGCCGACGTCGCGCCTGACCGGCCAGGAAGCCGCCGACTTCGTCGACCTGTTGCGCGCCGGGGTGGATGAGCTGGGTTTGACCGTACTGATCGCCACATCCGACCCGGTTATCGCGTCGCGCACGGGACGGGTCCTGTTCCTCTCCGACGGTAACCTTGTCAGTGACCTGGCCTCACCCACCCTCGACAAGGTGGTCGACGCCTGGAAGACGGCAGTACGAAGCGGGTTCGCCTCATGAAGGCCGCGAAACTGGGGCTGGCCGGCAGTCGCCTGATAATGGCCATCATCGCCTTGGCGATCGGCGTCGGATGCGTGTCCGGCGCCCTGATCGTACGTTCCTCGGTCATGGGTACGGCCAGCAACGTCGTCAACGCGGTCATCACGGCCGACGTCTACATCCTGCCTGAGGATGCCACTGTGGCCGACTACCTCATGGGGCCCAGGGCAACAATGAAGACCATCGATCTACAGGTGGGAGCCTCGGTCGGCGCCGTGCCGGACGCGAAGGCGGGCCTCCTGGTGTACGTCGGGCCCCTGGTGCTGATGGGCAAGGACGGCCAGCCGGTGGACACCGGTTCGGCGCCGTCGCTTGGCATCACCGCTGATCCGAACCACGCCGAAGACTGGCAAGTCGTCGGCGCGCTCCCCGAGAACGTCACGGAAATCGCGCTGGACAAGGCGACAGCGGAGCGTACGGGACTCGGCATCGGCGACACCACGACCGCCATCATCAATGGGTCGATCAATAACAATGTCACCGTTGTGGGCATCGTGAACTACGGCGCCTCGCTCGGCGGGGCGGTCGTCGTGACCCTGAGCCCCATCGTCGCCCGGCTTTACTTCTCCGGCGGCGGCACCTTCCCGTACGTCGCCGTCCGCGGCGTCGACAACATTTCCACTGAGGACTTGGTGAAGGAAGCCCAGATCAACATCCCGGAGGGCAGTGGAATCCAGGCTCTTTCGGGCGCCGACGCGCGCGCGGCGGTGATCGGCAAGGTCGGCCAGTCGATCGCCGGCCTCACCGCCGGACTGGCCATCATCGGGCTTATCGCCGCGCTGTTCGCCGGGTACCTGCTTGTCAGCACCTATCTCTCGCTGCGCCGGCGTACCTCGGAGGATGTCCGGACCCTGCGGGTCATGGGCGCCACGGACAGCCAGCTGCGATCCGGTTTGTACATGCAGGCGCTCTGGGTCGGGCTCATCGGCGCGGTCGCCGGCATCGTCGTCGGGTTCGTACTCGGGTACGTCTACCTGGTGGTCGTTGCCGGTTCCGGCTGGAAACTGTCGCTCGGCGTACCGTGGCTGTGGCTGATATGTACGTTGATCCTGGGTGTGGCGGCAGCGGTCGTCTGCGCCTGGCTCGGCCTGAACGGCCCGGAAAGGCTTCCCGACGGCATCGGGGCCGTGCCCGTCGTCGTGGGAGCGATCCTGATTGCCGCGGGCGTCGGCGGAGCCGTGATCGGCGCCGGCGCGGGGAAGCCCTGGTGGTATCTCGCGGCCGGCGTGTGTGCCCTGCTGGCCGGCGCGGCGATGACCGCGCCACTATGGATGTCAACGCTCGGAAACCTGCTGGGCATGGTTCTCAAGCCACTGACCGGGCTGGCCGGCCGGGTGGCGCAGAGCAATGTCGTACGGCGTCCGCGCCAGGCCGCCTCCGTGGCCGCGGTCTTCATCCTGACGGTGGCCGGAGCGACCGGTGCGCTGATGGTGGCCGAGTCCGCCAACGCGGCGGTGGCGCCGATGCAGAGCAAGGACGTACCGGCTGATTTCATCGTGACGCCACAGGCCGACAACGGCATCATCCCAGACGCGATCGTGGCCCAGATTCGCCAGATCGCCGGTGCGAAGGTGACCGCGTTCGGCCTGTCCCCGGTGACTGTGGCTCTGCCCGGCCGGGACGAGCCCCTGGACATACCCGTGATGTTCGCGCCGACCGAAACCTTCTCCTCGGTGGTCCAAACCCCGGTTGTCATGGGGTCCCCCTCGGACTTCGTGGGCGGTTTGGCGGTCAACCAGGACTTCGCGAGGCAGTACGACCTGCACATGGGCGATACGGTCGACCTGATCGTGCTTCCTGGAACGTCGAACCAGACCAGGCTGTCCATGCAGGTGTCGGTCATGGTGCAATCACAGTTGTTCTCCACGATGGTGGTGCCGACGGTGGCCATCACCCAGGCCATCCCCGGCAACATGCGTGCGGACGTCATGCCGACCACGCTGTTGTTCATCGACGCCACGGATCCGGCCGCCAAGGACGAGATCATGACGCAGGTGAAGGAGGCGGTTGACCCGTACTATTGGGTCGATGTGCAGACCAACCAGCAGTTCACGTCCGTCGCCGACCCGCGGGTGAGCCAGATGCGTACCGCGGGTTACGTCCTGTTCGGACTGGTCCTTGTCGCCGGGTTCATCGCCGTCGTCGCGGGCTTGGGGCGTTCGGTTGCGAGCCGCCGCCAGGAGTTCGAGTTCCTGAGGAAGATCGGTGCGGCAAGCGGCCAGCTGCGCAGCATGGTGACCGGCGAGGCCATCCTGGCCGGCGCGACGGGGTCGCTGATCGGCCTGATCGCGGGCGTCGGAGTCGGCATCGCCGCGCGCAACCAGCTGACCGGCATGGCCGGGGCCGTGTCCGTGCCGTGGCTGTGGCTTGTTATCTTGTTCGTCGGTTCGATTGTCGTGGCCGCCGTCGCCGCCGCGATCCCGGCTTCGCGGACCGCCAAGTAGACCCAAGGTAAGGGAACCAAAGGGGACAGGTCGCTGCGTGGTTTTGTCTTTCACCGGTAGTTCTTGAGTGTCACCCGCGAGTCTTGAGTGCTTGAGTACGCTGTTCGTACAAGCACAATTGGGGTGCTTCTTACTGTGTCAAGTCACGCGTTTGAGCGAGCCCACACTTGCGATGCGTCTAGGCACAGAAAAGCCGGACCCAGGTACGTTTCCGCCTGGGTCCGGCTCCTTTTGGTGTTGTGGTGTTGTGGTGTTTTGTGGGTTAGTGCTTGTGACCGGGCTCGTCGTCGTCCTCTTCGGGCTTCTCGACGATCAGGGTCTCGGTTGTCAGCAGCAGCGCCGCGATGGAGGCGGCGTTGGCCAGGGCCGAACGGGTGACCTTGACCGGGTCGATGACACCGGCCTTGATGAGGTCCTCGTACTCGCCCGTGACCGCGTTGTAACCGATCGCGGGGCCCGCCTCCTTGACCTTGGAGACGATGACGTACCCGGGTTCGCCGCCGTTCTCCGCGATCCAGCGCAGCGGTTCGGCGACCGAGTTGGCCACGACGTTGACCCCGGTCCTTTCGTCACCGGTCAGACCGAGGCCGTTCTTGAGTACGCTGCCGGCATGGATGAGGGCGGAACCGCCCCCCGCCACGATGCCTTCCTCGATCGCGGCCCGGGTGGCCGAGACCGCGTCCTCGATGCGGTGCTTCTTCTCCTTCAGCTCGACCTCGGTGGCCGCGCCGACCTTGATGACGCAGACGCCGCCGGCCAGCTTGGCCACGCGCTCCTGCAGCTTCTCGCGGTCCCAGTCGGAATCCGTACGCTCGATCTCCGCGCGCAACTGGGCGACGCGGGCCTTGACCTCTTCCGGATCGCCGGCGCCATCCACGATGGTCGTGTTGTCCTTCGTGGCGACGACGCGGCGGGCGCGCCCCAGTACCTCGAGCCCGACCTGGTCGAGCTTCAGCCCGACCTCGGGGGCGACCACCTGGCCGCCGGTCAGGATGGCGATGTCTTCGAGCATGGCCTTGCGGCGGTCGCCGAAGGCCGGGGCCTTGGCGGCGCACGAGTTGAAGGCACCCTTGATCTTGTTCACGACCAGCGTGGACAGGGCTTCGCCGTCCACGTCTTCCGCGATAACGAACAGGGAACCGCCGGCCCCGATGACCTTCTCCAGCATCGGCAGCAGCTCGTTCATGGAAGAGATCTTGCCGGAGTGGATCAGGATGTACGGGTTTTCGAACACGGCCTCCATGCGGTCCGGATCGGTCACGAAGTACTGCGAGATGTAGCCCTTGTCGAACTGCATGCCCTCGGTGAACTCCAGTTCCGTACCGAACGTCTGCGACTCGTCCACCGTGATGACGCCGTCTTTGCCGACCTTGTCGAAGGCCTGCGCGATGAGGTCGCCGATTTCGGAGTCGCGCGACGAGATCGTGGCCACGGAGGCCATGTCGGCGGTGGTCTCGACCGGGCGGGCCAGCTTGCGCAGCTCCTCGGTCAGGGCCTCGACCGCCTTCTCGATGCCGCGCTTCAGCCCGATCGGGTTCGCGTCGGACGCGACCGCGCGCAAACCGTCATGGACCATCGCCTGGGCCAAAACGGTCGCCGTCGTCGTACCGTCGCCGGCCACGTCGTTCGTCTTCGTCGCGACCTCTTTGGCGAGCTGGGCGCCGAGATTCTCGTACGGATCCGTCAGGTCGATCTCCTTCGCGACGGTCACGCCGTCGTTGGTGATCGTGGGTGCGCCCCATTTCTTGTCAAGTACGACGTAGCGGCCCTTCGGGCCCAGCGTCACCTTGACGGTATTGGCGAGGGTGTCCACACCGCGTTCGAGGGCGCGGCGGGCCTCCTCGTCAAATGCAAGGATCTTTGGCATTGTTCATCAATCCTTATCGTGTGACTTTGGCGAGGACGTCGCGGGCGTTCAGGAGCAGGTATTCGTTGCCGTCGTACTTGACCTCTGTCCCGCCGTACTTCGAGAAGATGACAATGTCGCCCTCGGCGATGTCCATCGGGATGCGTTTGCCGTTGTCGTCGGTACGGCCCGGGCCGGCTGCGACGACCTTGCCTTCCTGTGGCTTGTCTTTAGCAGTATCTGGGATGACCAGGCCGGATGCGGTTGTCTGCTCGGCCTCCAATGGCTGAACGAGGACTCTGTCCTCGAGCGGCTTGATCGTGGTTGCCACGTCAAGACCCCTTTCATGTCCGTGTGGCTTTGGTAGCCACTATGGTTTTTCTTGTCTCCCCGATGTCGTCGCGGGTCCATCGGGTTGCGGACCCGCCAGTGGCGGATCCTTAGCACACTCATGGGGAGAGTGCTAAGGGAAAATCTATACCTTCGGTTAGCACTCAGGCAAGCCGAGTGCCAGGTGTCGGGTGGGAGAATCACTGAAGCGGGCGTACCCGGACAGCACAAACCCCCGCGCTCAGGCGGGGGTTTGTCGTACTCCTCACTGCGAAATGACAGTTGTGGACGGGCTGGTGGCGACCGAGATCTTGCGCGGCTTGGCCTCCTCGGCCACGGGGATGGTCAGGGTCAGAACGCCATCCACGTACGTCGCCTCGATCCGGGCAGTGTCCAGGCCCCGGCCCAGTGAGATCTGGCGGGCGTACGTTCCGTAGCTGCGCTCCCGGCTCACCCAGCCGTTGTTCTCGACGCTGGTGTCGACGGTTTCGGCGGCACGTTCGGCGCGGACGGTCAATGTACGGTCGTCAACATCGATGTCGATGCTGGCGGGGTCGACCCCGGGCAGGTCGATCTTGAGTGTGAAGACATCATCCTTGCGGTAGAGATCCATCGGCATGGCGTGGGTGTCTCCGCCGACTGCGCGTGATACTTGGTTGAACAACCGGTCCATTTCCCGGAACGGGTTGGTGACTGCGTACGTGGCGCTCATCTTGTTTCCTCCTTGTGAGTCGCGATCCGCCGCCTCTCGGCGGATCAACAAAGTTGAGTCTAGCACACTCAACTTAAAAAGTTGAGTCGATGAGACTCAAGTCTGCTCCAACATGGGGATGCGTACTTTTTCAAGGTGTGGACACACAGTCGAGCGCCCGGGAGCTTTGGTCACGATTCAGTGACGGGTCTGCGGGTGTCACAACTCACGCTATTCTTAGTGACATGCTGATTGTTACCACAATGGATATCCCTGGTTACAAGATCGATGCCGTACTCGGCGAGGTCATGGGGATGACCGTCCGCAGCGCCAATATCGGTGCGAACTTCATTGCCGGCTTCAAGTCTCTCGGGGGCGGTGAAATATCCGAATACACCAACCTGGTCTACGATTCCCGCAACCAGGTCATGCAGCGCATGTGGGAACAATGTGTACAGCGTGGCGGCAACGCCATCATCGGCATGCGGTTCGACACCGGCGACATCGGCCAGTCCTTCTCCGAGGTTTGCGCCTACGGCACCGCCGTCGTGATGCATCCCATCGGGACCGAGGAGGAAGGCGGCACCCCGCAGTCGATCGCCCAGGCCAACGCGCCGGCCGGCGGCCAGGCGGGCCAGCCAGAGTACCCGGGCGCTCCCAGCCAGCCCCAGCCCCAGCCGCCGCCCGGATTCCCCGGCGCGCCAAGCGGGCCGATGGGCCAGCCGGGCATGCCCCCACAGGGACCGCCGATGGGCCAGCCCGGTATGCCCCCGATGGGTCAGCCGGGGATGCAGCCGATGGGCCAGCCCGGTATGCCACCCATGGGTCAACCCGGTATGCCGCCGATGGGCCAGCCGGGGATGCCGCCCCAGGGCTACGGGCAGCCACCGTTTGGGTGAGCGTCGTGTCGGCTGACCGGCGCGATCGTCAATGAGGGGTCAAAAACCCGTGACCCGTACTCTCAAGTGTAAGACAATAACATACACCGACCTGTCCCCAAGGGTTCCCATATCAGAACCTTCGGTTCTTCAACTTCGTATACCGAACCCCCGAAAACGTTGTCTGTTTGTCATGGTCCACTTTGTGGAAACCCACATGTGGGGCGGGGTGAACCACTAGGCTAACTCCCGTTCCTGATCAACCCTGGAAAGGGGGCTGGCATGTCCCACACGATCGTCGCCGGCAGCTTCACCATTGAGCGAGCCGACGCCGAACTGACCGAAGCCTTGCAGGCGGCCATGCGCGCCGACCTGGCGGATGCCTTGGCCGAAGTGGCCGATGATGACGCCGGGCCGTTCGACCTGGAGGAGGATCTCTTCCTGGAACTGCGCCAGCTGACCCTTGACGACGATGAGGTTGATCTGCCACCGTTGTTCGCCCTGGCCATGGATCTCCCGATCGGCCTGATGTGGCTGGTACGCGGCGAGGTGCCGCTGGCTCTCGTGCCGATCAAGGAGAAGTACCGCGACCGGCCGAAGAGAATGGTACGTTCGCTGGCCGACTGGGCGCAGACCTTCTCCCCGCCCGCCGCGCTGGGGCTGGTGAAAACGGCTTACGGTTCCGGTACGGATCACGACGACGGCCGCATCCACCTGTTGGCCGACCTGCCGCTTGACGGTATCACCACCCACCGCCCCCCGCTGCTGGACATCGACGAGTGGCTGGACGAGTTGAGTTCCCAGGTCTGGGACCGCCTGGACCAGGTCGAGGTCGACGCCGACGTCATGCTCTACGAACCGATCGCCGGCCCCGGTTCCGCGATCCGGGGCCACATATCCGTGGACTGTGAGGACGAGGACGACGCGATTTCCCTTGTCACCGACGCGCTGTTGTCGGCCTTTTCGGTGTTCACGCCGGCCGCGGCCGTACGTGAAGCATTGTCCGTGGATGTGGAGCGGCCCGAGATCGGCGACCTGCTCGGCGACATCTACTTCGACTCGGATGAGGATGATTTCGACGGACGTTGAGGACCCTCAAATTTTGTCACGGTTTCTTGGCTCGCCTCACGGCGGTTGTCTGTACGTGAGAGACTTGTACGTATGGATTTTTCCAACGTGTACGCCCAGGGGTTTGCGCGGGTGGCGGCCCGCGTACTGCCCGTGCACCTCGCACAGCCGGAACTGAACGCCCAGGCCATCATCGAGGACGTGGCGGCGCTCGGCCCGTCGGGGGCTGTACTGGTGGCGTATCCCGAACTCAGCCTGACCGGCGCGACTTGCGGCGACCTGTTCGGCCAGCCGGTGTTGCTGGACGCGGCGGAGCAGGCGCTCGCCAAGGTGGTGCAGGCCTCGGCGAAGCTGAGGCCGGTGATCGTGCTCGGTGTGCCGCTGAGGTACGGCAATGAGGTTTTCAACTGCGCCGCCGTCGTACACGACGGTGACCTGCTCGGGGTGGTACCTAAGTCGTACCTGACTTGGCCAAACATGCCGGATCAGCGGCGCTGGTTCCAGTCCGGGCGCAACGTGGACGCGCTGATCGAGCTGACTTCGGTGGGCCTGGAGGCCGATTTCTGCACCCGCCAGACCTTCAGTTGCACCGACATTCCGGGTTTACGGATCCACGTGGGTTTCGGCGACGACCTGCGGGCGCCGACGGGCGTCGGCGACGAGGCGGCGGTGGCCGGGGCCACCGTACTAGTTAACATTGCTGCTTGTCCGGTGACGCTCGGGTGGGCCGACCAGACCGAACAACTCGTGCGGTCCGCGTCGCTTCGGCGGCGGTCGGTCCAGGTGTACGCCGCGGCGGGCAGCGGCGAGTCGTCCAGCGAGGCGACGCGGGACGGGCAGACGCTGATATATGAGTACGGCGAGTGCCTCGCGGCCTCGCCCCGCTTCCCGGCGGCACCGTCCGGGTGCACCGCCGACGTCGACCTGCGCGCGGTCGACCAGTCGCGCCGGCCCGGTACGCCGGAACCGGTCGACGAGGACCAGCTGTGGATGACGACGACTTTCATCGCCGACCCGCCGCCCGGCGACCTTGGTTTGCGCCGCCCGCTGAACCGCCTGCCGTTCATCGCGGCCGACCCGGGGCAGGCGGACCGCGACTGCCGGGAGGCCTTCGACATCCAGGTCAACTCGCTCGTGCGGCGGCTGGAAGCAACCGGCAATGCCAAGCCGGTCATCGGCATCTCGGGCGGGCTGGACTCCACGTACGCCCTGATCATCGCCGCCAAGGCGATGGACATGATGGCCCGCCCGCGCACGGACATCCTGGGCTTCAGTTTGCCCGGTTTCGGGACCTCCACCACCACGGCGGATCTGGCGCAGGGGCTGATCGGCGCGTTCGGCGCGACCGGCGAGACCATCGACATCCGCCCGGCGGCCAAACAGCTGCTCGCCGACCTGGGCCATCCGTACTCGGAAGGGCAACAGGTCTTCGACATCACGTTCGAGAACATCCAGGCCGGTTTGCGGGCCGACTACCTGTTCCGCCTGGCGAATCAGCGCGGCGGGATCGTGATCGGCACGGGCGACCTGTCGGAATCTGCGCTGGGCTGGTGCACTTACGGGGTCGGCGACCAGATGAGCCACTTCGCGCTGAACGCCGGGGTGCCGAAGACGCTGATCCGCCAGATCGTGCACTGGTTCGCGACGACGGCTGCGTTCGACGACGAGACCAACGAGCTGCTGTCGGCGGTCCTGAACCAGGAGATCTCGCCCGAGCTCGTGCCGGCCGACAGCGAAGGCCGGGGGCAGTCAACGGAATCGACGATCGGCCCGTACGCCCTGCACGACTTCTTCTTGTACCATTTCCTGGGCCGCGGCGACAGCCCGTCCCGGATCGCCTACCTGGCCTGGCAGGCCTGGGCGGATATCGGTACGGGTACGTGGCCGTCGTCGTGGCCGCCGGAGCGGCGGGTGTCGTACGATTTGGCCGCCGTCCGTACCTGGCTGGAGATGTTCTTGAAACGGTTCTTTGCCCACCAGTTCAAGCGGGCCGCCGCGCCCGAGGGGCCGGCGGTGACGGGCGTGTGGTTCGGCGCGCCGGGCGGCTGGACCATGCCGGCCGACGTGTCCGCGAACGCGTGGTTGTCCGAGCTGGATAATAATATGCCGGACGTCTTTGGAAGTAAGGGGATGTGATGGAAGAGACCGGTTCGGCTTTCCAGGTGGATCTGCGCGGGATCGTCGATCTGCTGGCCCGGCACCTGTATTCGGGGCCAAACGTATATTTGCGCGAGCTGCTGCAGAACGGGGTCGACGCCATCACCGCTCGTCACAAGTTCGATCCGGACGCGCCGGGCCAGATCCGCATCCGGCCCTGGAACGGCAACGGATTGGAGGTGGTCGATACCGGGATCGGGCTGACGATTCCCGAGGCGCGCGAGTTGCTGGCCACGGTCGGCCGGTCCTCGAAGCGCGACCTGGATCTCGGCGTGGGCCGCGAGGAGTTCCTGGGCCAGTTCGGCATCGGTTTGTTGTCGGCCTTCATGGTGGCGGACACGATCGAGCTGGTCTCGCGGTCGGCGACGGATCTGGAGGCGCCGGCCGTACGCTGGAGCGGCCACGACGACGGGCATTATGACTTGTCAGAGTTGCCGCGGCTGGCGGATGACCCGGTGGGTTCTTCCGTACGGATCGTGCCCCGGCGGGGCATGGAACACTGGCTGTCCATTGACACCGTGATATCGCTGGCGGCCGAGTTCGGCTCGCTGCTGCCGGTGGACGTACAGATCGAGGTACCGCTGGGGGAGGACCAGGGTACGGCGTGGCGCCGGATCTCGCAAGAGAAACTGCCATGGCTGGCGTCGTATCCGCACGACCTCGCCCGCCGCGACGCCCTCAACCGCTTCTGCGAGAACACGATGGGTTTCACGCCGATGAGCGTCATCGACCTGTCCGTACCCGTGACCGGCCTGACCGGCGTCGCCTTCGTCATCCCGGACGCCGTCCCGCCGGGTTCCGGCGGCTTCCACCGCGTCTATCTTAAACAAATGTTGCTGGGGAACCGCGTGGCGGGGCTGATCCCGGAGTGGGCCTTCTTCGTACGTTGCGCCATCAACGCCACCGGCCTGGCTCCCACCGCGTCCCGCGAGCAGCTCTACTCCGACGACGCCCTGCTGGCGACGCAGGAGGCGCTGGCCGAGCAGGTACGGAACTGGGTGGTCGACGCCCTGTCCAGCCAGGCGCCGGTGGCCAAGGAGTTCGTACACACCCATCATCTGGCGTTGCGCTCACTGGCCCTGACCGATGATATCGTGCTCGGTTTGGCGGCCGAGGTGCTGCCGTTCGAGACCACCGACGGCATCCACACGCTGCGCGAGGTCCAGGACGCACAGGGCGAGATCGTACATACGGCGAGCCTGGAGGAATACCGCCGCGTGGGCGCCGTCGCCCGGGCGCAGGGCATGCTGGTTGTCAACGCGGGTTATGTTTACGACGCGGATCTGCTCGCCAAGCTCGCCACGCAACCCGGCTGGAAGATACGGCCGTTGTCGCCTGCCGACATCGCGCAGGTCCTGGCCAGGATCGAGCCCGTACGCGAGTTGGAGATCCTCGACCAGGTGGTCGCGGCCCAGGAGATCCTGCAGCCGCTCGACATCCAGCCGCTGGTCCGCCGGTTCGAGCCCGAAGGGCTTCCCGCCATGATTCTCGACGATCCCACCAACGACGTGGGCCGCGGCGGGGCCGACGAGTTCGACGAGGACGACGTGTGGGCCGAGGTCATGGAGGAGTTCACCTCGAACTCGGAACGGTCGCGGCAGATCGTGTTCAATGACACCAATCCGACCGTACAGCGGCTGCTGTCGCTCGATCCCGGTACGGAGGTGTTCAAGGCGGGGTTGCAGTCGATGTACGTTTCGGCCGTACTGTTGTCCGGGGAACCACTGCGTTCCAGGGAAGCCGAAATGATGAATGATTCGTTGGCAACATTCCTGCGCTGGGGCTTGCCGGGCGCGGATGAGAAGGGCAAAGATGGCCCGATCGGTACCTGAGGCCACCATCGCCATCGGCCGGGTGCGGGCCATGCCGTTCGGGCGGGCCCGGGCCGAGGCGGCCGCGCGCCAGGCCCGGCTGATCGAGGTGGAGGGCCCCGACGAGGTACGGGCGTACGCGCTGGAGGCCCTGGTCGAAGCCCTGACCTGGAACGGGCAGCCCAAGCAGGCCCTGGTCGCGTTCATCAAGCTGTTGCGCTGGTGGGACCGCCACCCCGAACACTTCGACGTCGGCGACCAGAACATCTTGTTCTGGGAGTTCGGCTGGATCGTGGCGGACATGTGCCGCGACCCGGACATCCCGGCGGACCGCGTCGACCGTACCCTCGACGACATGGAGCGCCGCTTCCGGCTCGCCAACCGCGGGCTGGAACGGGTGTGGTTCACCCGGCTGGACTGGGAGTTGCTGCGGCAGGGACCCAAGCTGGACTCCACGTTCACGACCTGGCTGACCATGCCGATCGACGACGAGGACTCGTGCGTCGCCTGCCACGAGGAGCACCACGCCGACTACCTGTTGCAGAAGGGGGACATGGCCGGGGCGGTGACCATCCTTGAGGCCGCCCTCGCGGCGGACCTGAGCTGTTCCCGCGAGCCGCTGGGGATGATGGCCATGCTTTCATGGTGCTATGTGGAACAGGAGCGGCTGGACGATTGTGAACAACTGATGGTGCAGGCGCTGTCGGAGGTACGGGGGTCGATGTCGTTGTCGGCCATGGTGGCGCAGGCGCGGTTGTTCGAGGTACTGGGCCGCGGCGGCTCCCTGGAGCGGGCGACGGGTCTGTTGAACAAGATCGCCGACGACATGCGCGTGGCCAGCCCGTTCCTGCGCCTGGAGGTGTGGCGCCGTCTGATGGTCGGTGCGAAATGCCTTGTCGATCTCGGGTACAAGGAGACGGGGATCAATCTGATCGGAATCCGGTCGAAAACGTTGGGTGAACTGGTGGGGGAGGCGCGCGGGGCCGCGCTGTACCTGGCCGAGGAGTTCGACACCCGGCACGGCAACACCGTACAAGAAGAAGCCGTCGAGCGGTCCTGGCGAACCGGCAAGCCGACTTCGCGGCCATTGGTGGTTGCTCCAGCCAGGCCGGAACCGAAGCCGGTGTGGCAACCGCTGTCGCCGGCCAGGGCCGGCATTGAGGCGGAGCCGACCATGCGGGAGTACGCCGAGCAGGCGTTCCAGCTGGGCATGCACGAGGAGGCGGCGGTCCTCTACCGGAAGGCCGCCAATGCGTTTCAGCTCCAGGGCCGCCTGGTCGACGCCGGGTGGTGCCTGGCGGAGGCGGCCCACAACGCCCAGCAGCTCGGGCGGGAGGATGAGGCGGGCCGCGATTACATCGAGGCCCAGGCGCGCCTGAAGGCTGCCGGGGTCACGCTGGAGCAGATCGCTCCGTTGTTCATCGCCTGGGCGCCGGGCGTGCAGCATTCCGACTACGCCACATTCGTACGTCTGGCTCTGCAGGACTATCCGACACCGGCCCGGCCCGGCGACTCCGAGGAACTGGAGCAGATCCTGGGCCACATCCTGCAGGCGGGCATGGTCGGATCGCCCCTGATCAGGCGTTACATCCTCGCGCGCGCCGAACTGCACGACGCGGTCGCCCGGGTCATGGCAACCTGGGGCGAACCCGGCGACGTCACCTCGGCGCTGGCGATGGCGCAGGAATCGGCGTCGCGGCTGACGATGATGGGACGTACGGAATCGGCGGCCCACTCCTGGTGGCTGGCCGGGAAAATCGCGGCGCGGCTGAACGAGGGCAGCGCCGACGCCAACTACACGCTGGCGCTCCAGGGCTTCATCGCCACGGGGGAGCACAATAATCGTTTCGCGTCGATGGTGGCCCAGGAGTATGCCGACTACCTGGCGGGCAACGGCCGCGTGGGCAAGGCGACACAGGTGTTGGCGATCGGACGCAGGGACTACTGATGGGTTATTTCACCAAGCCGGACGGGATCGGGGCATCCGATCTCGCGCCGCTGACCACGGGCCGGGTCACCGCCTGCCTGGATTCTCACAGCTGGCACTACGAGGTGTCCGACGACGGCGACATCGGCGGCTGGTGGGACGGGTACTGGTTCGTTTTCTCCTTCCGCGGCGAAAACCAGGAGATCTTCTTCGTTCACGCCATCTGGAACCGGGGGGTGCCGCCGTCGGAATTCAACCAGGCGGTCCTGTACGCGAACGAATGGAACACCGAACACCTGTGGCCGATGCTGAGCGTCCGCGTACGAGAGGGAACAATGGTAGCGGTGGCCGATTTCTCGGTGGACTACACGTGCGGCTTGACGGATGAACAATTGGACTTACACGTACGCCGGGCAATAGACACCATGGTCTCGGCCCTGAGCTGGATGGACACAAAGTACCCGGAGTACGTAAAACCCGAGTAGGCAGTGACAACCCGGCCGAAACGCATGGATCCGGGTGGGAGCCGACGGGTTTGCTGGGTTGGCACCGGATTATGGGCCGGCTTCCCGTGTGGTGTGCTGAGCAATTCCAGCCGACACGTTCAGCGGCATGCCATCCTCGGCGTGTCGGATGGGTTGGCACATTGAGCTTGGCCCGGCTGGGTCACCCTGACAGCGGAAACTTCGTGAGTTCGCCCATGACGTTCACCTTGGGATGACATCCCGGCTTGTGAATCCTTGATCCCGACCATAACCTCACCCTCGCGGAGGAAATCCGGTGCCATCGCGAAAGATGGTGAAACTTTGGTACGTATTTCGCCGATTCTGCGACCAAAATCGTTGCTGCCG
>Ga0209628_10000758_pt1 | contig 20114 bp, 23 predicted proteins | sample TergutCu122P4_FD_187285 | JGI IMG/M metagenome (GOLD analysis project Ga0209628, IMG submission 187285) | Cubitermes ugandensis P4 segment gut microbial communities from Kakamega Forest, Kenya - Cu122 P4 (SPAdes) (version 2) | ecosystem: Host-associated > Arthropoda: Insects > Digestive system...
GGTAACTATTCCTGAAAATCGTCACCGAGAGACCTACTCTCATCTATAATAAAGCATTAACATTTCAAAGAACGTTATTCAAGTCACACACGTGGTGGCGGCTTCACGCAGGCGGGGGGTTTCACAAAGGTTCGGGCGGGCTAAACACTTGCAAATCAGCATAAAACTGTCTGCGGGCATACACCCCCGCTTGCGTGAAACCCGTTAGCTTGCAGTTTTTTTTGCTTTATAAACGAAACTGTATTGGTAAGGTATAAAATATCCTAACTGCTTCTCCGTCTATTTTGCTGGGAGTCCATTTGGGCATTTTTTCTACAACTCGTATGGATTCATTATCAATATCTTCACTTACACTTTGAAGTATTTTAATATCAGAAACACTGCCATCGGTATTTATAATAAAACGAATAACAGCCCTACCTTCAATTTTGTTTTTTCGTGAATCCTTTGGGTATTTTATTTCTTTTGACAAATATTGATGAAGTTTTTTTTCTCCGTCGGAAAATACAGGTGGTGTTTGATAATCGAAATAAGCAATTTCTTCTCCATCTACATTGAAACATTTACCTGTAATTAATTTTCCATTCTTATATTCGTCAATACGCTTGGCATTCCCATTTTCCCAATAAGTCAATAATTGTCCGTCTAATTTCCCTGTATAACCGAAAAATATTCCGAGAACCGTTTGACTGAACAGAACTTCTTCATGCTCTTTTTTCTCAGTCCTATCAAATTTTCTTTCTGAATCGCATAAATAATGGAATTGAGAACTTACTTTTCCCGATTTAAAGTAAGTGGTTACAGTTATTTTGTCTGGATTATCAGGAGCATATTCTTTGACTTGATACTGATATTTTTCGTTGTCGTTAAAATAAATTGTGTCCTGTTGCCCCCAAAGGGTTATTGCAAATAAAAATAATGCAATTGATAAAAATACTTTTCTTTTCATTTCGTTTTTGTAATTATAAATTTTACATTTCCTTTTAATAATTTCTATGCAAGTCAAACAATCATAAGCATTTACCCATGCGGTCTTTAGCCAAGCTGTCACACGAAATTGCAGCTAACAATGCAAATATACGCAATACTACTACTTTTTTGCAACACTTGCAATAAAAGTTTGCAAAACCTCATCAGTAAAATGATTAAGGGTTGATTTACATTATTTGCAAATTTAACTTGTTTTTTTGAAAATTTCACCAATTTTTTTTATTTTTAGCATTTTACTTTTATCTTATTCCCTTTTTTTGTACCTTGCGATGTTTTTAAATTAATACCTGAAAAATCATTTGTTATGAAAATCAATCATTTTATTTTAACTGTAATAAGTGTAATGCTGCTTGTTTCCGGTTGCGAAAAAAGAGAACAAGGAATTAATCTCGCAATGCGTCCTATCTCCGAGTGGCATATCGAGCTGAAAGACAGCATCGCCCCGACTGAGGTATTTTCCATAGAAGATGGCGTGATTCGTGCGCGTGGCGATTTCGGTTACATCCGCACCATCGAAACTTATTCCGATTACGAATTGAGCGTGGAATGGCGTTGGGTAAATGAGGCCACCAACAGTGGTATTTTCGTGAATATATGCAAAGATGGCATTTGGCCGACGATGTATGAAATTCAATTAAAAGCCGGTGATGCCGGTGATTTGATTAATGCGGGCGGCGCTACCAGTAACGAGTATATCGCGAATATGGCCGATTCGACCGTTCGAAGACCCAGTATAATTTCAAAGATAAATCCATCGAACGAAAAGCCGGTGGGAGAGTGGAATAAAGCTGAAATTACTGTAGGAAACGATACGATTACGGTATGGATCAATGGCGAATTACAAAATCAAATCACAGGAATTTCCTCTAAATCAGGATATATTGGTTTACAAAGTGAAGGCAAAGAAATTGAATTTCGTAATGTGATTGTTAAACAGACTCGCACCCCGCTTGCATGCCGTTAGGTATGCATACCGTGTTTAAAAATTACAGAAATAATATGAGGCACAAAACGCCCCAGAACTTTTTTCATACATTCAAGGCTTGATTGATGAAAACAAGGGACGGAAATTTGTTTTGTCGGGCAGTTCAAATTTTGCATTATTGAAAAACATCTCACAATCGTTGGCAGGACGAACTGCAATCTGTTCTGCAAGCCTCTTATATTGTGTATCTATTGCCACCTTATTTTGAGAATATAAAGAAACGGCTCGTAAAACATCCGAAACTTTATTTTGTCGATACCGGACTTGCCTGTTATTTACTCGATATTGAAAATGCCACGCAATTGAATCGAGATAAAATGCGTGGTCATTTATTTGAGAATTTCATTGTAATGGAATTTTTGAAGAACCGTTACAACAAAGGCAAAGAGAGTAATTTGTATTTTTATCGCGACAGCAACCAAAATGAAGTTGACTTAATATTACGAAATGGCAATAACTTTGATATTACAGAAATAAAATCGTCTATGACTTATAATTTGGACTTTGAAAAAGGGATAAAACACTTTAAATTATTGAACTATAAAAAAACACCGTAATAAGTATTTTTTTTTACCTTTGTGATGTTTTTCTATTATGGAATATGATAAAGCAACAACTCAGTCAAAAGTTACAACAGAAATTATCTCCTTTGCAAATCCAACAGATAAAAATGTTGGAGTTGACCTCTCTCGAACTCGAAGATAGAATCAATCAGGAAATTGAGGAAAATCCTGCATTAGAAGAAGGAAATGATTTTGATGCGGCCGAAAATGAAATCGACCTGCCCGAAAGCGATGATTACGATCCGCAGGCAGATTCGGATATAGATTTATCGCTCGGAGATTATCGCACAGAAGACGACATTCCCGATTATAAATTACAAGAAAACAATTATTCGAAAGACGACGACCGACGGGAATTTATTCCTTATTCGGAAGGCGAATCTTTTCAGGAAAACCTGCTTGGACAACTGCAATTAAGAAATGTTTCGGAAAGTGAACTGAAAATCGGAGAATATTTAATCGGAAATATTGATGAAGATGGATATTTACGTCGCGATTTATCGGCCATTTCCGACGATTTGGCATTTCAATACGGCGTGGAAGTGTCTGTTGAGGAAATTCAGGAAGTACTGAAGATTATCAAAGAATTGGATCCTCCCGGAATTGCTGCCTCAGATTTGCAGGAATGTTTAATCTTGCAGTTAAAAAGGAAAGAATCTACTCCCGAACGGCAGTGTGCTCTTTGTATCCTGACCGAATATTTTCAGGAATTTTCGAAAAAACACTACGAAAAAATTCTCAAAACGCTTGATGTTACCGAGGAGCAGTTAAAAGACATCATCCATGAGATCGTGATTCTCAACCCTAAACCCGGTAATGCGTGGGATATCAATTTAGATTCCAAGTTGTCGCAGATAATGCCTGATTTTGTTGTAGAAACCATCAATGGAGAACTTGTTTTCAATATGGCTAATCAAAATATTCCGGAATTGAGGGTAAGCAGAGAATATGTCGATATGTTTGATGATTATAACAAGAACAAGAAAAATACATCGACAGAACAAAAAGACGCGCTTATTTTTGTCAAACAAAAATTGGATTCCGCCCGTTGGTTTATCGATGCCGTTCGGCAAAGACAAAACACATTGCGAGATACCATGCTGGCAATCATCGAGTTTCAAAAAGATTTCTTCTTATCGGGAGAAGAATCCGACTTAAAGCCAATGATATTGAAAGATGTAGCGGATTTGAGCGGCTACGATATATCTACCATTTCGAGGGTTAGTAACAGCAAATATGTGCAAACTAATTACGGAACTTTCCCGTTGAAATATTTTTTCTCCGAAGGATTAATCAATGAGGCCGGAGAAGAAGTTTCAACACGCGAAGTGAAAGCAATCTTGAAAGAGAGTATCGAAGAGGAGGATAAATCAAAACCTCTCACCGACGATGCTTTAGTAAAAGTGCTGAAAGATAAAGGCTATGAAGTAGCCCGAAGAACAATCGCGAAATACAGAGAGCAATTAGGGATCCCTGTTGCCCGCATGAGAAAAGAAATCTGAAATCAATTATAAATTACGAATTATAAATTATAAATTATTATGGTGTTTCCTGATGATTTGAAGTACACAAACGATCACGAATGGATTCGTTTGGAAGGCGAAGATGCCTATATCGGTATCACAGATTATGCACAAAGTGAATTGGGCGAAATCGTTTTTGTCGACGTAAATACTGTTGGCGAAACTATAGAGCAAGGTGAGATTTTTGGCTCGATCGAGGCCGTAAAAACGGTTTCCGATTTGATGATCCCCGTATCGGGTGAAGTGTTGGAACTTAATGCAGCCTTAGAAGATCATCCCGAATTAGTCAATAATTCTCCTTATGAAGAAGGTTGGATTATTAAAGTTAAATTGTCAAATCCGACCGAAGTCGACGGGTTAATGTCGGCAGCAGAATATAAAACATTTATCAATAAATAAAATATGAAACCAATCGTAAGTATAATTATGGGAAGCACTTCTGATCTTCCCGTTATGGAAAAGGCAGCTAAAGTTTTTGACGAATTCGAAATTCCTTTTGAAATAAACGCCTTGTCGGCACATCGTACTCCGGCCGAAGTTGAACATTTTACAAAAAATGCGAAAGATAGAGGAATTCAAGTGATTATTGCAGCCGCAGGTATGGCTGCTCATTTGCCCGGTGTAATTGCTTCAATGACAACCCTTCCGGTTATCGGAGTTCCAATCAATGCGTCATTAGACGGAATGGATGCTTTGTTGTCGATTGTTCAAATGCCTCCCGGAATTCCGGTGGCAACCGTTGGTATCAACGGTGCGATGAATGCCGGTCTCTTAGCCGTGCAAATAATGGCAACCGGAGATAAAGACCTGCAAAAGAAATTAGTTCATTACAAAGAAGATCTGAAAAAGAAAATTGTTCAAGCCAATGAAGAGCTTTCTACTATAAAGTTTAAATACAAGACCAATTAGATTCCTCGCTGCGCTCGGAATGACCGCTATCCCCCTTTGGAGGGGGCAGGGGGAGGATTTCGATAGTAAAGCTAAATTGTGATATTCTCAATATCCTCCCCCTGCCCCCTCCAAAGGGGGATAGAACGCAGTGAGAATTGAAAATCGACGGAGTCAAACTTCCCCCCCAAACTAAGCAAAGCAAATAATATGAACTACCAACGTCGCAAATCTTCTGTCGTACAAATCGGCAAACTCGCTATGGGCGGTGAAAATCCGGTGCGGGTACAATCCATGCTCAACACCAACACGATGGATACTACCGCGTGTGTGGAACAGGCAATCCGCATCATTGAAGCAGGTGGCGAACTGGTACGCCTCACAGCGCAGGGTGTGCGCGAGGCCGAAAACCTGAAAAACATTAAAACCGAATTGACACAGCGCGGTTACGGAGATACGCCTCTTGTTGCCGATATTCATTTCAACCCTGCTGCAGCCGAAGTGGCAGCGCAATATGTGGAAAAAGTGCGCATTAATCCGGGTAATTTTGTAAAATCAATCAAAAATGATTTGTCCGATTATACCAACGAAGAATTTGAGCAAGAACGGCTTTTGTTGAAAGAAAAATTTGTTCATTTCCTGAATATTTGCAAAAAGCACAACACCGCCATTCGTGTTGGAGTTAATCATGGTTCGCTGAGCGAGCGAATGATGAACCGCTATGGCGACACACCGCTCGGAATGGTGGAAAGTTGTCTGGAAATCTTGCGCATTTGCCGTGAGGAAAGTTTTGAGAAGGTTGTCATTTCGCTCAAATCGTCAAACACGGTATTGATGGTGCAAGCCGTGCGTTTGTTGGCAGAAAGAATGTGTGCCGAAGATTTTCATTTTCCGCTCCACTTAGGCGTTACTGAGGCAGGCGATGGAGAAGATGGCAGGCTCAAATCGGCAATCGGTATCGGTGCGCTACTTGTTGATGGCATTGGCGACACCATCCGTGTTTCATTATCGGAAGATCCTGAAAATGAAATTCCTGTGGCTTTCGGCATTTTACAAGCAACTCGTACACGGATTACAAAAACCGAATATATTTCGTGCCCCGGCTGTGGGCGCACTTTATTCGATTTGCAATCGACCATCAAAAACATCAAACAAGCTACATCGCATCTCACCGGCTTGAAAATCGGCATTATGGGTTGCATCGTCAATGGCCCCGGAGAAATGGCCGATGCCGACTACGGCTATGTAGGAGCAGGCAAAGGCAAAGTTTACCTCTACAAAGGCAAGGAATGTATGGAAAAAAATATTCCCGAAGAAAAAGCCGTTGAACACTTAATTGCCTTGATAAAAAAGCATGGCGATTGGAAAGATTCGTAAAATATCCCCTTATGTTATTGAAATACAACATTATATTGGCATCTAATTCGCCCAGAAGAAAAGAATTATTGGCCGGATTAGACATTCCGTTTGAGGTAAAAACCTTACCCGATATAGACGAATCTTTCCCCGAAAATTTACCGGGATTAGAAATTCCGGTTTTCATTGCCAAAGCGAAAGCAGATGCTTACAGACATTTTTTAGACGATAAAAACCTCCTAATTACAGCAGATACTATCGTTTGGCTGGATAATAAAGTCTATGGAAAACCGGTCGATGCAGCTGACGCATTCTCCATGTTAAAAGCCTTATCGGGAAAAACACACGAAGTTATTACAGGAGTTTGTCTTACGACACAAGAAAAGCAAGTCGTTTTCTCTGCTGTATCTAAAGTGAAATTTGCCGATTTGGAAGATTCCGAAATTCAATATTATGTTGAAAAATACAAACCCTACGATAAAGCCGGCTCGTATGGTGTGCAAGAATGGATTGGCTATATCGGGGTTGAAAGCCTCGAAGGTTCCTTTTATAATGTTATGGGGTTGCCGGTGAGGATGTTATATCAGCACTTGAAACAATTCTAAATAATTGATTGGTTGAATAACTGAAGTCAATTATTCTGTTATTCAATTAATCAGTTATTCAAAATTAGCAAAACATCCACATATTCCCGATTATTCGATAATCTCGGAATTTTATTTTGCCCTCCCAATTTGCCTCGTTCTTTCAGCCAATCGTAAAACAAATTTTTGCGAGCGACGGTTATAAGCGGTATATCGAGCGTTATGTTTTTGTAGCGTTTTGCCTCGTAATCCGAATTCAGACTTTGTAACGTTTTGTCTAAAACAGCAGTAAATTCGGTTAATGAAACCGGTTCCTCTTCAAATTCAATTATCCATTGATGTCGCCCCTTGCTTTTGGAAGACATATAAATTGGAGCGGCCGTATATTCTTTGATTTTACACTTACTTTCTATACATGCCCGATGCAAAGCTCTATCGGCATTGCTAACCATCAGTTCCTCTCCAAAAGCATTGATAAAATGGTGAGTCCGTCCGGTGATTATAAACTTGTAAGGACTTTTGTTTTTGAACATTACCGTATCACCAATAATATACCGCCACAAGCCATTGTTGCTTGTCATTACCAAAGCATAATTTTTATTCAACTCAACATCTTGCAACCGGTATGTTTTAGGATTATCCGAATTGATTTCTTCTAATGGAATAAATTCGTAAAAAATGCCATAATCTAATAACAGCAACAAAGAAGAATCGGACAAATCATTTTGGATGCCGAAAAATCCTTCCGAAGCGTTGTAAGTTTCCATGTAACGCATTCGAGAAGAAGGAATAAGAGCTTGATATTGCTCCCGATAAGGCGTAAAACTGATGCCTCCATGGAAAAATACTTCCAAATTAGGCCACACATCCGTGAGGTGTTGTTTTCCGGCACGTTCCAATATTTTCTTAATCAAAACCATAAACCAAGAAGGCACTCCTGATAGATTGGTTACATTTTCGTTGATGGTGCTTTGACAAATAGCCTCCAGCTTAGTTTCCCACTCATCCATCAGGATGATTTTTTTCGATGGTGTTCTGAAAAAATTAGCCAACGGGTGTATATTGCTGATAAGTACAGCAGATAAATCGCCTGCTACAATGTGTTGATTATAAGGCGCAGGTTTGTAGCTTCCGCCCAATATCAAAGCTTTTCCGGAGAAAAGACGGCTATCCGTCCTGTTATTCAGATAAGTAGCAACCGTATCTTTTCCTCCTTTATAATGGCATTCATGAAGCGATGATTCGCTAACAGGAATAAATTTACTTTTATCGGTTGTTCCTGATGATTTGGCCATCCATCTGATTTTTTCAGGCCAAAGAATATTGTTTTCGCCTTTCATAATGCGTTCTACAAAAGGCTTTATATTTTCGTAATTTTGTAGGGGAACACGGGATGCGAAATCTTCATACGACCGGATGGAGGCGTAATCATACATTTTGCCCCATTCTGTGTTTTGTGCTGTTTTTATCAGGTTGTTAAATTGTTCGGATTGAACTATATCGGGGTGTTTTTCAAAGCGTTCGATGCTTTTCAGTCGGGATTTGAATAGGATTAATGCCGATTTATCAAGAATCATTTTAATTATTATTTTGCTTTTAGGTTCCAAAGATAGTGATAACTTTCTAATTCCACAGGTTAAAACCTGCGGTTATTTACATACTGTCCTGCCAGACAGGTTCGCTCGGAGAGCGATATTTGCTTAACCATGGGTTTTAACCCGTGGCTTACCCCGAAACACTGACATCAAATCCTGCTTTTTTGAGTTTTTTAGCAATAATATTCAATTCTTCTAACGAAACTTTTTGCAGATTTTTTTCGGGAGTGGCGCGGTCGATGGTATAAACCATCACTTGCTTGGGATTGATTTCTTTCAAAACATCAATCCATGCGTTTACTTCTTCTTCATTGGTATTGTCGATATATTGTCCGTTATGAACGCCTTTCAAAAAGATGGTTTGGATAATAAGATTTCCTTTAAATCGTTTCAGATTTTCAATTAACTTGGTAACGGAAAAAGATGATTGCAAAGGTTGGTCTATTAATTTTGCACTGTCGTCAAAAACAGAATCCAATTTCAAAATATTATTATCGATTTTATTTAATGCACTGAAAATACCTTCCTTATCAATCATTGTTGAATTGGAAAGTACACTGATTTTGGCTTGAGGAAAATATTTGTTCCGGAGTTCGATCGTATCATCGATAATACCTTCAAATTCGGGATGCAATGTCGGTTCTCCGTTCCCGGAAAATGTAATTACATCGGGAGTGATTCCGGAGGATTTTAATTCTTGTAATTTGATTTCAAGCGCTTGTGCGACTGTTTCGCGTGGCGGAAAACCTTGTTTGGTGCGACCGTCGGCATTGTATCCACATTCGCAGTAGATACAGTCGAAAGTACAGATTTTTCCGGAAGTCGGCAACAGATTAATACCTAAAGAAACTCCTAAACGGCGGCTTTTGATAGGGCCAAAAACGATTTCGTGAAATAACATAAGTTGTGTTTTTATTCAAAAAGTTCGTCTAAATTAATGATTAATCCTTCCAAAGTATGAACCGGAACACGGACTTTTTTATCAATTATTTGATAAGTAGTGCCGGAATCAAATTGTCCATCTTCTTGCAAAAGAAAAACCGTAACGGCTTTATCTTTAGGATAAACTACCCAATATTCGCGAACACCGGCAGCTTCGTAAAGATTGTGTTTCTCGTTCAAATCTTTTTTAGCAGTGCTTGGCGAAATCACTTCCACAATCAAATCAGGAGCGCCGATACATCCCCTTTTGTCTAATTTCGATGGGTCGCAAACAACACAAATATCAGGCTGAACCACATTATATATTTTATCATCTTCCGTACTTCCATTCAGTGGCAAACGAACATCGAATGGAGCAGTATAAATTTTGCATTTACCTTTTCTTCTTTTTATAAAATACCCCGCTTTTATAAAAAATTCTGATATGACTTGTGCATGATTGCGGAAAGGCGCAGCAAATGTATAAACAATTCCGTTCAGCAATTCCCGCATTACATCATCAGTCCATGATAGATAATCGGCATAAGAATAACGCTGAAGGCCGTAAGCGGCAGCGGGGTCTTCTACTTTATTGATGTTTTCTTCTTCCGGTTCCGGATATTTGTATTCTTTGAGCGGTTTCGTTTCTTTTTCCATTTTCTTGTGCTTTTATTACAAGCGCAAATATATGCATCTTTTTTGAAAAATCAATAATTTAATTACATTTTTAATATTTAAGCGTTGTTTTTTGCTAAATTGGGGTTAGGTTCCTCACTACGAGGTTCCTCACTGCGAGGTTCCTCACTGCGTTCGGAATGACGGGCGTTTTTAGAGAAAGAAAAGATGAGAGAGGAGAAAGTAGCGGCAAAGCCGCTACTTTCTCCTCTCTCATTAAAAATTTAATACTCGTCATTCCGAACGCAGTGAGGAACCTCGCAGTGAGGAACCTCGTAGTGAGGAACTAACCCCCAATACAGAATTTATGCTTTACCTGCGCTACCTAAAACATTTACAACTTTGTGTTTGTAAAGTTTTTTCAAACCTTCGCGAGCCGGACCTAAATATTTTCTTGGGTCGAATTCGGCAGGTTGTGTTGCAAGCACTTCGCGAACAGCAGCAGTCATTGCGATACGACCGTCGGAGTCGATATTGATTTTACATACTGCAGAAGAAGCAGCTTTGCGCAATTCGTCTTCAGGAATACCGATAGCATCTTTCATTGCACCACCGAATTTATTGATAGTAGCAACCAAATCTTGAGGAACAGAAGATGCTCCGTGTAATACGATTGGGAAACCCGGGATTCTTTTTTCGATTTCTTCGAGGATGTCGAAACGCAATGGAGGCGGAATCAACACGCCATTGGCATCGCGTGTACATTGTTCGGGAGTAAATTTGTTGGCACCGTGAGAAGTACCGATTGAAATTGCCAAAGAGTCAACGCCTGTTTTTTTAACGAAATCTTCAACTTCTTCCGGTTGAGTATAAGTATGGTGTTCTGCAACAACATCGTCTTCGATACCGGCCAATACTCCTAATTCTCCTTCTACGGTAACTCCGTGTGCATGAGCATATTCTACAACCTTGCGGGTTAAAGCGATATTGTCTTCGTATGAATGATGAGAACCGTCGATCATCACGGAAGAGAATCCCATATCGATACAGTCTTTACACAACTCAAAGCTATCACCATGATCCAAGTGTAGTACAACAGGAATTGCATATCCTAATTCTTTGGCATATTCAACAGCGCCTTGAGCCATGTAACGCAACAATGTTTGATTTGCGTATTTGCGAGCACCGCTTGAAACCTGTAGAATCACAGGTGATTTTTCTTCCACGCAAGCTTGGATGATTGCTTGCATTTGTTCCATGTTATTGAAATTGAATGCAGGAATTGCATACTTGCCATCGATGGCTTTTTTGAAGATTTCTTTGGTGTTTACCAGTCCTAATTCTTTGTAATTTACCATTGCTTTGTATTTTAGTAATTAATAATTGTCGCTTTAAAAATTTTGCTGCAAAGGTAATCATTCTATTTAAAATTTAGCCACGAATTTCGGTGTTATTTTTTGTTTATCTGCAAAGTTATTCTTGTGCAGCATGGCAGTGTTGGTAGCCTATTGGTCTTCTCGGCTTGTTGAGTTCTCTGTTTTTATTCTGTAATTCTGCTAATGTTTCATTGATTAGTTCCAATTGCATACGGGTATCTTCGTTAATGTCGTTGTAGTCTGTGAATACATTTTCGACATATTGTTTCAGTTCTTGCATTTCGTTTTGTAGTTCCTTTACTTCATTGATAGGAGGATTTAATACAAGCTGACGCACAGCAACAAAAGCCCGCATAATTTTACGATTTACTCCAATTGCTGTTTTTGAGTTTAACACGCCGCTTAACATTGCCACGCCCAGTTCAGTAAAGGCAAAAGGAAGATATTTTATATTGCTTCCTTGCCCTTTGTTCAAGATGCCAAATTGGCATCTTGAAAGTTCATCTCTTGTTAATTCAAACATAAAGTCTTCTCCTTCAAAGCGTTCGAGATTTCTTCTTACAGCTCTTTTTAGTTGCGATGTTTCTGTTCCATACGACTCGGCTATGTCGAAGTCTAACATTACTCTGTAGCCACGAATTTCATAAATCTTGTCTTGAATAAGCTGTAATTCCTTGGGGATAACTTGAATCTCAGTGGATTTCGTTTGGTTCATAAATTTTTATTTTGATTAATAAATTGAGGTAAAAATAAATAACAATTTGGGAAGTTCCAAATATTACTTTGCTATTTTGGGAGGAGGTTTGACTCCGTCGATTTTCAATTCTCGCTTCGCTCGAAATGACGCTCTATCATGCCCCCTCAAGGAGTATTGTCATTGGCTTAGGCCGATTAGCAGAGCTAATTCCGAGCGCAGTGAGGAATCCAATCCTAATACCTGTAATGCTCCGGTTTATATGGCCCTTCGGGATTAACGCCAATGTATGCAGCCTGTTCGGGAGTCAAAACGGTTAATTCCACTCCGATATTGGCCAAATGCAAGCGGGCAACTTCTTCATCCAAGTGTTTGGATAAACGATAAACTCCGATTTCATAATTATTTTGCCACAAATCTAATTGAGCCAATGTTTGGTTGGTAAATGAATTACTCATCACAAACGAAGGATGTCCTGTTGCACAACCTAAATTGACTAAACGGCCTTCTGCCAATAAGAAAATAGCGTTTCCTTTAGGGAAAGTATATTTATCGACTTGCGGTTTGATATTCAAATGTTTGATTCCGGGGTAATTGACTAATTTGTCGACTTGAATTTCGTTGTCGAAGTGACCGATGTTACAAACAATCGCCTGATCTTTCATTTGTTCCAAATGGTCGATGCGGATTACATCTTTGTTTCCTGTGGTGGTTACAAAAATATTTCCTTCTTTCACGGCGCGTTCCATGGTGGTTACTTCAAAACCTTCCATGGCGGCTTGTAATGCACAAATCGGGTCGATTTCAGTAACGATTACGCGGGCGCCATACGAACGCATGGAGCGAGCACAGCCTTTCCCGACATCTCCGTAACCCAAAACGACAACGACTTTTCCGGCAATCATTACGTCGGTAGCTCGTTTGATGCCGTCGGCCAAAGATTCGCGGCAACCATATAAATTGTCGAATTTCGATTTGGTAACAGAATCATTCACGTTGATAGCGGGCACCAATAATTCTCCGGCCTCCATCATCTGATATAAACGGTGAACGCCTGTTGTTGTTTCTTCAGAGATTCCTTTCAGTTCGGCAACGGTGCGTGTCCAACGCTGATTATCTTCTTTTAAGATGCTGTTTAAAGTATCTAAAATAACTTGCTCTTCGTGATTTCCTCCTTTTCGGTCGATGGTTTTTGCATCTTTTTCCGCTTTATATCCCCAATGAATCAACAAAGAGGCATCACCTCCGTCGTCGACAATCAAGTTGGGGCCTTTGCCTCCGGGGAAACGCAATGCCATATCCGTACACCACCAATATTCCTCTAAGGTTTCGCCTTTCCATGCAAAAACAGGAATGCCGACAGCAGCGATGGCAGCAGCGGCATGGTCTTGAGTGGAAAATATATTGCAACTTGCCCAACGCACGTCGGCGCCAAGTTCGACTAATGTTTCAATCAAAACAGCAGTTTGAACAGTCATGTGTAACGATCCTGTTACTCTTGCGCCTTTCAAAGGTTTATCTTTACCATATTTTGCGCGGAGCGACATCAGTCCGGGCATTTCATGTTCTGCTATTTCAATTTCTTTACGGCCGAAGTCGGCTAAGTTTATGTCTGCCACTTTGTATGGCAGATCAAAAGAAAATTTTTGTAATATCATTGTTTATGTATAAATAAAAAATTATGATCCTGATAGTCAATCGGCTCATTATATCCCAGTTCGGAAAAATAATTTTTCACGAAATCTAAATTATTATCCTGAGGTAAACTTTCAATAAACACAATCGGTCGATTTTTTGTAATAGTTTCAACAGCTCCTTCTAAGACATTTTTTTCAAAACCTTCGACATCTATCTTGATAAAATCTATTTTTTCATTTCTTATTTCTTTAATATCATCAAGCCTTTTTATAGTTATATCTCCGGAAATGTCTTCTATTATTTCAGTCACTGCAGCATTCCACATATTATGCGAAATTTCTCTTCCAATTGCAGTTTTGCTCCCAAGTCCAATATTGTACGCTGTAACTTTTTTTGTCAGGTCATTGATAGTTATGTTTTTTTCAAGTATTTTAAATGTTGCTTTAATCGGTTCAAACGAAAATACTTTTCTTACATTTGTTATCTTTCCCCAATAAACGGTGTGATTGCCAACATTTGCTCCGACATCGATTACTATGCTTTCTTGGTTTAGGTATTTGTCAAGACTTTCCAAGATTTCCTGCTCATAAAACGAGACTTCAGATAACTGTACGTTTTGTATAAATTCAAATGGAGCATTTGGAACCCAAAATCTTGCTCCTTTTAGTTCAATAATTTCATCGGCCAACGATAATTTTTTTATTATATCTATCAATTGTTTATTCTGGTCATGAAGTATCATTTCCAATTTATGTTGCCTTTCCAATACAGGCATTAACATTTTTTTTTGAATCCGTTTTAATATCTTTTTCAACATAATTTATTTCAGTATCAAAGTATTTATCCATCTGCATCTATTGAGTACAAAGGTAGCATAAAAACGGCATAAAACAATCTTGAAATAAAAAATTTGCAAATTGAAAAATAAATATTATCTTTGCACCCCGAATAGATTTTGAAATAACAATAAAACAAATATAACGTCATGAAACGTACATTCCAACCATCCAACAGGAAAAGAAAAAACAAACACGGCTTTCGTTCAAGAATGGAAACCGCTAATGGTCGCAGAGTATTAGCTTCTCGCCGTGCCAAAGGAAGAAAAAAATTAACGGTATCTGATGAATATGTCGGATAATTTCGAAGTAACAAACAATAAGAAGGGGATAAGCTTTTGAAGATTATCCCTTTTTTATTACCTTTGTCCCTTGTCATTTCGAACGTGCGTCATTTCGAACGTATGTCATTTCGAACGTAGTGAGAAAACTAACTAACATTTAACAGCAATGAAAATCTGGAAATTCCTTAAAAAAAACATCTTCGTTAAAAATATATTTTTTGCGATTCTTGTCAGTATCGTTCTTTTCTCCGGTTTGAATTGGTGGTTGAATAAATACACCCGTCATGGGCAGGCGGTTGTTGTTCCTGATGTTAAAGGACTTAGCGTGTCGGAGGCCGCTGCCTTTTTCAACAATAGCAACTTGAGATATGAAGTGGTTGACTCTGTCTACAATAAAGGTGTAAAGCCGGGCAGTATCATCGAAACTGTTCCTACGGCAGGGACGAAAGTCAAAGAGCAAAGGAATATTTATATAACTATCAATGCCTATTCTTCGCGCACATCTATAATTCCGGAAGTAAAAGACCAATCGTTGCGACAAGCTATTGCCAAATTAAATGCCGTTGAATTTAAAAATATTCAGATAAAACGAATTCCGGCTCCATGGAAGGATTTGGTTATAGGTTTGGAGCACAAAGGACGAAAGGTAAATGCCGGAGAACGACTGCCTCTTGATAGTAAGCTTGTGCTTTTGGTTAGCGATGGGGGTTCTCAAGATATGGAAGACTTCTACGAAAATTTTATCATACCGAGTTCTGATGTTTCTGTAGATGAGTCTTGGTTAAATTGATTCTATGGCAGACTTATTGCAAGATATAGCTGATGATGACTGGCAGGAATCTGACGATTTAACAGATTCGCCTGAACTCTATGAGCATTTCCGGTTTATTGCCGATAAAGGACAAAACTTACTCCGCGTAGATAAATTTCTTCATGACAGAATCGAGGGTGTTTCGCGCAACCGCGTTCAACAAGCTGCTGATGCCGGCTATATATTAGTCAACGACAATCCTGTTAAATCGAATTATAAGGTAAAACCGGGCGATGTTGTTACGGTTGTAATGGACCGTCCGCGTCGCGAGTTAGAAATCATTCCCGAAAATATTCCTTTAAATATTGTTTATGAAGACGATGACTTGATGGTTATCAATAAGCCTGCCGGATTGGTGGTGCATCCCGGGCATGGAAACTATACCGGAACGCTCGTCAATGCTATAGCTTGGCACTTGAAAGATAATCCCAAATATGATGCCAAAGACCCTCGATTGGGTTTAGTGCACCGGATAGATAAAGACACTTCGGGTCTGTTAGTTGTGGCTAAAACTCCCGATGCCAAAACAAATTTGGGACTGCAATTCTTCAATAAAACCACCCAACGAAAATATATTGCTCTCGTATGGGGAATCATCAAGGAAGATGAAGGAACTATCGAAGGAAATATCGGACGCGATTTGAAAGACCGGATGTTGATGACTGTTTTTCCTGAAGGAGACCACGGAAAACCTGCCGTTACTCATTACAAGGTTTTAGAGCGACTGGGATATGTTACTTTGATTGAATGTCGCTTGGAAACCGGACGAACTCACCAAATTCGCGTACACCTGAAATACATTGGTCATACGCTTTTCAACGATTCCCGCTATGGAGGAAACGAAATACTGAAAGGAACTACGCATACAAAATACAAACAATATATTAAGAACTGTTTTGAAATTTGTCCCCGTCAGGCATTACATGCTAAAACATTGGGATTCAGACATTCTCGCACCGAAGAAGAAATGTTCTTTGGCTCGGAAATACCTGTCGATATGAGCCTTTTGATTGAAAAATGGAGAGGGTATTGCAGTTCGGCTTTGTAACATTAAAAATGATTGCTTAGTAACTATTACCGGAAAATCGGGGCGGGTTGTTGAGTAATCTTTTTTTATCCTTAACCCTTATTTACAAAAGCAACCTTAGTAGCATAGGCAATCATCAGTTTCATTTACCCTTATTCCCTTATTCAAAATAAGGGATAGGTATGGGGGGATATATTCAATGCTTTACAAAGTAGAGCTTTGTTTTTAGCCCGTCGTAGTCAGAGACCATAGCCGTCAGGTTAAGCCGGAAATTGCCCTGAAGGGGCATAATATCGGTAGCGTAGGGCGTTGCCCCACGCTACCAATATATAAGGCTTTCAGCCTTAACCTGACGGCTATGGGTCGGAGACTACGCCGAACGATAAACCTGGGAAAGAGTAACAAGTTCCATTAGTCCCGGATTTTCCTTGTTAACGATATTTACATAACGAGCGATAAATGAATCGTTTTTCGCAAACAAAGGCATGGCTGACAATGCCATACATAATATTGGAATAATTTTTTTCATCTTTTATTGTTTTTGAAGTTGTTTAATAATAATCGTTTCAACCGAACCGTCGGACTTGATACATTCAAATTCGCCATTGCCTTTGTTTTCAATGGATGTACATCCGTATATTCGCCACTCGTAATTAGGCTTCATTCGCCGCAACTTACCTTCTTCATCAACTTCTTTTATCAGTACATATTTTTCCGGACATTCATAAAGAAAATAACCAACTTCGTTATTGCGTTTGCCGATAAAAGCTGCGACTTCGGGACTGTCCGGTACATAAACGGGAGATAATTCATCGGCTTGAAAGAGAGTAAATCCGTATTTGTCATATAACATATATCTACCGCTATATTCATTCTCACGAACAAGACAATATGTATTTCCCGGATTACTGCCGTAAAGTATAATCTCATTTTCATATACAGGCTCAATCAGATATTTTCTTTCACGATGCATAGGTGGTGTACTTTTCACTCCATACTTACCATCCACTTGCACAACTTCCAAGTGCATAGGAATTTCGGGATTAAATAAAGGATTATCAGAAGTAAATTTTCTGCTGAAATTGAAACGAATCAAGGGTTTATCGTTTTCATCTTTCGGTTCGCCGAAAGCAACTAAAGCACTCATATCTGTGACATCAAAATAATCTTCGAGCCGGACAGGTTTCTTGAATATAATATTGGTAAACATAAGTATATCATCTTCCTTATCTTGTGCCTTTGTAATTAATTCTTTCGCTTTATCATTCTGAAAGTCAGCCAAAAACGAAATTGCTATGTCGTATTGTTCTCCCGAAACCAATACTTCATAACGGTTGTCAAGAGCAGTCAAAAAATCGGAAGATATACCTGTATCATCCTTTACAATACACATCTCTTTGGCTTGCTTCAAAAGCTGTTTGAACTTCACATCCATTGTCGTGTCGACATCAATAAACTCTTTTTTGATTTGCTTGCTATTGAAGCGCTGTAAAGAATAAAGCCCTTCGCCACCGGCATTTCTCATTTTCGCATAACGGTCGGCATAGCTATCACCCTTTGCATTTACCGACAAAACGACAGCAAGTGTCATTAATAAACTCAATATCTGTTTCATGATTGATTATTTTTTATTTTTCTTATCTATTTTCTCTAATTGTTCCAAACCATCAATTTTCAACGATTTAGACAGTTTTGCCAATTGTTTCAAATCAATATTGCCGACAATATTCGTAATCATCTGTATGTCGCCCATATCGACCAAGAGAACAAATTCGGTAATTTTTCCTTTTTTTTCTTTTGTATACATCGAAATGTTTTGTTCCGATTGCTCTACCGTCATCAATTCTTCGAATGATTCCAAGAGCTTTTTTATCCGTTTTTTATCATTTGAATTAATTTCATTCAATGTAACGATACGGATTCTATCCACATTTTCGGCAAATTTCTGAAAATCCTTGTCTGCTTTGGAATCGGCAGCAGCGGCTAACCGCAACATCCTTCCGGAAATACTGACTGTTAAATTTTTCGAATTATCCGGCTTTCCCTCTAAAAAATCGGTAAGAAAATCCTGAGCATTTATGGGAAGCAGAAACGACAGAAAAAAAACTATAAAAATCTGTTTTTTCATATCATAATGATTTTTGAATTTCATTGATTAATCTTTTATGTTAATATATTCGTTGATTACATTAATATTGTTGAAATTTTCCTGCAATAAATTTTTAGCCATATTTAATTGGGAAGACGCAAATAACAAGGTTTCTTTTACCATTTCATAATCATGCCGGATTTGTTCTAAAGCAATCTTTTCCTGTTTTTCTTTCTGAAAGGAAATATATTTCCAACAGGAAAAACTGATTAATAGTCCGGCCAAACAGGCAGCCACAGCCATCCATGTGCGAATAAAGCGAAAATGAGAGAAAGAACGGTGAGCAGGATTTGTTTCGATATAATTCATGATTTTTGCATCAAAATTTTCTCCGAGACCATATTGGTCAACTTCCGTTAATTGGGAAAACCAGGGTCGCCATTTTTCCAATTCTTCGGGTAATCGTCCTGATTCGGCAAAGAAAGTCTTCAACCTGCGTTCTTCTTCAACATTGGTAGCTCCGTTCCAGTATTTGTCGATTAGTTGTTGTAGTTTATTTAAGTCCATAATTCATAATTTGTAAATATTTTTCCTTTATTTGTTGACGTACTCTGAATAAAGTGATTTTTACCTGAGCTTCTGTAAGTTTCATTTCTTTTGCAATTTCCGAATAAGAATATTCTTCAATTTCCCGCAAACAGATAATTTCTCTGTATTTTTCGGGCAATGACCGTATCAGTTTCCATAACCAAAATTTTTCATCCTGTTGAATAATATTTTCGAGAGCTTGTGAGGAATCTGTATGTAATTCTATTGTATTACTGTTTTCCAAGCTGTCGTTATAATAATCCATTTTTTTTATTTTATCCAAGGCCAAATTTTTAGTCAACACCATGCAGTACACTTCCATGTTTTCGATTTTCGGCCAGTCGTATCGCCTATCCCATAAGCGCATCATTACTTCTTGTACAATATCTTCTGCCTCAACAACAGATTCGGTTATACAGTAAGCTTTCTTAAAAAGTCTGTTCTTTAACGGTAAAATATTATTTTTAAAATATTCTGTTTGCATCTACATAAAAAGGACGAATAACTGATTGTAAAGTTACAAAAAAATAAAAATAAATCTGAAATGTTTGCTGTTTTGCAAAGCAATGATTTACATATTTTTCAGAAATGCTGTTGTTTTTGTCTCAGTAGCTAAGAGATTAGCCTCAAACTTCAACCTTATTACCCCGTTCGGCGTAGTCTCCGACCAATGTCATCAAGTTAAGCCTCATATTGCTCGTTTATAATTAGTTAGCGTATAATATTTGACATTCGGATTTCGTTTTTTTAT
>Ga0209628_10000759_pt1 | contig 20069 bp, 17 predicted proteins | sample TergutCu122P4_FD_187285 | JGI IMG/M metagenome (GOLD analysis project Ga0209628, IMG submission 187285) | Cubitermes ugandensis P4 segment gut microbial communities from Kakamega Forest, Kenya - Cu122 P4 (SPAdes) (version 2) | ecosystem: Host-associated > Arthropoda: Insects > Digestive system...
CCCAATCTTCCAACTGTCCTGTAACAGATACCTCGGCGGCGATGCCGCCTTCCAATGCCACCCCGCATACCGATACACAAGGGGGCTCGTAAACAATTTTTTGTTTTTTCATTTTTCTATATCTAATCTGTAATAAATAATTTCACATACGACCTTACCTCCAACCCCTCTCATTTCATTATAATTTATCAAAACAAAAAGCAATCCGGAATGAAAAAGAAAAAAAGATTATTAAAAATTACAATGAACCGGATTGCTTCTTGCTTTGATGGGATTATCGGCTCCATATATATTTTTCGTTCTTCCATTTGTAAAATATGCTACAAAAACCGTGCCAAAGTAACTGCTTTTGTAATTTTTCGCGGCAAAGGTAAGAAAAAATTAAATTTTACACAAAAATTTTTATTTCCAAAATAATCCGTTACCTTTGTCGTCGCAACGGTTCCAATTTTCCCGTTCGGGAAAAGGATGAAAAGGGAATCGGGTGAAAGTCCCGGACAGTCCCGCTGCTGTAAGCTCTATAAGGTTTTGCATAACACTTTAGCCACTGAATCATCATCATTTGGGAAGGCGATGCAAACCGGAGTAAGTCAGAAGACCTGCCGTGCATAGTATTCATATCTAAGCCCTTCGAGGAAAAGGATAGATGATTATGATTAAACGTCTTCTATTTATTATTAATTGTTTATTGTGTGTTGTGCATTTGTCTATCGCACAGCAGGATACGATTCAATCGCAAACGTTGAAGGAAGTAGAGGTGCATTCTTCCCTACCCTCTTCGTCGTTTCGGACAACGGCTCCGCTGCAAACCTTATCAACCAATAAGCTCGAACAAACAGGTGCTATGCAGGTTTCGGATGCTGTAAAATATTTTTCCGGCGTACAGGTGAAAGATTACGGCGGCGTGGGCGGCTTGAAAACCGTTTCCATCCGTAGTTTGGGTGCCAACTATACCGCAGTAGCTTACGATGGAATCACTGTTTCGGACTATCAGACGGGGCAGATCGATTTGGGACGTTTCTCGTTGGACAACGTGGCGCAAATCCGTTTAACTACCGGCAGTAATGACGATATTTTTCAACCGGCACGAAATTTGGCTTTGGGCGGTTTAATTCAAATTGAATCTCACTCATTTACTCCTACCGAAAGCAAACGAAATGAAATAAAAGCCGGATTAAAAGTGGGTTCGTGGAAAATGTTGAATCCTTTTGCTTCTTACAGTCAAGCATTGAACAAAACTTTTACATGGAATATTTCCGGTGAATACCTCGACTCAAAAGGCAATTACCCTTTCCTGATGGTTGACGAAAAACGGCGAAGAAACAATTCGGAAGTAGAAAACTGGAAATGGGAAAGCAGTCTGAATGGAAAAGGGAAGAATAACAATCATTTCAGAGTAAAAGCCTATTACTACGACTCAAACCGAAACATCCCCGGCTCGGTTCGTACCGAGAACAAATATGCGGGGGAAAGCATGAAAGACCAAAATGGTTTTGTACAGGCAAACTATAAACAAGAACTGGGTCGGCGATGGTCGTGGATGGCAAATGCCAAATACAATGCTTCTTCCATGCAATATTTGAATACACATCCCGATATAGAAAGTCGTTACTATCAGCAGGAAACCTACCTGAATACTACCTGGCTTTACAGGTGCTCGTCCCACTTATCATTTTCGTGGGCAAATGATGGAAGTGCAGGAAATTTTCGCGCTGTTTATTCCCATAAAACGACAGAGGCTTCCCGCATCGCTTGGTTAAGCGCAATAGCCGGAAAATATGAAACCTCCCATTTTACGTTAAATGCAAGCGGAATCAGTCAGTGGATTGAAGAATCGTCGTCCGCAAATATTGCATTGAAAAATCAGTGGCATTTCTCGCCGTCGGCCGGTTTGTCGGTACAGCCTGTCGAAAGGATACCGGTTCGTTTGCGTGCTTTCTATCGAAATACCTACCGTTTGCCGACTTTTGCCGATATCTATTATCCGAATATCCCCAATACAACGTTAAAACCGGAAAACGCTCATCAATACAATGTGGGCGCAATCATAGCAACTTCGTGGGGAAAAACGTTATCTTATCTTTCTTTTTCGGTGGATACCTATTACAACAAAGTGGAAAATAAAATTATGGCGAATCCTTTAAGCAGTCTGGCTTTATGGTCGGTTCAGAATTGCGGGAAAGTAGATATTAAAGGTGTTGATTTGAATGCTTCGGCGCATATTCGTTTGTCGTCCAATCTTTCAGCGGAAATCGGCGGGAATTACACCCGACAGGAAGTTCTAAATGAGGAGAAACAAATGTTACGCTATACGCCGCGTAATTTTGCAACAGTTTTGGCTACGCTGAAAACGTCTTGGGTTGATTTGAGTTACAATCTAATTTATCGCGGTAATTGCTATTACAATGAAACGCCATCGCCGGAATATTTGGTTAAACGATATGCTGATCAAGGATTTTCCATTACAAAAACAGTTATGTATAAAAATTACCGCCTGCATCTTTCCGCCGAATGTTTAAATTTTACCAACTTACAATACGATGTAGTACACGGCTATCCGATGCAGAGGCGGTCGTTTCGTTTAGGATTAAAATTCACCTATTAATTATTAATATAAATTGTATGAAAATGAATTGTAAATCGGCGTTAGCCAAAAATGATTTTTTGAAAGTTATCGGCTTTGGGCTGATATTGTTATTTGTATGTTCTTGCGACCCGAATCCATTACCGAATCCGAATCCCCCGGAATCCGGAGTTCTTATCTTGAATCAAGGTGGATGGGGAGCAAACGATGCAAGCTTGTGGACTTACAATCCGGAAAGTGGCGAAACAACCACTATCATTTCTTCCATCGCCACAAATCGTTTGGGCGATGTGGGACAGGATATGTTGATTTACGGCGGTAAACTCTACATTACCCTTACCGGTTCCAGCGTTATTCGTGTGTTGGATGTGGCAACCAAACAGGACGTGAAAACCATTCCGATGTTCGATGGCGAAAAACCCTGTGGACCTCGCTATTTGGTTGCTCACGGCGGAAAAATTTATGCGACCTGCTACAATGGCAATGACGGCATCGTTGCACGAATCGACACTACAACATTGGCTTGGGAAGCGCGAACAAGCGTCGGCGTACGTCCCGAAGGCATTGCTGTGAACAGCGGAAAACTCTATGTTGCCAATTCTGGTCCCCTCTACATCTACGACAATACCCTTTCGGTAGTGGATATCGCTACATTCAGCGAATCGAAAAAAATTACGGTCGGAACGAATCCTAACATTGTACGAGCCGATGGCAATTACATTTATTTGAGTTATCAAGGCGATTGGGGTGCGATTTCCGGCGGCTTCCAACGGATAGATGTTCGCGACGAATTGGTAGTTACTGTGAGTGACGCTCCAAAGGCGGATTTCGTTATCGTTGACAGCAAGATTTATTACTATGATGTTACCTACGACCCCTCCGATTGGTCAACAGTGGTATCGTTTGGAAAAATGCAGGTTGCTGCCGATGGTACAAAAACCGATAGTTCCCTTATTACGGATGCCGTGTCGGTGGTTTCCCCTTTCAGTATTGCTGTTCATCCCGAAACCGGAGAAATATATATTGGCGATGCCGGCGACTATGTCAATCCGGGAAGTGTCTTTGTTTTTAATTCGCAAGAAAAAAAAATAGATGAGTTTACAGCAGGAATCAGCCCATGCAAATTCGTTTTTTATTAATTATTCTCTGTTTATCGTTTTTTTCTTGCCGAAAACAAGAGCAAGGAACGACAAATAGCTGTACCGACAGTTACACTGCCGACAGCATTTACTATGCTCGGGGATTTCGAATCTCATCTCATCCTGATTTTAAACTTGTGTCTATCAAAAATCCCTGGCATAGTAATAAACAGTTACAAACGTATATCTTAATTCCAAAAAATCAAAACTTACCTTCATCGTTGCCGGAAGGCATTGTAATCCGCACACCATTAGAACGAACAGCCGTTTTCTCATCGGTAGTGTGCGGTATGCTGAACGAATTGGATGCCTTATCCTCATTGTCTGGAATAGCAGAACCGGAATACGTCGATATTCCTTTCGTTCAGGCAGGAATAGCCAACGGAACAATACAGAATATTGGTCAAGCATCGCGTCCGAATATTGAGAAACTATTGTTATTGAATCCCGAAGCGATGATTACCAATCCGGTGAACGAAGCGGGTGCCGGTTCGCTGGGAAAACTGACGGCACCGGCAATTCCCTGTTTGGAATGGATGGAAAATCATCCCTTGGGACAGACCGAATGGATACGCCTGCTCGGTTTATTGTTCGACAAACAGGAATTGGCCGATTCCTTATTTTTTTCTACCGTCCACACTTACAACGATTTGAAACTGCTGACCGACACGCTGAATAACCGTCCTACCGTGTTTGTTGAAAAAAAATACGGCGATTTTTGGTATATGCCCGGCGGAAAAAGTTATTTTGCTTATTTGCTGCAAGATGCCGGAGCCGATTACGTTTTCGGTGATAATACCGATACCGGATCAGTTCCTTTCGCTTTTGAAACCATTTTAGACAGGGCAGGCAAAGCAGATTTTTGGCTATTCAAATATTACAGCCAACAGAATATCTCTTACCGTCAATTAGCAGCCGAATACGCCAATTACACTTTGTTTGACGCATACAAAAAGCGGAATGTCTTTGTATGCAATACCTTAACTACATCGCATTACTATCACGAATTACCGCTTCATCCTGATTGGGTATTGAAGGATTTAATATCCATTTTTCATCCCAACTTGTTGCCAAAACACGAAGCGCGATATTATTTTCGGATAAAAAAATAGAAGTATAGACAAACTGTTTTTTCAAAAATTTGTATCTTTGACGCCGTAAACAACAAGTTGTCGTACTTGACAGGTTAAACAACAGTACGTTAAGGTGATTTCAGTGAGTAAAATATAAAACGTTAAATTAAAAATGTATGAAAAAACTTTTTTTCTTTGTTATTTTCGCGGCGGCTTCATTGCTCGTGCTTAGTGGCCAGACACCGGCACAACAGGCTCATGAGGCTATGGGTGAAATTCTTAAAAATCTGAATGCCGTAGGACTGTCGGTAGCGGTGGTCAAAGATAACCAGATTGTCTATGCCGAGGCTTTTGGCACCAAAGACATTGCCGAAGGCACACAAATCAGTACCGATGATATCTTCAGAATTGCTTCTATCTCCAAATCAATGACAGCTACGGCAATTATGCAACTTCATGAACAGGGCAAATTCGACTTGGATCAGGATGTAAGCCCTGCTTTTAGTTTTCCTGTGCGTAATCCCAATCATCCCGACATTCCAATTACCTACCGAATGTTACTGACGCACACTTCCAGTCTCAACGACACCACAGGTTACTTCAATTATGATGTGATTGATCCTCAAAAAACCGAAGAGTTTTGGCGTGCATACAATCAATATGCGCCCGGCACCGGTTATAATTACAGTAACTTGGGATATAATTTGTTGGGCGGTTTGGTCGAAATCCATTCCGGAGAACGCTTTGATCTATATATAAAAAATCACATCATCGACCCGCTTGGTCTCAATGCCGGATTTAATGTGGACGCTCTCGACCGCTCTCAATTTGTTACGATTTACGAATACGAGAACGGACAGTTCGTTGCATCTCCGGATGCGTATTATAATCCTAAAAATAGGCTGGAACATTATTCACTTGGACGAACTACTCCCATTTTTTCTCCTACCGGCGGCTTGAAAATTGCGCCAAAAGATTTGGCCAAGCACATGTTAGTACAGATCAATCAAGGAACATGGAATGGTGTACAAATCTTGAAACCGGAGAGTGTGGCGACCATGCAAACTCCTTATGAGTATCCCGATAAAAGGGCAAGCGGGTACGGTTTTGCGATTGGCACCACTACAGGGTTGATCCAGGGCGAAACCCTTAAAGGCCATACAGGGTCGGCATACGGACTTTACAGTGCCATGTACTTCGAGCCGGAGAAAAAATTTGGGTTTATTATGATGACTAACGGCTATCCGGCAAAGTATGAAGGTAATTTTTTGACCATACAGTTGCAGGTAATTAGAGCGTTGTACGATATATTTATAAAACCATAAAGAGTCGCCGAAGTTTGTTATGAATATGAAACTGAGGTTAATTTTTCTTGTAATAATCGCCGTTCTGCCCTCTCTCCATTCCTATTCTCAACGATTGAGGGATTACGGGATCAAAATCGGAATTTTCGAGACAGGGGAATTTAATGCAATAACCGATGTACCGGGAGTGAAGGTAGGGCACGTAACACTTTCTGCTGAAGAAGATATGCGGACAGGGGTTACAGCCATTCTACAGCACGAAGGAAATGTGTTCCGGAAAAAGACGCCTGCCGCCATATTTGCGGGAAATGGTTTCGGAAAATTAGCCGGATACACACAGGTAAAGGAATTGGGGAATATAGAAACACCTATTATTCTCACAAATACCCTGAGCGTTGCAGCTGGGCTCGATGGGCTGATTAGTTATACATTGGCACAACCAGGAAATGCCAACATAGCCTCTGTTAACGGTGTGGTCGGCGAGACGAACGATGGCGGTTTAAACAACATAAGAGCCCGATATGTAAAGCCGAAGCACATACTTGAAGCAATAAAGGCAGCAAAAAGCGGAGTTGTGGAAGAAGGTAATGTGGGTGCCGGAACAGGAACGATATGCTTTGGATACAAAGGAGGAATCGGTACCTCATCGAGAGTTCTCCCTCAATCGTTGGGAGGATATGCCGTAGGCGTCCTCGTGCAGACGAATTACGGAGGCGTTCTGGAAATCGCCGGAGTCCAAATAGGGCAAATTCTCGGAAAGTACAGTTTTAAGAAAGACATCGAAAAATATTCCGACAACTCCGACGGTTCCTGTATGATTGTTGTCATTACCAACGCTCCGGTTACATCCCGTAACCTCGAACGGATCGCCAAGAGAGCGTTTATGGCATTGGCAAAAACCGGAGGATTTGCCTCTAACGGGAGCGGCGACTATGTGATTGCTCTGTCCAATGCGGAAGAGAATCTTATAGATGAAAGCACTCCCTTTTACCGTCCGACAGAACTGCATAACGAAGCTTTATCTGCAATATTCTTAGCTACGATAGAGGCGACGGAAGAAGCGCTGATAAATTCGCTGTTCGCGGCAAAAACAACAAGAGGTTTTGGCGGGAGAGTTGTAGAGGAACTCCCCAAAGAACAGGTAGCTAAAATTATTAATTCTCTAAATACACAATGAATAAAATGAAAAAATTGTACAAAATCGTTTCTATTTCGTTTGCGGTTCCTTTGCTTTTCTTTGCTTGCATACAGGGCGAACCGCTTAATATCGAAGCCGACATTTTGGAATGTACAGTGCCGGATTTGCCCAAAGCCGTTCAATATGGCGCAAAAATAATTAAACCGAGCAAAGGAAGTAATCGAATAAGTATCTTAGTTTTTGATGATTATGAAGTGGGTGTGTTATCTCCCGAATTTGTTCTCACATCGGGAGCAACCATTTTTCCAATCAGTGGAACCGCACTGGATTTTTCTAACGAACAGGAGCAAAAATACATTGTAACTTCCGAAGACGGACAATGGACAAAAGAATATATCGTCAGAGTACGACCACCTTACAATGTAACGGCAGACGAAGACGGCGATGGGAAAAGCAAATCTTTCCACTTTGAAAACTACCAAAAATTTGATGGAAAGTATAATTTTTATCAATTTTATGAAGAATCATTGTCGGGTGAAAAAGAGTTTATTTGGGATTCGGGTAATCTTGGCTATGCTTTAACAAATTCCAATATTCCGGCAGAAAATTACCCAACATTTGCGACCAATAAGGGGAAAAACGGCTCGGCAGTTCGTCTTGTAACTCGCAGTACGGGCGCATTTGGAGCGATGGCCGGAATGCCGATTGCAGCGGGAAATCTCTTTTTGGGCAGTTTTGAAATTGCGCAAGCGCTGTCTGCTCCACTGCAGGCAACTCGATTCGGCGTTCCGTACAGGATGGGAGAACCTTTGGAACTCAATTTTTGGTACAAATTTCAAGGAGGAAGTTATAAGGATAAAAACGGTGTGGCACAACTTGATTTTCCCTCAATTTACGCGGTATTATTTGAGCCGGAAATAAAAAATGACGAAATCGTTTTACTGAACGGAGCAAATGTGCGTACAGCAAGTAATATCTTGTCGATAGCAGAATTAGATCCGGCACAGGTGATTCGTTCCAACAATATTGAAACCGCCGAGTTTTCGTACGCCTCAATCGACTTTGTGCCGCACAAAACAATTGATGCTCTAAAATTAGCAAACAGCAACTACTATATCACCATCGTATTTGCATCAAGCCACAGAGGACAACTTTTTGAAGGATTTGTAGGAAATACGTTAATTGTTGACGAGGTAAAATTGATTAGCAAATGAAAAAAATAATATTATTTACAACAAGCATTTTTCTTTTTGCCTCAATATTGCAGGCGCAAGAAATAAAAGACGAAACGAAAGGTATCTTGAAATCGGCTGCCATCGGAATCGAATACAGAGTAAAAGCCGGAATTGCAATCGGAGGAACATCACCCTTGTCGCTGCCGGCAGAAATTCGTAAAATAAATGGTTTTAATCCCGGATTAAATTTATCTATCGAAGGCGAAGCACTTAAATTGTTCAACGAAAGCTGGGGAATTTCTCTCGGATTGCGTTTGGAAACAAAGGGAATGAAAACAGACGCTACTGTGAAAGGCTATAAGATGACGTTGCAAGCAGATGCTGAGCAAATATCCGGTTACTTTTGGGGAAAAGTAAAAACAGATGTTAATAACGCTTTTCTCACAATACCCGTTTTAGCGGTATGGAAACCTGCAAAACGTTGGGGCATAAAATTGGGTGCTTACGGCTCTTATGCAATCAATCGCAGTTTTTCAGGCTTGGCTTACGACGGTTATTTGCGCGAAAATACCCCCGTAGGAACTTATGTAGAAATCGATTCGGATAATGGACATTACGATTTTTCGAACGACATGCTTTCGTGGTATTGGGGATTACAAGGGGGCGGAGAATGGAGAGCGTTCCCGCATCTTATGGTCGGATTGGATTTATCGTGGGGTATGAATTCCATTTTTGACAAAAAATTTGAGACAGTCAATTTTAAAATGTTCCCGATATATGGAACGCTGAATTTTGGATATGCTTTTTAATACTAATTTTTTAATAATAAACTTATGAAAATTTTTAAAATCTCGTTTTTATCAATATTTTTTATAATAGCATTTACTGCAAATGCGCAAAACCAAGTATCCAATGCAGGTTTTGAACTTTGGGAAAATGTGGCAACAAACGAAGATGAGCCTGTAAACTGGAATTCATTTAGAACAAATGCCGGTACTTACGCTACTGTGGCAAGAGCAAAACAAGTGGATAAATCTTCTGATATTCGCCCCGGTTCGACCGGAACAACAAGCGCTGTTATTTGGGCAAGGTGGGCAACATTGGCTGTTGCTAATGGAAATTTGACCACAGGACAAATTCAAGCAGGCAGTACAACGCCTGCAAATGCTGCTAATCACAACAAAACAATTAGGGCAAATGCAGCTCACAATATGCCATTCACAGCAACGCCAGATTCTTTGACCGTTTGGACAAAATATGTTCCGGGAAATACAGCCCATCAGGCAAGAGTTGCGGCTGTTATACATGGAGATTATGATTATAAGGACCCAAGCGCGACGGCTGATGAAAACTATGTTGTCGGGAAAGCTACTTTGAATTATTCCGCAACAGAAGACAAAGGTTGGCAACGTCTTTCTATTCCATTCGATTATGATTTTACAAGTAACGACCCACAATATATTTTGATAACATTTACTACGAATATGACACCGGGAGTAGGAACAACAGCAGGTCGCAACGGCGCAATCGTAAGCGATAGTGTTTATATCGACGATATGTTTATGATTTACAACCCAACATTAACAGCAGAAAACACAAGCGAAAAAAGTACATTCGTTTCGGGCGAAGAAATAGAGATTTCCTACACGATAACAGGTACAATGTCGCCCTACAATTTGAATGCAGAAGCAAATGTGGTGCGTTTGGAACTGTCCGACGCAACGGGTTCGTTTGATGACGCTATTGTTTTAGATGAGGCAACTACAGACGAAAGCGGTGTGTTTACAGTTTCCTTGCCCGAAGAAATGGAAATTGGAGACGGCTACAAACTTCGTGTAATAACAACTAACTATCCCATGATTTCGGACGAAATCAGTATTTCCATAGAAGATAATACTCCGGTTACTTATCTCGTTACTGTAAGTAGTGAGGGTACTGATGCTACCGGTACAGGATACTATGAAGAAGGTGAAACCGTAACAATATTTGCCGGTACACCACCAAATGGTAAGCAGTTCACAGAATGGATAGTGGAACCCCAAAGCGTGGAATTGGATGACACCCAAAGTGCAACAACTACGTTCTCCATGCCTGCCGAAGCGGTAACAGTAACTGCCAAATTTGATAATATTAGTGCGTTAGAGGGGATTGTTGCCGAAAATACTGTTTCCGTATATCCAAACCCTGTTTCGACAACTTTGTTTGTAAAAAGTGCTGAAATTGAAAAAATTGGAATTTACGCTGTAAACGGTTTAAAAATCGCCGAGGAGCAAGTTTTTGATGGCGGAATAAATGTTTCATCTTATGAAAGCGGAACCTATATTATTGTCGTAGAAACAAAAGACGGCTATAAATACAGACAGTTGTTTGTGAAGAGATAGATTTGTATGGAAAAGAGATAAAGCAAGATGATTACAATTAACAACATTAATGAAGCAAAAGAAAGAGTAAGCAAATATGCGGTTAGAACTCCGCTGCTAAGAGTCGCTCAATTAGATGATATATTGGGTTGTAAAGCCTGGTTAAAACCGGAAAACTTACAGCAAACCGGATCTTTCAAATTGCGCGGCGCCCTTAATAAATTGCTTTCTCTAACCGATGAACAAAAAAAGCATGGAGTAGTATGCGCTTCAAGCGGTAATCATGGGCAGGCAGTGGCTTATGCCGCCCAATTGCTGGGTATTAATGCTAAAGTAGTGATGCCTGTGAACGCTCCCTCTGTTAAGTTAGATGGTGTTTACAAATATGGTGCTGAGGTTATCCTGTGTGGAACAAAGTCGAGCGAAAGAGAAGCCAAAATGAACGAAATCGTAGCGATGGAAAACCGAGTATCTGTCCATCCCTTTGAAGACGACCACGTGAAAGCTGGACAAGGAACAGCAGCATTGGAAATTTTAGAAGATAATCCCGATATTGATTGTATAGTAGTACCCATCGGTGGAGGCGGTTTAATTTCGGGTATGGCGATTGCCGCTAAAGCCGTTAATCCCAATATCAAAATAGTTGGAGTGGAACCAACAGGAGCGCCAAGATACGGTTTAAGCCGGCAAGCAAAAGCACCTGTATCGCTTGATAAGGTGAATACGATTGCCGATGGCACCAGAACCGATAAAGCGAATCCCTATAATTTCCCAATTATCGAAAAATATGTCGATCATTTAGTTTCTGTCGATGATGAACAAATCAAACAAGCAATGAAATTAGTTTTGTCGCAAGCCAAACTGTTTATTGAACCCTCCGGTGTTCTTCCTTTGGCTGCTGCCATAAGTAAAAAAATCCCATGCACGACAAATGATAACGTTTGCTTTTTACTTAGCGGCGGCAATGGCGATTTAGACGTATTGGCTTCGATTATTACGGAATAGTATGAAAAAAATCGGAATTATCGGATTTGGAACGATTGGAAAAAGTCTTTATGAGCAGATTTGTAATGACGACTTATTAGAAGTAACCTTTATTTATGATGCCCAAGCAGATGTCCCTCGCAATGTGGCTTTAGAAAACCCTCCTACAGGAAACAATTTTGCTAAAGTGGATCTGGTAATTGAAGCGGCTGTTTCGCAGGTTGTTGAAGATTACGCTCGGGAAATCGTAAAACACACCAATTTTATGCCTTTTTCTTTAACTGCTTTTGCCAACCAAAAGTTATACGATGATATTCTTACTATTGCTTCCATCTATCAGCATCAACTATTTATACCGCATGGCGCTATTTTGGGGTTAGACGGCATTTTCGACGGACATAAAATTTTTGACGAGATACAAATAGTAACCGCGAAAAATCCCAAAAGTCTGGGCAGGAACGACACGGAAAAACAGGTCATTTTTGAAGGCAGTACTCGCGAAGTTGCCCGACTTATGCCCAGAAATGTGAATGTTCATGCTGCATTGGCTGTAGCCGGAGTAGGTTTTGATAAAACCAAATCGGTGTTAATCTCCGACCCCAATATCAAAGAAAATACTCATTTTATTACTGTAAAAAATGCTGATATCACATTCGAGATAACGATTAAAAGCAACCCCATAGGTGCTGTTACCGGCGCTTATACCCCCATATCAGCTTACGGCAGTGTGAAACGGGCGTTGGGAATTGCCGAAAAGAATATCGCAGTAGTATAAACTTTATACCGACTTTATCCAGCTAACACAATACCGATTGCCACCAACCGAACTTGCTTTTCGGATTGTTTCCACTACGAACGAGCCTTCGATGCCTAATTCTTTGCAGGTTAAATCGAAATGACACAAAGCAATACCGATGTCGGTGCGAGAAAAATCGAACAAAGAGGCAGGATGACGGTAAAAATGAATTTTATCGTTGTCCAATACAATTCGCCAAGGCTGTCGATTGTTGGCTGAAGGCGCCATACGAATCATTTCCAAAGGTTCGCGATAGATGCCGGCATTTTCTTCCGTCAATGGCTTATCGAAATCCTCATTGTAAAAATTAGCAGAAAACGGTTTACGGGATTTGTGATGACGATCGGCGCCAATCACATTTTCTACCCAGTATTTCCCTTTCTTAATATACCCTACCGGTGAAACAATCCGTAAGGTTTCATTAGGTTGTAAATCAAGTTGGGAAGCAAAATTACTCTTGTTGAATGTTCCTCCCAGCCAGCAAGTTCCCAGTCCAATGGAAGCACAAAACAGTACGACTTGCTCAAAACAATAAGCCGCATTTTCTTCCGCCACATCACTATTCGATTCGTAGATGAGCGCCAAAAAGTCGGACGCTCCGGATATCACGCCGTAGGTTCCCAATCGGACGGGTTCGGTGCTGTTATGCGTTCGTACCAACTCTATCCGATACTTTCCCGAAAAAGGAGTACGCAAACCGGAAATGAAATTCAATATTCGATTTGTATCGCCTGCACTCAGAACTTCGCCCGTATAGTTACGAACCGACCGGCGGGTTTTAATAGCCTCAATGATTGACATTCCCAAATATTATTTATGACTTATTTTTCTTTTCAGCCAACTCGTTTCGTCTGTCGATAAATGCGGACTAAGCAGTTGGAAAACTTTTTGATGATACTCTTCCAACCACCGACATTCCGATTCGGTCAATAACGCCCAATCAATCAACGCAGTATCCATCGGACAAAGAGTTAATGCCTCAAACGCATAAAATTCTCCCCAATCCGAAGTTTTATCGGGAATGGTCAATATTAAATTTTCGATACGAATGCCGTACTCGCCTGCCCGATAAAGACCCGGCTCGTTGGAAGTAATCATACCCGGTTTCAACGGTGCCGGATTGTAATTCATACGAATACTTTGAGGACCTTCGTGCACATTCAGGAAATGCCCTACCCCGTGTCCCGTACCGTGTAAATAGTTTTGTCCTTCCTGCCAAACGAATTGACGCGCTAAAATATCTAACTGCATACCCACAGTATCTTTGGGAAATCGAGCCATCGACAAGTTAATATTTCCCTTCAACAATCGAGTGTAATCTTCTTTCATTGATTTAGTCACATTCCCTACGGCAATGGTGCGGGTAATATCGGTGGTGCCGTCTAAATATTGTCCGCCCGAATCAACCAGTAAAATTCCTTCAGGACGAATAGTAACGTTGCTCTCTTCGGTGGCGGAATAATGCACGATGGCTCCATGAGGTCCGTAACCAACTATGGATGCAAAACTTTCGCTGAAAAAATATTCCTGTTCGTTGCGGAAAACTTTCAGTTGGGCACTCACGTCCAATTCTGTAATCGATTTATTTTCTTTCAATTGGGTATCCAACCAGTAGAAAAACTTAACCATGGCTACTCCATCACGTTGCATAGCACGACGAATACCTGCAATTTCTGTTTCGTTTTTAACTGATTTCATATCATCTACCGGATGTATGGCTTTTTCCTGTAATGTACAACTTGGTGGGATGGCATTATACAAGTCATAATTCATTTTTGCCGGAGTAACCAATACTCGCCCTGCATCTAAGTTTCGGACGTACTCTCCGATTTTTTCATATTCAGCCAATACAACTCCTTCCGATTGCAAATAAGCAACAACTTCCGGAGTTAATTTTTCGGGAGAAATAAAAAGTACGGTTTCTTTTTCCGAAACAACCGAATAACAAATAGTCACCGGATTGTATTCAATATCACTACCTCGAAGGTTCAACAACCAGGCAATCGAATCTAAGGAAGCAAGCAACGTACAAGTGCAATTTTCTTTTCGCATTTCACTCAGTAACCGGTCGATTTTGCTGCGTGCACTTTCTCCGAAAAATTCTTTGGGAAGGATAAACGCCTGATTCACAGGAAGAGCCGGACGATTATTCCAAATACTATTGTAAGGAGCAAAACAAGTATTTACCCGTATTTCATGTTTTTTTAAATAATCAATTAAGGCGATAGCATCGGAAGCAGTATAAACAGCACCTTCTAATCCTACGGTATCGCCGGCTTTTAATTCGCCTTTCAGCCATTCTTCGGGCGAAGGCGTATCAGACAAACCAACTTTAAATAATGCAATACCGCTTCCCTGCAACTGCTCTTCGGCTTGCAAAAAATATCGCGAATCGGTCCACAAACCCGCTTTGTCGTACGTAACTACCACCGTGCCTGCCGAACCGGTAAAGCCGGAAATCCATTGACGGGTTTTCCAATGGTCGGGAATGTATTCGCCTATGTGCGAATCGGTGCTTGGAATAATACAAGCTTGAATATTAGATGCTTGCATAAAAGAACGCAATGCGTTCAATCGTTCTTGTGAGTGTTGATTCATATCATTCTTTATTTTGTACACAAACGTACAAATTTTATGGTTAATAAAAAAAATTTAATCATCTCGCCAAAAAGTTGCCGAGAACAGAAAACCAAAAACGCCAACAATCTGATTTTTGGATTATTGGCGCTTCATTCCGCTCTCCCTCTTGGACTTGAACCAAGGACCCTCTGATTAACAGTCAGATGCTCTAACCGACTGAGCTAAGGAAGAATTTTTAGCATTTTTTCTTAAATGCCGTGCAAAGGTAAATGGATTTTTCTAATAAAACAATATCTTTGTGGAAAAATTATCAAATAAATCTGCATCCGTATGAAAGCAGTAAAACGTTTAAGCGTCATATTTCTGACATTCATCTTCCTGTTCACACATTGGAACCTTAAATCTTTCGCCCAATTATCGGAGAAACAGCGTTTTGAAATTTCCAAACAATTGGATATCTTCAATGCACTCTTTAATGAGTTGAACCTGTACTATGTGGACAGTTTGGAAATTGAAAAAATCATTCGGGAAACAATCGAAAATATGTTGAGACAGTTAGACCCGTACACCGAATATATTCCGGCAGAGGATATTCCCGATTTTCGATTCCAAACTACCGGTGAATATGGCGGTATCGGTGCGATTATTTCCATGCGTAATAATAAAATAATCATTGCCGAACCTTATGAAGGAATGCCTGCTGCATTAGCCGGTCTTATCGCGGGCGACGAAATTCTGGCTATTGATGGTGTAAGTATGGAGGGACAAACTACCGCCTTTGCCAGCGAACGCCTGAAAGGACAGCCGGATACGAATGTTAAGGTTAAATACCGACGACAAGGGGAGAATAAAGCGCACGAAATCACTCTCCAAAGGAAACGGATACACATCAATCCTGTTACATATTACGGTGTGTTAAAGGGAGAGGTAGGTTATATCGGACTTTCTGCTTTCACTTCTCATAGCGCGTTGGCTGTGAAAGAGGCTTTGTTGGATTTAACAAAGAATTATGCGATTCGATCACTCATTATCGACATTCGCAACAATGGCGGCGGCATAGTGGATGAGTGCTTGTCTATACTCAATTTTTTTCTTCCGAAAGGCGAATTGCTGTTATCGATGAAAGGAAAAGTGAAACAATTGGATCGTATTTACCGAGCCACTCAATCGCCCGTTGAACCGGATTTACCCTTGGTCGTTTTGGTAAACGGTTATTCGGCATCGGCTTCCGAAATTTTAGCGGGAGCCATTCAGGATTTGGACCGGGGAATCGTTGTTGGCGAACGTACTTTTGGAAAAGGCTTGGTGCAATCGCCCCACGAATTACCATACGGCGGACAGTTAAAACTGACGACTGCCAAGTATTACATTCCCAGCGGACGTTCCATTCAGGCAATCGACTATGCCCATCGCGATGAAGAAGGATACGCAATATCGGTTCCCGATAGTTTGACGCATATTTTTTACACTACCCAACGCCGTCCCGTGAGAGATGGCGGCGGCATCACTCCGGATATAATTGTGGAAGAAGACCGGATACCAACCCTGCTGTATTATATGAACGCTCATTCTTTGTTCTTCGATTTCGTTATCGGGTGGCGAGTAAAGCATCCGAATATCGATTCGCCGGAAGAATTTGTATTAACCGACGATATTTACGATGAATTTAAACAATTCGTCATTTCAGCAAATTTTACTTACGACCGACGAAGTGAAAAAGCCATCGAATCCTTAAAAAAAATGATGGAATTGGAAGGTTATTACGAACAGGCTTCTTCCGAGTTTCAGGCATTAGCCGATAAACTCAAACCGGATTTAAACCGAGATTTGGAATTATATAAAACGACAATAGCCAAATGTTTGGCTGCAGAAATGATGAAACAGTATTTCTATGCCAAAGGATTGTTGATTTACGAATTGCGAAATGACAAAGTCTTGGAGAAAGCGCTGGAAATATTAGGACTTGAAATTTAAATTTCTCCTAAATAAATGCAACTATTTGCAAAATTTACTACCTTCGCCACGAAAAACTACAAAAGCGGTTACTTTGGCACAGTTTTTGTAGCATAATTTAATAGATGAAAATAAAAAAAAATAGATTGGACTTATCCGGTAGAACAGCTCCCTGTTTTCTGTTCGACTCGGTTCCGACCCTGGAACCCTGCGTAGGAGCCGTATATCGTGGGGGGGGGTAACTCCTTATTTTACAGCGAGTTACAAGCCATTTTTAAGTCATTTTCGAGTAAGCTAACGCCCATATTCGGCAGCGTTTCTTCCTTTACGGGAAGAAGCACTGTCGATTTTTTTTATACCTCACCCCCAGCCCCTCTCCTTGTGGAGAGGGGAGGCGCGTAGCGCTTGCGGGTTTATAGCCGTGTGCGACAGCGCACGGAGAGGAAAATGAGAAATAAATGAATTAACAATTAATAATTTTTTAAATTAAAAAAGATGAAAAACGTAATGTGTGTAATGTCTCAAAAGACTTCAAAGTCTTTAATGTCTTTGGCAATGCTCCTGTGCAGCTTTTCTTTGCTGCTCTCTTCCTGTGATAAAGAAGTTCCCGGAACAAATTCCGGAGATCCGGTGGTGATTTCTTTTTCGCTGAATGCCGATTTGTTTGGCGGAAACGAAGATCTTACAGGTCAATTTCTGTCTGCACTTTTTCTTTGGATGTAAGCAACAAAGGAACTTTTCCCATCCACCGTTTAAGGGTTCCAAAAACATGCTCTATTACTGATTTGTTCTATTACTTTCTCGCAATTCTCTTGAAGCAGTTTGTAATCGTTTCCATTAGTTGTGACTTCCGATAAAACAATCATTTTAGGCCCAGAAAGTGCGGCGAGTGCAACCATGCATCAGAAATTAGGATGGAATCATAACACCTTTTGGACAGAAACTTGGGCAAATCAATTATCAAAAGGATATTTTGGAAACAATTGGTTTGGTAGCTTATATCGGACGGTTTATATTTTTGTTTATGTTTAATTTTCTGTTTCATTGTTGCCTTTAATTTTTTAAGCAATTACAATACTTATTTCTTGTTTTTACACATCATTCAACGATAACGCCTTCAATGATACTTCATATTTTGCTAATTGTTTTTGAATGGCAGCAGTTTTCATTGCCAAAGTTTGCAAACTGATTTTCTTTGGATTGCGTTTTACTTCGGCAATTATGGCTGTTTTGTCAAAATCATTTAAAGCGATTAGGTCTATTTCATTTTCGCCATTGCTGTTCCAAAAGTTGCCGATTGCGGTAATTGTCTCTTCTTCGGCAAACTTTTGACGAAAATATTTTTCGAGCAATAAACCGCTATATTGTTCGTAATTATTTGTAATATAAAGTTTTAGCAAATCAAATTTACCCATTTCAATTAATGCTTGATTTGGGTAAATAAAGCGAAACCAAAAATGCAGAAAATTGTCGCCAATACTCCAATGTGCATTTCGGCTTTCTGGTTTTGAAAACATTGGCTTGTTTTTTACAATCAAAGAGTATTGATTTTCAAGATTTGCCAAATACGCACCTGTATTTTTTCCAATGATAGAATCAATTTCGCTTTGTGTGGTTTTTCCTGCTGCAATAAGTTGAAGAATAGAGAAATATGTGCTGTAATCACGCCCAAATTCAGAAACAAGCAACTCTTTCCCTTCGTTCAAAAAAGGCGAATCGGGGCGTGTTACAAAATCAAGCATTTTTTTGAATGTTGTTGCTTTTGCGTTCATTAGCAACGCAATATAGTGCGAAACACCTCCTGTAAGCGTGTAAAGAAACAATAAATCTTCGGCAGAATAATTTGGGTTGTAGTCCTTTAAAATATCTTTTATAACGCTAATTGTAAATGGTTTCAGAATAATTTTTGAAGTCAATCGCCCGAATAACGGCTCTTTATTATTTTCAAAAATCTTCATCATCAGCGAATAAATTGAACCGCAAGCAATGAAATTTAGTTTTATTTTATCTTTATATCTGTCCCAAAGATTTTGAATTTCGCTAAAAATTGCTCTGTTAATATTGTCGAAATCTTGAAATTCGTCTATAATCAAAGTATAATGTTCTTTTTGAGCAAAAATGAGCAATTGTTCAAACAAATCGGCAAAACGATTGATTGTACCATAAATTTGTAATCCCAAAACCTCGTTTGCCTGTTGTTGAAATTGACGGCAAAGCACCGCCTCGCTGTTGCGGGACACAAAAAGATAGAGCATTTTCTTTTCTGCTGACGAGTGCAAAAGCAAAGAGGTTTTGCCTGTTCGTCTTCGCCCAACCATAATTGTAAAACACGCTGTTTCAGTGGATTGTTGTTCAATCTGCGTCAGCGTTTCCAATTCATTTATTCTATCGTAAAACTTCATATTTCAATAATTTAATCGCTATTAATTTAATGACCATTAAAATAATGGCAAAATTACAATTATTTTTTGAAACAGCAAAAAACTTTTTTTCAACTACACTCTACCCCCTTATCGCCTCCAACGATTTTAATTTCAACGCTTTCCTCGCGGGATATATTGCCGACAATATTCCTGTGATTATCACAAGTACAACTATCTGCACCATCATTCTAACATTGAAGATGGGATATATTATCGAACTGTATCCAAAATCTTCAAAATCGTCTCCAATGAAACCGCTCAAATCTATTCCGCTTTCGAGCGTGGGGTAAATAAGCGCTACTGCCACCGCAATACCGACAACAGCGCCTAATAATGTTAAAAACATCGTTTCGTACATTATCATACCGAATATTTTCCCCTTACTCATACCAATTGCGCCCAACATTCCTATTTCGCGCGTCCGCTCAAGAACAGCCATCAACATCGTGTTGATGATGCCAAACGCTAACGCCAACAGGAATATAGAAAGCATTATTGGTCCCATAAACATTGTCCATTCCAAACTCATAGCCATTCCCGGATTAAGTTCCGCCCAATCC